>Ga0181352_1000067_pt1 | contig 42750 bp, 55 predicted proteins | sample Fa13VDMLBSN_FD_130103 | JGI IMG/M metagenome (GOLD analysis project Ga0181352, IMG submission 130103) | Freshwater viral communities from Lake Michigan, USA - Fa13.VD.MLB.S.N | ecosystem: Environmental > Aquatic > Freshwater > Lake | place: USA: Michigan | collected 2013-09-23 | reverse complement strand
TGCTTTGAACGCTTTAACGTTAACGCTGCTACGCGTTGTTACAAGGGGGGCGGGGGTGGCTCGGCTCCAAAGCCACCGGCCCCGCCCCGCCCAGAGGACGCCATATTCGGCGCTACTGCCACTGTGAAGGCCCGCCAAGCCTCTGCGCGTGGGTTTGCCTCCACTGTGCTTACATCCGGCCTTGAGCCGTCTCAGGTCAACTACGGGCCTAAGCGCCCCGCAACGCTCCTATCCAAGATGTCGTAATGCAAGAGAACGATCCTAAAGCGGTAAGCGTCATCCAGCGTTTCGAGGCGCAGAAGTCTGAGCGGTCCAATTGGGAAACCAACTGGCAGGACATTCGCGACATGGTGCGCCCCACCACGACGGACTTTAACCGCCGTGAGCAGGCCGGATATAGCCGCGTCGATAACGTGTATGACGGCACAGCCCGCGAGGCCGCCAAGGAACTTTCTGCCGCGCTCCATTCCTACATGTCATCGCCCACAGAGCGATGGTTTGAGATTCAGGCCACGCCTGATATTGAGCTGGCCCGTGACCCGCAGGTTATTTCCTGGTCAGAGCAGGTTGCTGACGCTATTTACGGGCAGTATTGCAGCGACCGCACCGGCCTGACTAGCGCCTTGCATGAGGCGTATCTGGACATTGCGGCCTTTGGCAACTGCATCGTTTATCAGGACTGGGACGGAGATTCTGCTGCGCTCCATTTCCGCACGCACCCGCTGTCGGCGTGCTTCTTTGAAGAGGATTACTACGGGCGAATCGATTCCATCTCGCGCTGTCTGCCGATGACCTTCGATCAGGTCAATGGCCAATTCGGGCCTGTCCTTGGCGAAGAGTTTTCCAAGGATAAGATGCGTCGCTGGGATGTCATCCACGCCGTTCACCCTCGGGAACAGCGTGACTACGGCAAGCAGGATAACAAAAACATGCCTTACGCATCCTGTTGGGTGCTGAAAGATAAAAAGATTGTCCTTCGCGAGTCTGGTTACGCTGAATTCCCTTACCACGTAGGCCGGTGGAACAAGATTGCTGGCGAGCAATACGGGCGTGGCCCAACGGATGACTGCCTGCCCGACATTCGGATGCTGAACCGGATGGAATACACGATGATTAAAGCGGCCAAGAAGGCTGTTGAGCCACCGCTTCAGCTCACGTCAGACGGGTTCCTGATTCCACCGGACGGCATCTCCACCGGGGCCAACGACATCCTGTACCGTGAGCCGGGCACTGAGCCCGCCCAATACCTTGAGTTCCGGGGCAATATCCCCTGGGGCGAGGAGAAGGTTCAGCAGAAGCGCGACTTCATCCGGCAGTGTTTCTATGCCGATTGGGTCAAGTTGATGCCCAAGAAAGAGCGTCAAACCGCTTACGAAATCAGCGAGCTTGTTGAGCAGCAACTCCGCATGATGGCCCCCATGTTGGGTCGGTTACAGACTGAGCTGCTCGGACCCATGATCGTCCGGTCCTACAATCTCCTTCGGGAACACAACAGACTGCCCAAGCCGCCCGCTCAACTTGAGGGGGCTACCCTGCGTATTGCGTATATGAGCGCGGCGGCAAGGGCGCAGGTCGGCTCGAAGGCTACTTTAATTGGTCGCTACATCCAAGAACTGGTTCCGCTCGCCCAGATTCAGCAGAACGTCATGGATGCTGTGGATGTGGACGTTATCGCACAAGACCTCGCAAATTATCGCGGCGTATCCCGCCGCGTCATGCGCACGCCAGACCAAATCGACGAGATTCGTAACGCCCGCCAGCAAACCGAGCAGATGCAGCAGATGGCCGCTGTGGCCGAACCTGCCAGCAAGGCTCTGCTCAACGTCGCGCAAGCGCAGAAGGCTGGTAACATTCTGTAATAAAAACATGCACGTATTTATTACAGGCTCAAAACATGATCATCCGAAACATCTCCGATCTGATTCGGCTTAAACAGGCGTATCAGACAGTTTTCAAGATCGGCGGCGATTCTGAAATAGTGCTCAGGCATCTTATCAAGATGGGCTGCGTGAACCGAACCACATTTTGTCCGGGCGATCCGAACAAGACCATGATGAACGAAGGAGCCAGGCGGCTCATTCTGGAAGTTCTCAACCTGATTCATGGTGATACGGATGCGGTCATCAATCGCATCAACCAAACATACCGAGAAGATAAGGAATAAACATGAGTGAAACATTGGTTACGGGCGGACAGCAACCGCCAGCAGCAACATCGACATGGGTGGACACGCTTCCTCAAGAACTGCGGGGAAATCCGTCTCTGGCCCAGTTTCAAGGCAAGACGTGGGAAGAGGTTGGCCCCACCATCGCCAAGTCCTACGTGGAAACCAAGTCCATGATCGGGGCGGATAAGATCCTCAAGCCCTCCGACAAGTGGACCGACAAGGAATACAACGATTTCTATTCGCAGCTCGGTCGCCCCGAGGCGCCTGACAAATACTCCATGCCGGAAGTGGTAATGCCGGAGGGCTTGAAGCTGGACGATGCGAAGATTGCCGAGCGCAAGGCGCTTTACCACAAGGCGGGCCTGTCCGATAAGCAGGCGCGGGCTTTGATTGAGGCTGACTTGACCTTTGTGAAGTCGTCCTACGAGGCTGACCAGCAATCCACGCAAACGGCAAAAACATCGGCAGAATCTTCGCTGAAACAGGAATGGGGCGACAAGTATCAGGCTAATATCGAGCTGGCCCGCTCTGTGGTGGCCAAGTTCGGGGATGACCAGTTCACCCGCTACATTGAGGAATCTGGCCTTGGTAACGACCCTCGGTTGATCAAGATGCTGGCCAAGGCGGGTCAGGGCTTGATGGAAGACCGAGCAACCGGCAAGGGCACAACCGAAATCGCCGCGTCTGCTGGTGCTGCGCTGGCCGAAATCAACCAGCTCAAGGGCGACAAGGAGTTTATGGATAAATACGTCAAGGGCGATAAATATGCGGTTGAGCGATTTCATTACTTGCAAAAGGTCGCCTACCCCAGTAATAGTAACCGCGCATAGCAATTGGTTTAGTTGTTGTCGCGGATCGGGCGGGCATGGGTTTCAAGGTTTTCCCCATGTCCGCCTTTGCTTTAGGGATTTACCATGCGTGAATTCCGTTTCGGAAGCGTCGTGATGGCGGATGAAAGCCTATAGGCGGGACGCAGAAAGCCGTCCTGTGAAGCAATAAGCGCGACGCTTCTAGCCCAATCCAGTTATCCGATTTTACCGGATAGCTGGATTTTTCTCTGTTGACAAACTTTAACGTTAACGTATTCTCCACCCATCGGACTACCTGATTCGTCAGGCCCGGTTGAATCCGCATAACTGTGGACGTTCAGCGAACGTGTTCGCGAGGCGAGGCCCGTAAGGACTACCGAACCGCAAGCAAAGCAGGCGCTTTGTGCGCCAGGTCTTTAAGTTCTTATGAGTTTTACAGTAGATACGGCATTTGTTAATTCGTATCACGCGCAACTCGAACACATCTTCCAGCAGGAAGGTTCGATGCTTCGTGGTACCGTCCGGGAGGTTACGCAGAATTCCGAATACGATTATTGGGATCGTCTCGGAAAGGCAACCTCGCAACAGATCACAACCCGCCACGGCGATACGCCCCACAACGAGATTGAACATTCTCGTCGGCGCAATCAGGTGGTTGGTTATGATACCAACGAGTACGTTGATAATCAGGACAAGCTCCGCATGATTATCGATCCAAAGAGCGGCTACGCACAGGCTCAGGCTTGGGCGCTCGGTCGCGATATGGATAACGCCATCATCGACGGCCTGCTCGGCACTGCCTATTCCGGCAAGTCCGGTTCCACCTCCGTCACGTTCGGCACGGGCGGTTCGGTCATCGCGTCCTCCACGGTTGCGGTTGACTACGTTGAAACCGGCGCAGCCGCCAACAGCAACCTGACCATCGCCAAGCTGCGACGCGCCCGTTACCTCCTTGAGGCTAACGACGCCATCCGGCCCGGTGAACTGGTTCATGTTGTGGGCCACCCGAACCAGAAGCAGTCGCTCTTGCGCACTACTGAGGTTACGAACGCTGACTACAACACGGTTCGCGCCCTGGTTGACGGACAAATTAACACCTTCCTTGGTTTTAATTTCATCTGGACGACCCTCGCGAAGGCAGATTCCAACAGCTACCGTCAGGTCTTGGTTTACCCCAAGAGCGCGGGCCTGCTTGGTGTTGCTGAGAACATGAGCGTGAAGATCGATCCTCGCCCTGACAAGCGTTACAGCTATCAGGTCTATTCGACCGCAACGTTCGGCGCTACCCGCCTCTGGGAAGAGCGCGTTATCAAAGTTCTGTGCTCTGAAGCTTAATCCACGAAAGGAATAAAAGAATATGGCTGCTACAGTTATTGACAGTTACTCGGACGAGCTTCAAAGCTACGTCGAGTCTGGCGAGAAGATGGATACCAATCTGTCTTTTTCAAAGACCTACGCGATTCCATTTGTCTGCACCCTTGCCAGTCAAGGCACGGGTGAGGATATTGCACTCGCAATCATCCCCAGGGGCGCACGGATCATCAGTGGTGAAATCGTCGCGTCTGCAACGCTGTCCAACTCCGCTCAAATCTCGCTTGGTTTGGCGGCTCGGGACGCGCTTGGCTACATCGACGACGTTGCCTCTGGAAGCTCCATTGGAACGGACGGATCTGCGGTGACATCCGCACAGTCTGACTCGAAAGTTTGCCTCAAGGCCGCTGCTACCCAAAGCACGACCAAGGTGGGCTTCGCGTTGACGACTGCGCTCGGTTTCATGTATGAGGCCCAGAAGGAGCTTTACCTTACCGCCACGACTTCTGTCGGAACGGTGGGCACTGAAGTCCTTCGTGGCTACGTTCTCGTTGCTTATCCCTAAGTAATCGGGGCGGGGTAACTCCCGCCCCAACCAACTATGAAAAATATCCTAATTGGTTTGTTTGCACTCGCGGCGGTGACGGTTGGTGCGCAGGAATACAAGAGCCGACAACCGTATCCTTCGGAAATTGAAAAGCTGGCTGGCGTTGCTGATTACATTCAGGACGGTCCGCGATTCGAGTTCACGTTGTATCACCCCGGCGCTGAAGAGCAGTACACGCTTCAGCCGTATCACAACATCGTTGCGTTCAAAAGCCTTAACCAGCTTACGAACGTGGTGGTGGTTCTTCCGAATCCAACCAATTCGCTTCGCCGTCATTACCGGCTGATTGCCAACGGAAACGTTACAATCAAGCTGACCAATACGGTCGGGGCGACCTACAGCACGGCGACTAACGTTGTGGTGCTCAGCACCTATTCCTCCCTGACCAATCAAGGGTTGACGGTGATTAACAACAACGGGACGAACTGGTTTATCCTGCCGTCCGCGTACTGATTCGCGCCTGCCGCCTGACGGCAAGTGCTCCTCCGGGCGGCTTGGGTTTTTCATGTTTACTCAAGCCGCCTTTTACTTTATCGTTAACACATGAACATTTTAGTGATTCCGAACTACGTGGTTCAAGAAGGGCCATGGAGCGGGCGAACAATTCGGTTGCTGATTTATGGCACAAAGCCAACTTGAAGTAAGCCAGGCCGCTCTATACAAGATTGGCTCGACCAGCATTACCGCGCTCTCCGACACGACCAAGGAGGCGGTGATCTGCAATGCCCGCGTGGACATCTGCAAACGTGCCATGCTGGAGATGCACCCGTGGAACTTCGCGGTCAAGCGCAAGATCGTCCGCCCGACATGGACCGATTACACCGCTCTTGCGGACGCAGGCTCAAGCGATTACTTCCGGGTGACATCAGCCTCGCACGGGCTGGCCACCGGTGACCGCGTTACCATCAAGGACGAGACGGCTTATCCGACTGTTAACGGGACATGGGAAATCGTCTATGTCGATGCGAACAACTTCGACCTTTACGAATCCGTTTTCGCTGGCAGCGGAACAGTAACAGGCTCATGGACGAAGGCCGCTGCAACCAACTACTCATTCTCCATCGTCAAGCCCACGGATTGCCTGCGCATCCTGCGCCTGAACGAGCGCATCTATGGCGCTGAATGGCGACTTGAATCCGGGCGCATCTCGACCGACATCGACGAGCTGGAAATCAAATACATCTACGACGTGACGGACTACACCACCATGTCAGTCATGTTCTATGAATGCCTCGCGCTGTATCTGGCTTGGGACATCTGCGACGCCCTGACTGCCAGCGATAGTAAGAAACGCCAGGCTTGGACGGACTTGTTCGGTGGAGACGGAAAGATCGGATTGATTCAGAGGGCGCGGTTCATCGACGCCACTGAGGATTCCTCGCCTGTCATTGAAAGCAACGACTGGCTGCTGTCCCGCAATTCAACGGCCTTGGCCATGCCCAATCAATAATGCCCGCTGCCAATCTAGCACAAACAAGCTGGCGCTTCGGTGAAGTGTCCCCGTTGCTGCGCGGGCGCGTGGACCTGGACGCATGGAAGCAGGGCTGCGAGAAGCTGGAGAACTTTGTAGTCACGCCTCAGGGCTCATTGCTTCGCAGGCCGGGCACGGAAAACATCCACTACATGACGACCACCGCGCTTCGGCTGGTGGAGTTCCGGGCCGCTGATAACGACTCGTATGTTCTGGAGCTGTTCAAGGGGACTTACTCCACTGACCGATGGGGTAGTCTCGTCCTGAAGAATGGCGCAACCATGTACGGCCCGCTTGGCCAGCGTATTGAGCAGATCGTTGATAACGGATCTACCAAGGCGAGAATCACCATCACAAACCATCAGATTCCTTCCGGGGATCGCATCCACATTCAGGGCTGCAACGGGGGTGCTCCTGATGGTGGGTATCTTTGCACGGTGGTTGACGCTAATACGATTGACCTGACCACGGGGACTTACACGACTTATTCTGGTGGCGGCGTCCTCTACATGGACAAGTTCAACAACCAGATTCGCACCATCACGGCTGCTACGGTCTCGGCGGTTCCGCTGGTCGGAAACGTGGTGACGATTACGTTTTCAGTAAACCACCCGTACAGCGTCAATGACATCGTTGGGATCACGGGCGTTAGTGGCGCGACAGAACTGAATGGGCAGTGGACGGTTTACGGCACCCCGGCAGCAAACCAGATCACCATCAATTTCGGCACAAGCACCATCTCGGCTTACACGTCCGGGGGCTGTTGCACGGACAGCGTGTTGCTGATTCCGATGTCTCCGCTTCACACCTACACCAACGCCCAGCTCAAGAAGCTCAGCAAGTGTCAGAGTGCGGATGTGGCATTCTTTGCACATCCAGAGATGCCTCCCTACACCCTGTCCCGCCTGAGCGATTACCAGTGGGAGTGGCGCAAGATGGAATTCACGGACGGGCCTTACCTAAGCCGGAACGATACTTACACGCGCCTGACCATCAGCAGCCTGTCAGATACAGCCACGTTCTTTGACCCGGTTGGCAATGTGAACTTTGATGCCGCCGACCCCTCGGAGTTCCTCCAATACCGGGAGGATAATCAGTGGAAGCTGGCGCAGGTTGTAACCTATACGGATGCAGAGCATGTCATCGCAGACATCAAGAGCAACCTCCTGCTGAACATCGACGAGTCTATCGCGCTGAATTCTGGCGTGAATCGTTCGACGAACAATTCGAGATACAGCAATAACCGTGGTTACGCCAAGGAGCAGGGCAGGTCTGGCAGCCCGGCATATCGCAGGCGCATTGCATCAGCACAGTCTGTTAACGGCGTTGACCCCGCTGCGGATGTAACAATATCCGGCGGCACGCTTGTAAGCACTTATGCGGGCACATTTACCAGAAACGATATTGGTAAATATATCAAGGAACAGACTGGCGCATGGAAGAAAATAACCGGTTTTACCAGTGACAAGGTGGTTACAGTATCAACCCCAGCCCGCATCGTTGGGGCATCTGACACCAACGAGGCGGACTTGATTTATTATGGCCGCTCCATCACTGCCACCATCACAGCGGCAGGCCCGACCACAGCGGACTCAAACATCTTTTCCTCCACCGATGTTGGCAGGCCCATCCGCCTGAACTTCTCCGGAGTGTCCATCTGGTGCCGCATCACCGCATACACCAGCGCAACCCAGGTCAGCGTTCAGTTCTTCCAGGAGGTTCCGCTTGACCCGAAGGATAACACCACCATTCGCAACGGCGGCGTAGTTACGGACTGGCAGCTCGGGGCGTGGAGTGATGAGACGGGCTATCCGAACAGCGTTTGCATCCATGAGCAGCGCCTTGTCTTTGGTGGAAACACCACGCAGCCGCAGACAATCTGGATGTCTGTCAGCGGTGACTATTGGAACTTCTCCCCTACCGAGCCAGACCTCACGGTTCAGGACGATAACGCCATTTCCTACACCATCGCGTCTGACGACGTAAGCCCTGTGGTGTGGATGATCAGCGCCAAGGTTCTCATCATCGGAACGCAGGGGTCGGAGTGGCAGGCCAAGGCAGCCTCGTCCTTCATGGAGCCGCTGACCCCGAGCAACATCAGCGTTACCCCTCAATCTGCTTATGGAAGTGCTCCGGGCCACCAGGCGCAGCGCGTGGGCAACTCCATCTACTTCATCCAGCGTGACGGAACGCGGATGCGCAAGATGTCGTACGACATGAACTCGGACGGATGGGTTTCGTCCGATGTGTCACTGGCTTCCGAGCACATGATGCGCAACGGAAGGTCTGGGATTCAGCTTGCCTACCAGATGTCTCCGTTCTCTATTCTATGGCTGCTGCTCGATGACGGCACATTAGCATCCGCAACCATCAACGAAGATGAAAACCAATTTAGCTGGGCGCACCATACCCTTGGACAATACAACAGCCTTTGCGTTACCGATTCGATACTTGTCATCAACAAGGATGATGATACCTATTCGCGTCTCTATGTCGCGGGCATCCGAAACAACTCTGCCCGGTATCAAATCGAGCGGCTTGGATTGTTCTGGCTTCCATCCGGTGACACGGCAAAGACCGCGCTGACTGTTTCCTACCTAGATGATTACACCGAGCGAACCCTCACTGCTGCCACCACCTCCACCCCGAGCACCAATGTTCCCGACGGGGCATCGGTTGGTGTGTGGATCAATGGTGCCTACATCGGGGCAAAGACTGTATCTAGCGGCTCAATCAGCCTGGGGGCAACCTACAGCGGAACCGCATACATCGGATACGTCTATACCTCAACCCTCAAGCAGCTTCCCCCGGAAGGCGGAAGCGCATTCGGAATCTCGCTTGTCAAAACCAAGCGCGTCCACCGCGTCGGAACCCGGGTCTTCTCGTCCTACAAGCTCAACCACGGGCCAAGCGAATCGAGCCTGACCGAGCACACCTACCCGAGCACGACCACGAACTTCTTCACGGGGGATGACAAGTTCTCCATCAAGAACCCGTACGACTTTGAGAACGGGATTGTGCTTTCCATATCCGAGCCTTGGCCGCTTAATATCCTTGCTGTTGCACCTGAACTGCAAACCCACGAATGATACGCGAAGCCAACATCAACGATGTCATCGAGTGCGGAAAACTCGCTGAAGAGTTCTACTCTGCCCGCAACAAGGTTGGCGAGTTCAACTCGCAATGCTTCATTGAGTTCTGGGGCAAGATTCTCGCATCCGGCCAAGGCGTCATCTACCTGCGCGAAGTCGATGGTGTCCCGCGTGAGGCGATTGGAATCATTTACCATCCGAACCCATATAACGGCAAGCCGTGCGCTTCGTCCATGTTCTGGTTCGTTTGTGATGCTGGTCAAGGGTTGGCCGCTGGCGCTTTGTTTGAACACGTCATGGGGGTGGTGGAGAAAGCCGGGATTATGGAATTCAAAATTGCGCTGCTGCTGGACGAGAGGCTGATCCGATCCGGGTCATTCCTGAAATCGAACGGCTTTGATGTCAGCGACCTTACCTACATGAAGGAGATGAAGTAATGCCTCAAGCAGCAATACCTTGGATTGTCGCGGCAATCAGCGTGGCTGGAACTGCCGCTGGCGCTGTGTCCGCCGTGGAGCAGGGCAAGGCCGCAGAGGACGCCTCCAAGCGCAACGCCAAGGCTCAGGACACCAACGCCCGCGTTGCCGCAGAGCAGGCCCAATACGCCGCTGACCGGCAGCGTTCGGAGAACCGGCGCAGGCTGGGGGCGCAACGGGCCGCTGGGGCCAAGAGCGGAATCGACCTGTCGGGCGGCTCATTCAACGATGTTCTCTTGGACACTTCGGTTCAAGGCGAGATGGATGCGCTGGCTTCCATCTATCAAGGACAGGCCACCGCATCGGCCTACCAGAGTAGCGCCCGCAACTCGCTCCTTGAAGGTCGGGCCGCAAAGCAGGCGGGCTATCTCCGGGCAGGTTCGACCCTGTTGAGTGGGGCGTCTCAAACTGCAAGTAAATGGCCTGAAATGTAATGCCAAATAAATTCTCAGATCCAAACGCGGTGATTCAATTAAGAGATCCGGCATATCCTCCGATCCTTGGATCGTGCGAGGTTGAGGCAGTTGTAATTGATGCCGTGCTGCGGGCAATGCTTGGCGAGCAATGGGCGTGTCCAAGCCATGAGGAACATCCGTCATTTGATGATTATCCAGATGATGTTAAGAACGCCCTAAGGGTGGCTGCTGAAAAAGTGGTTCAACTAATCAAACGGTAATGCCAAAGATACCGCAATACGTCGCGCAGCAAGGCATCAAGACCGGGCCGGTTGCTGACCAGATTAACGTGGGCGCAATGACCGCACCTGCTGCGGCCATTGGCACGTACGCCAGCGCGGCGCAGGACATGGGCGCATTCTTCCAGGATCGGGAGAAGGAACGCGGACTGCGCTGGACAGGTGACGCCAATTACAAGTTCACCAACGCCATGACTGAATGGCACATGGCGAATCAGGACCGTGAGGATTACGGACCAGCCTTCAAGGAGCACGCCGAGAAGATTGCCAACGATTTCGTTTCTGCCGCTCCGTCCAAGCAGGCCGGGGATGTGCTCAGGCACCAGCTACAAGGCTCCATTGCCCGCCAGTACGAGATGGCCCTGAAGGTTGGCGAAAGGACTCGCTTCGATAACTTTGAGCTGGGCGAGCAAAACTCCACGCAGTCCTCGCTGGAGATGTTCCGCCAGCTTGGGAGTATTGATCCGATTGGGGCTTCGACGACAATTTATGGGCAGTTCATTGCCCAGAACGCCCGCATCACTGAAGCGTTCGGTAAAAAGGCGCCAGCATTCGCGGCCAAGCTACGCAGGGACGCCACGGCTTCCGTGATTCAGGGCGTGATGGATACGGACCCTGACCTTGCCGAGATGATCCTGATGGAGTCAACGGACATCCCTGAACAGTACCGGCAAATCCAGCTCGACAAGATCAACCAGACCCGGAAGAGCCTGCGCGTGTTGGGCGCCAATGCGTTCCACATGTCGATTGAGAACGAGCTTTCCAACGGGGAGCTGAAGGGAACGCACGTAGTAACGCCGCCCGTTAATAGTTTCGCAGCGGTCTATCCAGATGAGGCCTCTGCTCAAGTGGCGCATGACAAGTACAGGATGCGGGTGGACATCCACAACGGTTCGCTGGATCACGTTAAGGAAGCGGCAGGCAAGAACAAATACGCCATGCAGCAACAGATTGCTGCGTTAAAAGCCAAGGGCGGCGGCGTAGTGGAGCAGCAATCCATTGCGCTGGCCGAGCAGAAGATCAAGGCGATGGGCGAATTCGCCGACAGCAACCCTGTCGAATACGTCCAGACCTACAACCCCGTCGTTGCAAAGGCCCGCGAGCTTTACGCTGGCGCGACAGACAAGGACAAGCCGGGCCGATTGCGCCAGTTGAATGCGGAGACATTGCGCTATCAGGGACACGCTCCCCTTGGCGCTCCCGATGCAGAGTATTACCTTGGGATGGAGTCGCATCAGGTTTCGCTTTTGCCAAAGGAGCAGGCGGTTAAAATTGCCGGGCAGATCAACAACGGAACGCCCGACGAGCAGCTCAACGCGATTCGCTCCTTCATGGCCACGTATGAGGGCGATCCAGATTCGGAGGCTATCGCATGGCGCGACCTTGCCAATCTCCCCGCTGGACAGGCTGTATCGCAGCAGATGCAGTTGCTCAAGCTGGTGGCCAACAAGCCATTTGCCCGGCAGCTCGCAGCGGCGCTGGCCCCCGGCGTAGCCAATCAGAACGCCAAGAACAAAGGGCTTTCGCTTGACGATTACGAAAAGAAATTTATCGGAAACCCAACATGGGAAGCCTTTTCCGCAATGTATGGCGGGGACAATGGGCAACGCGCTAAGGTTGTGGCTGGGTTTAGAGAGGCGATTACTGCCTATGCTGCTTCGCTTCCTAATATGAACAACGCCACTCAAGCCGTGAAGCTGGCCGTTGATACGCTCATTGGTGGCGAGTTCCGGTTTGAGGATATTGGCAAGCAGACGGTGCCTTTTGCCAAGTGGGCTGGGCCGGATAACAGGCCACATGGAGAAGATAAATCAAGCTTTCTTTGGTTTGGGTACGGCGACAGCGAAATGGATGCAGTGGTCGCAAAGGTAAAGGCTGATTTCGGCAACACCATCCTTGCCGCTGACCTGATGCAGACTACGGATGATGGCGCTGCGCTCTGGCCCAAAGCCCCAGGCGCTACCCAGCAGGCGATTGATACTTACATCCAGAAGGACGTAAACGAAAACAAGATGCTCGTCCCGTCGGAGGACGGCAAGGGCATGTATGTTTACATGAACACCGTGCTCGGCATTCCGGTTCAGCTTCGCACCAAGGACAAGCGCCCATTGTATATCTCGTTCGATACGAGCAGTAAGCGGCACAACCTTCCGGTCTATGTAGTGCCAACCGATCCGAATAGGGAGGTGAAGCGTCGGGACTGGCTGGACACCACCCCGGTTGGGCTGGATCTTCCCGAGCCTCCCAAGAAGGATCGCCCGCTCAACAGGCCAAGTGGGTATTCCCCTGAATAATGTCATTCGCATTTCCAAAAGTCGAAGCAGAAACAGGGATTCCGATTACGGGGCGTAACGCCTCGTTAACGGATTACCTTGGCACACAGCTTGTCATTGGCGCACAGCATACGGCGGGTGGCGCGATTAGAAGGTGGGTAGATCAGTTGTTCGATGATTCCGAACTACTTGATCCGAAGCGGGCTAATGAGCTGTATAGCAACCCGGATACGGGATTGGTGTTTGACGAACCGATTCGCGAGAACCGGGCCAAGGCAATGCAGGAGCGGCATGACCTGCTGGCCATTGCGCAGGCCGAGCTGGACACGATCCAGAACGTGGGGGCAGTGAAAGGATCGGCGGGGTTTATTACGCAGATGATCGGTGGAATGACAGACCCCATCGACTTTGCGATGAACTTCATTCCGTTCGTCGGATCGGCGAAGCTGGTCAAGGCGGGCATGGGGCCAATGACCCGCTCCGTGACTCGCGGTCTGCTGATCTCCGAGGAAACCATCGCAAAGCATGTCACCTTCCCGCGCATTACCGCTGCGGTCATTGACGCCACGGCGGGAAACCTACTAGCAGAAATCCCTGTAGCGATTCAGGCCCGCCGCAACAAGGAGCAGTACGAGGTTGAGGACTTTGCGGCCAACATCCTTGGCGGAGCAGTAGTTGGTGGGGCGATTAAAGGCTTTACGCTTGGGATTGGCCGTGCCCGAGAGGCTTATGCCCGCGTGTCACCGGCCATTCAGGACAGGATGCTGAGGGATTCAATCCAGCAAATGGCGGCTGGTAAAAGCCCTGACGTTCACAGCCATGCCAGCATTGACCCGAAGCTGATGGAGGCGGAATGGAGGGAGCGGGAGGCTGCGATTAGGGCGAGCTTTGAGACTGGCGGAACATTTCAAGAGCGGTTTCCGGTTGGTGAAAAGGTTAAGTATAGACCGGCTGGCGAGTCTGAAATGTTTGGCAAGCCGCTTTCGGAGGGGGTAGTTGTAGGCTACAAGAAAGACCCCACCACAGGAGACATGTTTGCAGAGGTTGAGACCAAGGGCGGGCTCAAGGATTTCGTTGGAGATACCAACGACATTACGCCCGCCGAAAGGGCGTCCGCCGCCAAGGTTTCGGACCCAGAAGCAGAGGCTATCGCTGACCGGCTTGCCAAAGTTGGTGACGACACAGATATGATCGCGGCTACGCTTGAGCTTCCAGAGGGAATGGCTGCTCGCGTTATGCGGGTGGTCAGGGAAAGAAATAACGCAAGCATTAGGGAGTTAAACGCAAAGGCCGAACCTGAACCAAAGGATTCCCCTGAATATCAAGCATTCGTTAAGGAGCGCATCGACAAGTATGTTGCCGAGCAAAAGAAGCTGTTCGATGTCGAATACCAGAAGAAGCTCGCTGTGTCCGAAGCGGCCCGTGTCAAACAGGACATTGGCCCGCTTGCCAAGGCTGAGGATATTGCCAAGCTGGACGGAACACGAGTTCCCGAAGCAGCTATCGCAGACCTCGCGGAGGATGCCCGTGCGCTATCCGCTGACGCAGAAGCCGACCTCAAGGCTCTTGAGGTGGATGATCCTGAGCTGGCTGCTCACATTCGCAAGACGCTTAAGGAACAAATGGATGTAATCGACAGCCCGGAACCGAAGGCAATTGAAGCGGCCATGCGCTGCTTGATCAATGAGTAAGAAATACCAGAAGTGCATCGACAAGATTAAGGCCTCAGTGGCAGAGGGTAAAATCTCTGACGTCAAGGCGCAGGAGCTTCTTGCCGAGCTGGACCAGAAGCGGGCGATTCGCGAGGCCAAGGGCGAGATGCAGCGCGAGAATGCGCTAAAGGAAATTGCTGGCGAGATTTTAGATAGCGAGAAGTGGAAGGCCGAAGCGGCCAAGCGCAATGCGTTACTTAACGTCAAGGCGTATCGTTCCGTAATCCAGCAATCTGTTCGCGAGAAGAACATGGGCGTCGGACTTCAGCGCACGCTTGAGCGAGCCATGACTGAGGGCAAGGCGATGCAACAAGACTTCCTGCACAAGTTCAAGAAGGGCTTGGAAGAGGCGGGTGTCTGGGATTACCTGCGCAAGGCACAACGCGAAGACCAGGTAGACATCGCTAAGGAAGCGTGGAACCTGAGCCTTGGTGACAGGGCCAATCCTGAAGGCGCAACCCCGAACAAGCAGGCTCAGGTCGTGGCAAAGGTGTGGCGCGACGTGTTTACCGAGCTTGCCGCCCGCGAGAATCGCCACGGCGCAATGATCAAGCAGGCCGCTGGCTGGATCTTCCCGCAAACCACTGATCCGCACAAGCTGCGAGCTTTAGGAATCAAGGGCTGGGGCAAGGCAAATCAGGACATATCCGAGAAGGCTTTCAAGGAGTTTGTTTCGACGCTCAATGTGGACTGGGAGCGCACGCTCAAGGGAGTTGACAAGGATACGTTCCTGCGCCGTTACTTCCGAAACCAATACACGGGCGTATTCCTTCGCGAGCAGGACTTCAGCGAGGCCGACCATGGCAGCGCGTCCCGCTCCATGTCGTCCCGCGAAAGCGCATCCCGCGAGCTGTGGTTTGCCGATGCCGAATCCGCCTTTGCCTACAACGAGAAGTTCGGCAAGCATTCCATGGTGGACGCCATGTTCTCCCGACTGCAAACGGGCGCAAGGGCAGCGGCTCTGATGACCCACTTTGGCCCGAACGTAGAGGGCACAATCAACAAGGTCAGCGATTACCTACTGGTCCGCTCCAAGGAGATGTCGGACAGCATAGCGCAGGGCGACTCTATCCGGTCTGTTCAGAAGAGCGTTAACACCCTTATGGGCAGGTCGGCTGTCAGCACAAGGCCGGGGCTGTCCAAGTTCATTGATGACCTGAAGGCAATTACCCTGCTTGGCAAGGGTGCGAACATGGTCCTGTCCACCCCGCCTGACAAGGCAACGATGGATACGGCCATGGCGTATCGAGGCGTATCAGGCGCTAACCGATGGCTGGCCCAAACATTGGGCGTTATGGTTCGGTCGGCTGATGCCCGCAAGAAGCTGGACGTTTACTCGGTTTACGTTGACTCGTTCATTGGTGATACGTCCAACGCATGGACAGGCGAGGTTCAAAGCAATAGCTGGTTACAGCGCAGGGTTACAGACCTGTTTGACCTGACCCAGTTCACCCGCCAGAACGAGACGCATCGGTTTGCTGTTGCCGCTGCCTATTCCAGACAGCTTGCTGATTCTGCTCACTTGGATTTCGACAGCCTTCCCGCTGAAATAGCATTGTCTTTCAAGGACTATTCCGTCAGCCGAACGGAATGGGACATCTGGCGCAGTAAGGTAGATGACGTTGAGCTGCGTGGCGGCAAGCATCAGATGCTTCTGGCGGACGTTTCGGACAGGTTATCCGACGTCGAGCTGGACAAGATTGTAGCATCAAAAGGCCAATCGCCTACAGCAGCCAACAAGGCTAGGGCCAGGGACGAGTTTGACATGAAGACTCGCGCCTTATTCCACGACATTGTGGCCGATGCGACCACGGAGAATACCCTACGCTATCGCGCTGCCACTACGGGCGGCGTTGAGCGGGGTGGATTTGGCCGTGAGCTGGGCGAGATGTTCTTCATGTTCAAAGGCTATCCCGCTAATGCAGTTATCCGAGCTATTGAGCGGGAGCGCAGGATTACGGGGGCAAGCTCAATGCAGGAATGGATTCAGAATGGCGGGGCAATCCCAATCGGAAAGCGACTCGGATGGCACATCGCGGCAACTACCTTGATGGGCATTGTTTCCTATCAGTTGTCTGAGCTGCGCAAAGGTAAGACGCCCGCGCCATTGATGACCCCTGAAGGCAAGGTTAACTGGGACTTGTGGTTCAACGGCGCCGCGCGGGGCGGCGGGCTGGGTATCTATGGCGACCTTCTCCTGAACGAATACGATAGTCGCACCCGCACGTTCACGCAGGCTATTGCGGGGCCAATCCTGAGCGAGCTTGACCCCATTATGAACCTCAAGAGCCGTGTTGGTGGAACCATTCGCGGAGAAGAGGGAGAGACGGGCGACAGGCTCGGGTATGCCGCAACGCAGTTTGCACAGCAGAACATCCCCTTGATGAACCTGTTCTTCATCAAGCCCGCCATGGATTACCTCATCTTTAACCAGATGTATGAGGTGTTTTCGCCTGGGGTTGCTGCGCGTAAAGCCAAAGGAACTGAGAAGCGCGGGCAGGAATACTTGGGGCCGCTCTACGATCCCCGCGAAGCCGTTGCAAATGACCCATTTGAGACGCAGGACAAGGTGAATAGCCTGCTTGACTTGTTTGAGAATTGATTGAACTATATCGTTAACGTTTATGAAGAACCGAATTGTTATTGCTGTCGCCTTGCTGCTTGTTGCTGCGGGGGTTTCCATTGCCCAGAGCATCGCCAAGTCGTCTGTGTTTGCGGTGATTAACACCAGCTCGACCGTCTGCGCCCAAGTCACAAACAACAACTTCACCGTGCGCTCTGCCATGATTATTGGCAAGAGCTCCCTGACCGTGACCAACACCACGGCGGTGCGCATCGGTTGGGCCACCAACCAGACCTACTTTGTCATCAATCCGGGCCAGGCATACGTCATTGAGTTCGCCGACAAGCGCGAGTTCCGCCTGAGCGACCTGTATTTCAATGCGGAAACAGCCAACGACGGAGTGGTGGTCAGCTACGAATAAGACTATGAAGAGACTTTCCTTTATTGCAGCGGCCTTGCTGTGCTTTGTAACGATGGCGGGCGCGGCGATTCGGCCTGCGCAGCCTGGCATTGGCGGGGGCGGGGGCACTGTGAGCGGATCGATCACGGGTGCGTACTCGTTTAACGGCCCGTTCTCCGTGGTGAATGCCACCAATGTTTACCTGAATGCGGGCATCAGCAACCTGGTTGGTGCTGGGGTTAATGAATACGCCACCAACTACCTTTCTTTGCTTCGCGCCTATACGAACATCATCCACGTCGGCTACTCGAATGATGCGCTGTCGTCTGGATTGAACTTGACGAATATCAGCACCAAGGCTCCGGCGGGATCGCTTGTTATCGTCGGGCCGGGAGCTTACAACATTCCAACCAACACCGTCAGCCTGGCGGGACGTGGAGTGGATATGTATTTCCATCCTGGAGCGGTGGTATCAGTGGGGCGTTCATCCGACCTGACAACCACCACGGCAATCTTTGATGATGCGCTGGCGGGAACTGGAGCGTCCACGAACCGAATCATGGGCTTCGGCGAGTTCCACGCAAGCAATGCGCTGGGTGGAATCGTGATCGTGCAGGAGGGGGATTCAGACTTCTATATCGAGTGCAAATCTGCATGGGTGCATGGACCGACATCGGCGATTCTGCAAACCGCTGGATCTCTTGATTTCACGGCGCACGAATTTGTTCGCGCTGATGATTACGACGTTTATGAAGGCGGCTCAACAGCTCCGCGCAAGATTGTTTTCCGCGCATCGCGGGCGTATGCAGGCGATTCCATCGTGGAAACTGCTGCGGCATTTACAAACTGGGGCGATGGTGTGTTTACCATCGGTTACGGCGAGGCGCTGTCTGGTGGCGGCAGTTTCGGAAACGTGGCGCTGGCAATCTCCGACAAGTCGATCATGGATATTGGAGTATTGAACTTCAAGCGAAGTGCGGCCTGCATCTCTGGGGCGCTGACTAACAAGGCGATGAGCGGCAGCGGCATCTTGCTGAACTGCACGGTCTATTCCCTTCCAGCTTCCACCTATTCCACCATCGGAAGATACGACGCGACATATGGAACGGAATTCCGACTGGTGAATTGCACCATCTACGGGCCAACAGGGGTTGACCCAATCCATTACTCGACGGCGGCGGGCAAGTTCTCGCTGGAGAATACGCGGGTGATTTCAGGCGCGAATGCCACGAATTCAATTCGGGCAGGCGTGACGGGTAGTCGGATTGAAATGGCTGGATTAAGCAGCCTCGACAAGCCGCGCCATGCGAATGTGACGCTGGTGAATTCGACCAACTACACCACGACGATCAGCGCGACGAAGGCATACTTGACCGAGCTGAACGTCAGCGGTGACACGGTTATTTCCGATCTCTATGTTCCCGGCGCGAACTGGGCAGATTCACTTTTCCTGACCAACAGCCTGTTCATTCCCTACCTAAATTCGTCGGCTGTGCCAGACGGAACTGGCTCGATTGTACAGCGCAGCAATGCGTGGGCAACGGGACGCGGAACGATTCTATTCAACGACCAGACTGCAGACGTTGCGTTGGTGGGAACGCTCTTGAGCGATACGCCAAGCAACGGGCAGGTGCCGACCTTCAACACGGGCGGAACGATTACCTGGGAGACTCCGGGAGCGGCTAGCGCGGTGAGCAACTTTGTTGTTTCAGCACATGGAAATCTGACGGTGACAAATACTCTGACCGTTGGCACAGGCTCAACCGCTGCATCCATGATTGGAATAAACTCCTTCCAAGGCGACGCATTCGCTTTGACTCGCGCCACGAATTCACCAGCAGCAACGGGCAGCACGAATGATCTGCAAATCTCGCGCTCCAGCGCAACGGCTGGACAGGTATTGACGCTGCATTCCACATCCGCAGGTCAGCATGTTTGGACGAATGCAACGGCGGCAGCAGGTGGTAGCGTCACCAACAACGGACTAACCAATGCTACCGTCATCGGCCAAGTAGCTGGAACGTCAGCAATCAAGACGGTGACAGCGGGGACTGGAGTTACAATTGAAGACCGTGGGACAAACCTTTTGTTTAGTTCGACGGCGAGGGCTATTCTCACCTTCGAAACTCAGGTATCCGCAAGCGCAGCGAACGCGACCACGTATTATTTGGGTAGCGCGGCAGGAACTACGCTGCGCACGACATTTTCAGACGTATCGCAGATCATGCCTTACGATTGCACGGTTACGCGAGTGGTGATCCACTGGTTTGTCTCCAATACCCCTTCCACCGAAAGTCTGACATTCAACCTTACCGACGGCACGAATGATTCCTCTACTTGGACTAAGGGCATTTCTCCATCGAGGGATTCGTTTGACTCTGGTGCCATCAGCTACGCGGTGACAGCTGGTGAGGAGATTGCCGTCGAGATTCTAACACCGACATGGGTGACACCTCCAACCGCTCTTCACATGACGGCAGACATTTACGTGACCTTCTAAAGCATGAGACTAACGTTCGTTTTGTTCCTGCTTTCGGCTTCGCTCGCCAGCGCCACGCAATACTACGTCAAGACGACCGGCAACGACTCGCTGGATGGTCTGAGCATTGGCAACGCATGGCTCACCATTCAGAAGGCGGCGAACACGATGACGGCTGGAGACACTGTAACTATCAGCGCGGGCGATTATCCTGAAACAGTTCAGGAAACAACAGACGGGTCAAGCGGCAGCCCAATCACCTATTTGGCTGATGGTGTTGTGACAGTGGATCAGTTTCGGGTGGACGGTGAATATATCGTCTTGAGTGGGCTGACGATTGATACACCAAGACAAGCACTGTGGACGGCTAACTTGTTCCTCACTGATGCCCACAACTTCATAGCCACGAACTGCACATTTGGTCCGATGCCGCTGGCGTTCGGGACAGGGTTCACCTTCCACGCATCTGGTGTCATCTCTAATCCAGCAGTGAACTTCACGACGATGGGCTTCAAGGCAAATCAACCTGTGTGGTTGGCTGGATACACCGAAACGAACGGGCCGGGTGCATTCATATATCCGTTCACGAACGGGTTCAAGGTAGTCACCAACGGAACAGTTGGGACGACGACGATGACACTGACGGGCATCTCGACCAATGAATCCCCACAGTGGATCGCGATGTATCCCGGCATGGACAAGGAAGGTTACGCGGCGATTGACCAGCTCGGCAGCGGAACGCGGGCAACCAACGTCACCATTACGCACTCCACTTTCAAAAGCGTCTGGGGACAGTGCATCAACATGAACTTCAACCGGGACTGGTTGATCGTGAGTAACACGTTCGATGTCGCCGCTTCGTTCAAGATGATCATTCCGTCGGGAACAAACATCACGCTGCGCGGGAATTTCTTCCGCTACGGAACAAACTTCATTTACGGATCGAGTCAGGAGATAGGATGGTATTCCCATGAGGTCGATCAATACGCGAAGATTGATTGGATCTTCGGCCAGATTCATCCATCGGCGGCGGTCATTGGGAACTTTGTGGCAGAGTATAATTGGTTTCATGGACGGGCTGGAGACTTGTCCCAATTCGCGGCAGGCTCAGGACAGACGAACAATACGTGGAGATACAACGTCTTCGTGGGCGTGAGCGGTCCTCCTAACGGAGCGCAGGACGGCTATCGCTGGCAGTCGAACACGTTCTTCAAGGTCGGCTTCGGAACGGCTGAGACAACGGCGATTCTGGCGCAGAGCGGCAAGACGGTAGAGATCGTGGGGAACATTTTCTATGACATCGGCGATCACTCCTCGACAAACACGCTGCCGTATTCCGTCACCAGTTCGACCGGAGTCGTGACCAACTACAACTTTGTCGCGCAAGCGGAGACGCTGGGGTTCATGGGCTACGCAGGGTTTGCGGAGGCGAACGGAATCAACGGCGGCGATCCGAAGTTTGTGGACATGTGGAATCCGCTGGGGCCGGATGGACTTCCATTCACGGCGGATGACGGACTGCGATTGATGACCAACAGCCCGGCGCGTGGGCTTGGAGCGTTGTCGGTCATTGATTCTTCTTCTCCGCGTCCGCACTTTGTCTGGAAGGGAACTTACGGATGGAAGGATGGGGTGGCGGAAGCGTTTGACTCCGCGTGGGTGGCGCAGAATTTCTGGGAACGCACCAGCTTGGTTCGCCCGTGGGACACGCCGGAAGACATTGGAGACGTGCCAGCCGTTGCGAGTTTTGACGCGACGGAATCCATATCGGGAACGTGGAGCGATACCAACTACATCGGCGCGTTCTCTTTCGTCTGGACATTCTCCGATGGCTCGGTGGTGACGAGTCGCTGGCCAACGAACAGTCACACGTTTCTCACCGCTGGAACGCATTCCGTTAAACTCACAGTTTCAAACACGGACGGCGAATCGGCGAGCGTGACCAACTGGTATCGAGTGGGCTCAGGGACTCCAGCCGTGGACATCTGGCACGTCAAGACCTCTGGCAACGACACTACCGGCGACGGTAGTTTCGCGACGCCTTACCTCACCATTGCAAAGGCTGTTTCAGTAGTGGCTGGCGGGGATTATATCGCAGTGCATCCCGGCACGTTCGCGGCCTACACGGACGTGAATCGGAACGTGGCGGGTGCATCCACGCGCATCACGATTGTAGGCTACGGAGCCACTCACGCCGGATTCAAAATCCGTTACCCCTACTGGACCATCGACGGGTTCACGCTGAACTACTCGCCGACCGACGCCGCTGATGCCGCGATCTACCTTTACAACGCGGCGGATGATACGTGGGTTCTAAACAACACCATCAGGGACACTCCTGAAAGCATCTACGGCGTGGAGCTTCTTTCACCGGGATCTTTCGGAGCACTGGACGGAGTGCTCAATGTGAAGGTGTTCAATAACACGTTCACCAACGTCGGGCACATCTGCGTCAATGCTTTTAACAGCTCCAACCTGCTCGTCGATGCGAACATCGCGATCAATACGTGGGGTGAGGGCGACTTCGTAAGGCCGATGGGAGTGAACGCCACGGTGTCTCGGAACTATTGCACGAACCTGAATAACGGAGCGACAGGCGGGCACGCGGACTTTCTCCAGTTTCCACAGCCGGGAAGCTACCAGTTCATCAAGGACATTTTAGTGGAGCGAAACTGGGTGAGCGGCGGAACCAACGGCGACGATGGAGACGGCGCCATCGCTCAGATGGCGAGTGATGCGTTTGGTTCTGTGAACTATTCCAACGTTGTGTTTCGCAACAACGTTTTCGACCGCGTGCGTGGAACTTGCAGCGATTCCATCGACGGACTGAAGTTCTACAACAACCTATTTTACGACACGCCGCGCGACGGCGGCAATGCAACGTCTGGTGGCGGCGTTAACGGATCGAGCTACGGCACGCTCTTGTTCAACAACATCTTCTTCAACGTCACAAGCCCCGTGGACACGGCGGGCTGGTATTACAATGATCAAGACAGTGGGAATCCTGGCAGCAACACCACCGTAAACGCGGACTTCAATCTTGTTTACCCAACTAAGCAGCAGGCACCACCAGACAATGCATTTAGATGGGCTGTGACGGGGACGGAAGCCAACGGGATAAATGGAACCGATCCATCATTCGCCAACGCGGCGGGGAAAGACTTTCGGCTAACGACCAGCATTGCCGGGACAAATCTATCTGGCGCATTTACGACGGATTTCTTTGGAATGACACGGAGCGCGTGGACACTGGGTCCGTTCGAAGGCGAAGGCGATGCGCCACCCGCAGGTGGTGGATCATCCCGCGTCTCTGGTTTATTGCAGGGCAGCGGGTTCTTCCGTGGTTCAGGATTCATCCGATGAGAGTTGCGCTTTCAATTTGGATGCTGTCGCTGGCGTGGTGCTCGGCCCAGCCAATGCCGAGAGCCGCAACCTTTCGCTGGGATGCGCCACAGAGCCTCACGGATGCGATTGGCTACGAACTGCAATGGGGACCGCAGCAGACCGCACAGCTCCCACTGCATATCACGGAATACACCGTGGAGAACTTCCCGCTGGGATTCTCGCAGCCCGTGACCGTGCGAACGCTGGGCCTCAATACCAACTCTGAGCCGGTGGAGATTCGCATCTTCAATGTGATTGCGAACTTTGAGGAGAACAGCGGGGGCGGCTGGGCAACGGTGGAGACTGCGCAGATTATGCGCGAGGTGAAATCCAACGCGATGATTCGGGTCAGGTTAAGCACACAACTACAATGAACAAGGTTGAAAGGGAAACTGGGGACATGAGTGAATCAGAGCTGAATGAGAAAACGAAACTGCCGTTGGGTTTGGTCGTCGCCTGCATTGGTGCGTTCCTGGGTGGGGCATTGTGGATTAACAATAGCCTGAACAAAATTGACAACCGGCTTGCCTCTATGGAGGCGCGAGTGTCTGACCGATGGACCGAAAGCGATATGCGCATATGGACAATGCAGCTTCGCATGGACAATCCGAATCTGAAGATTCCAGAAAGGGTAAAGCAATGAGCAAAATAAATCTGAACTGGACGAAGTGGTTCCAAGGTATATTGGCAGCAATCATCGGTGGCGCGGCCAATACTATTTGCGCCATTGCGGTTGACCCGATAGCCTTTAACTTCAACGACCTGCCCAAGCTGGGCAAGATGGCGGTCGGTGCGGCGGTAATCTCCCTCGCATTTTACCTGAAACAATCTCCCGTGCCACCGGAAGAAACAGAACCAACTAAAGAATGAAAATGAAACTGTTCCGCTCCATCTGCCTTGCGCTCGTCGCGCTGGCAATCGTCAAAGTCTCGACCCGCGCTGCGTCCGTCCTGGACGATATTACTGTGTCGCCATTCGCTGCAATCCGCACGGAGAACTTCGATGGTGCATCAACCCTTGGCGGTGGCCTTGACGTTGGCTACTCAATCAACAAGTTCGTTTCCATCCACGGAACCGCGCTTGGATTCGAGGAATACACCTGTGGCAGTGGCGCAATCGACGAGTCAGAGTTCTTCGCGAAGGCTCGCTTCGTTTCCTATGCCAAGGAGAAATTCTCCCTGTATGGCAAGGGTGGCGCAGTCCGCGACTGGAACGATGAGCAGTGGGCAACGAGCGTTGGCTTGGGTGCTGACTTGAGGTTGTCCAAACACGTATCGCTAGGGGCAGATTATTCCATACGCGCCTGGTTCTATGAGCGCGACAAGGATTCACTGATTCGTGCGCTGGTCAACATCAGTTTTTAATGATTGCGATCTCACTCTGCGCCTTGCTTGTGCTTGGTTATGCGGCGTGGGTTCAAAACTCGGTTAACAAAAGGTTACTTATGAACGCAGAACAAGCAGTTACAGCACTCAACGACATCAAGGCGCAAAACGCCAAGGCACTTGGTGAAATCCGTGGCAAGGTGGACGCTCTCGCAGCCACCATCACGGCGCTGGAAGCAACTATTGCTGGCGGTGAATTGCCACAAGCCGTGGCCGACGCCATTGCAGCAGTGAAGGCATCGTCACAAGAGCTTGACGACGTGGTTCCAGACGCTACTGTCTAAACCTCTTCGGGCTTCGTCTCCCGAAACATTACCACCCGGCTCCGCTGTTGCGGATGTCCGGGTTTTTGCTTAGTCGGACGTGCATGGCTAGGCTTATGTGGGGGAAAGTGTAGTCACAATCCACGGTCTTCCCCACCAGATCCTCTGGGGTAGTTTCCTCTGGAAAATCCCCACTGACTAGAAAATCCACCAGTGTCTCCTCGCCGGTCGCCTCATCCTTCGCCCGATGGCATCTGTTGTGATGGTCATATGCGAGAACTTTGAACGTATTCATGCGCCACCCCGCTTCCGCTTGTCCTGCCACCGGCTACGCCGTTTAGATAACGTCGAAGGCTGTATGCACTGCGTCATATTCTATTGTTCTCTGTAAGAAATTTGGACGCCACATCATACGCGGCAGCGTCCTTTTCGATGCCGACGAATCGGCGTTTCAGTTGCGCGGCGGCGCGTCCCGTTGTCCCGCTACCCATGAACGGGTCTATCACTGTATCGCCTTCGTCAGTAAGGAGTCGGATCAGGCGGCTCGGCAGTTCCACCGGGAACATTGCTTCGTGCCTGTCGTTTGCCCGCACGCTCGGTATTTGCCACACGCCACGGCTTCCCCATTCAGCCCATTCGCCGGGTTGCAGGCGGTTGCGTTTGATTTCCGTGATGCCGGGTTTCCAGAGTATCCAGACGTATTCGGCCTCATCCACGGCGCGGTAAGAGTTCGTGTGCCATTGGCTATTCGCCCAGCATGGGTCTTTATGCCAGATGCGGCGGTCGTAGAGATACAGCCCAGCGTCATAGGCGGGACGTTCGATAAGTTCACCGCAGAGCTTCATTCGTGTCTGCTGGGTATGCTTGCCGCCTCGCACGTTGTTGTTTTCGCTCCGCCGTTGGATGGTCTGTTCACTGACTCCCATCAGCGCAGCGAGTTCTCGGCGGTTCGCCGTAGGGTTGGAGCGGCGGCACTTCTCCACATCCTCACGGGTGATCGCCAGTCGCGGCTTGCTGGCTTGGATGCGCGGCATTTCAGGATCGGAGTAGCACAGGATGTCCCCGATATTCACGGCACAGAATCCGCCCGGTTTCAGAATCCGCGCATGGGCTTGCAGGACATCGGCCAGCATGTTTGCCCATTCATCGTAGGACACGCCGCGCTCGTATTCCTTGCCCACACAATAGGGCGGCGACCACACCGAGAGAGATACGGAGTCGCTTGGAATGTGGCGTTCCATCATCTCCCGGCAGTCACCCAAGAACAGAGAACAAGACGCTGCATGGAACGCCGAGGGGCGTCTTTCTTGCAGCGGAGTCAATAGGTCGGCGTCCATGAGCTTATGCGTTAGGCGTCCTCGTCGAATGGGTTGCGCGTGACTTTTCCATTTTTCAAGTATCCATCTTTTTGGCACATCCAGAGTTTCTCCCGCTTTGTCGGGCCGGTCTTGCGGTCGCAGGTTTTGGCCGTGAGTGGTTCTTGCATCTTTTCTCCACACGCCGGGCACCTAACCACGCGCTTCAGCGAACGGCCTTTCCGCTTTACGTTTGTTGCTTTACTCACAGAGCTTGGTCGTTATCGCTTCCACACCCTATACCCACCATCAATCTTCCGGGTCGTAATAGCCACGCCAGCCTGCTTGGCAGCGTCGTAGAGCGGCTTGTTCTCCCCGTAGGTAAACGAATCCCCAACCGCCATCTCAAGCAGAGTGCGCTTGATTGTGGCGCGTTGTCCGTCCAGGCGTTGGCGCCCGGTCGGGCATGGAATGGTCTTATCAATCTCGATTTTCATTAAATGCTTTGCTGATTGTTTCAGGGTGAAATCCGACTCCGAGCAGGGCGTATTTGATCAGCTCAACAGCTTCATCAATCTCGGCCCCGCCTTCACTGGTATATCCGGGCTTGCTCTCCACTGTTGCGGAGGAAAACTCTGCGTCGATGGTAATCTTCACACCGTCACCGCCTTATCCTCGACAAACGCGAACGCCTCAGTCTTGACCACGCCAGACACCTGCTTGAGCCGGGCCAGCTTCGATTCTAACCGCTTCATGGTGCGCGAGGCGGATTCCTCCAGTGTTCTCTGCGCCTTCATCTTGTCGTAGTGCGTGTGATACTTGTTGCGCAACTGCTCGCTCAGGTTTTCCAGCCCGAGCACATGCAGGATGTCCCGGCAGCGATCCGCCTCAGCCTTGGCCTTTAGCATGTCGTGCTTGGCGCGATGCCATGCGACTTGGGCGATGCGAATCGCCATATCAATATCGTTACCGTCCTTGTAGGTTTCTTTAGGTCTTGGTTTCATAGGTTTATTTTCGTTCGCTTAGTTCAAGAAAGGTCAGGGTTACAACTGTAATAACAAACAGAACCGTGCAGGCTACAATGGCTTCAGGTGTGGTCATAAAACTTCTCCGTTCTTTATCTTGCGGGCCATGTCCTTTTCCTCGTCGGTATAATCAGACTCGCGATCCGATCCGCCCCCGCCGAACAGGCCATGCTGCTTGCAGAACGAATCGTATTGATGGTCTGTAAGGACGGGCCTGCATTGGACATAATACAGGTATTGGTGCGCCCGCATGACGAGATTGGCATTCATTCCGGTTTATTCCTTATCAGGCTGAAGTAGGTTGCGGCATCCATCGTAATCAGCCATCCGCAATGGTTCCGTTTATGAGCGACAATGGGCGTCTTGGCCGTTCCCGCATCACGGCGGGCCTGGTTCATGGCGTCTTCGATGTTCAGCTTCTCGACGCACTTGACCTCGAAGTGATAGCCCTGAAGGTCGGGGCAGACCACATCTGGGCTGTCCGGTGACCCGCTGAACTGCTGCCCGCGACGCGCTTGATAGCCTTCGGCTCGAAGCAGGTCACGGAAGGCGCGTTCACCACGGGCACCCTTGGCGCGGCTGTTCATAGCTTCCTTTCTCCGTAATGAATTCCGTTCACAATAACAACCCTCCAGCCGTCATCTTCGGCGCTGCTTGGTCCAACACAGTGGCAGTCGGAATAATGGGCGTCGCATTCAATGCAAAAAGGCTCTGCGCAACAGGGGCATGGCCCGCACTCATGCGCGAATTTAATACGAACTCGCTCCACTGTGCCGCCATCGCAGAGGCTATGCCGGGATACGTTTTGCTTCGCTCCTTCCACCTGTCCCTGCTTGGGCCGAGCTTGTTTTGTCCGCTTGGAGTTTGATTTTCCCATCGCCCGCTTGCTGGCTTTTGGCATATCTGAGTCGGTGTAAGTGGGGGTAGATTCTTGAGCCACAGACAAGTTGTTTTACTTTCAGGATGGCCGAACTGCCACGGATGGATTATCTGGTCGGGTTTCCTGATTCGCGTTGAGATTGCGCCGACTGGATTTTCGAGCGTGATGTGCTCGCAATCCGCACCGAGCAACAGGCGCACAAATTCCAATGCCTCTTCCGTCAGCTTAGGATCGCGCAGCCCGCGAACGGTCCAGTGCATTCCAGACGAGCATAGATATGTGCATGGCGGGAAGGCAATCAGGATGTCCCATTGCTGAGATAGTAGCTCGCGCACGTCCCCATGGTGGTGTTTACCGGGGGCGTCAGTCGGCAGCAGGTCGCACGACCACGCATCCCACCCGAGAGCAGCGAATGCGTCACGAACGCGCCCTGAGCACTCACAAGCAATAAGCGCCCTCATATCCCCTCAACCGCCTTGTTATACGCCTCAAAGGTAGCCTTGCTATACGCCTCGCCACGGGCTTCAAGGTCGGGGCACATCTGTTTGAGCGCAGCCGTCAGCAAAGCGTCTGCAAGCGCCTCTGGGCCGCTATAGTGACGGGCCTTGGCGACCCACCGCAGTTCACGCATCAGCTTGGGGGTGACGCACAGTTCGTCGGTTCTTATGGTTGTCATTCGTAAACAACGGTTAAAACTTCCTTCTTTTCAACCTCCGTGAATTCTGGCTTGTTGTATTCAAACGGGCGCTCGTCTTGGCTTTCAGTGGCCCCAACACTGTATCTGGCCGCGAAAAACTTTCCGTCTGCTTGTCTCTGAATTACAATTCGATGGATTATCGACCACCTAGAATTGTTAATCACCTTGTTTTCAACGGTTACGAATTCGGGGTTATCTTCGTAAACTATTGAACGGCCATCTTCACTTGTTAGGTTTAGTTGTTCTTTCATATTTTATTCGCTTTCCGTTATGGTCTTAACAAACCAATCCAGATTCTTCAACACATATTCGATACGTGTCGGATGCGCCATTAGCCCATCCTCTAGGGTTTCATTGGGCAGCAGCCACCAGCGGCGCTTGCCCTTAATCTCAAAGTCCTGAAAGTAACGGGTTGCCTTGTCCCGCATCGGCTCCAACTGCTGGATCAAGAGGGCAAGATTTGCCTCGTCATTGATCTGTTGCTGCCTGGCTAGTTCTGCTCGCTGGGTCTTTTTATCGTAGGGGTTTTTCATGGTTTGTGATCTGGGTGACATGGCCCGCCCCGGCTGCTCATGTAATCAAGTGCTGCATCGGCAGTTTTAAGTGCATTTTCGCAACACTGTCCAACCTTTATGCCGGTCACTGCGCAAACGTGCGTAAGCTGAACACTGCTCCCGCAGACATTGCACTCACCTGGAAATACAGGCATTAAAAGCAAGGTGTTTTTCATTTCCATCCAATCTCCAAAAGGCCGTATTCAAGCATGGCTATTGCGGTGTTTCTGTTTCTCATCTGGGATCTTTCAGATCCGCACTGCGCAATCAATCCAGACGGAACGTGAGTGACCCTTATATCTACTGGCGGTAATCCGCAATGCTGGCCGCCTTTATTTCCCCGCACAAGCGTTTCAATTTTAAGGTCTTCGACGTTCATGGTATGATTTCAGTTTGGTTAAAAGAAGCCCGGAGCCGCACCTTAGGGAGGGTTGAGCGAGCAGTAGAGGAAACGGCTCCGGGTTGTGGGATGTTTTGGAAGATGTTGATTATGAGGGCACGTCAGATCCGTCCTCTGAAGCTTCAGCCACAGGCGCAGCAATTGTTTTCGCCAACCCACCAGCCGCCTTGGGCTTGGGCACTTTGACGCGGGCCGCATAGCCCGAATCGGACTTGGCTTCGGGTTCAGCGTACAAGGTAATCACCTTGCCAATCCAGCCGTCCGAATCCTCGCCATGCTGGGCTGCGATACGTGTCCAATTGGTCTTGGACAGGATGAGTTTCTTGCTCTGGCCAACGAATGAGCAGGCAGGCTTACTGTCCTTCTTGCCGCTCTCATTGGTCAATTCCTCCATTTCGACGCCAGCAATCTTAAGCTGGACATCATCTTCGCCAAGGTCGTCAGCCTTGATCCACTTGGACGGGTATACATCGGTCATTTTCATACTAGTTACTTTCTGTTCTGGCCCTGTTTCGGTTGAACCGCTCCAAGTTGGCCATGCCTGGAGCGGAAAGAGTCACGGTATGATTTCAGTTTAGTCTTCGCCAAGCCTGATTCCAGCCGAATCGCATTCCTCGCAAATGTGCTGCGTTCTGCGGTCCTGGCGGAAATAGTTTTCGCATGTCTTGCACCTTTTGACAGGTCTGTCGTCGGGCTGTTCAAAATCTTCTGGTAAAAGATTATCGTAACGGCGCTGGGCTGATTTGAATGCGGACTGCTCGTTGTAGCATGGCATGGTATGATTTCAGTTTATGTTAATGTTTCACCAGTCGATGAAAGCGCGGATTTCAGTGAAAGTTATTGTGTCCAGCGCCCCTTACCAAAAGGATTATGATTCACCCGCCCCGGCTCTGTCTCGGCAATGCCCTGGTTAAGCGTGGTCGCGGCGAACTGCGCAACGGCCTCGCTATGGCCAGCTTCGAGCCGGTCGCCGTCGGTTGAGACGACGAAGTAGCGGTCGTTAACCTTTTCGATTGTCCAGGTTGTCATGGTGGGGTTTCAGTTTAGGTTTTTACCGGCTCAATACTGCAATAATTATGCACAGCGCCGTCATTGTCAAGCAGCCGATCATCCACACTCTACAATGCGGACATTCTGGACGGTGGCGGTGGAGTGTGCGTTGATATTCGAGGGAGTAGTCTTTGCTGTCCATAGCGGTGTTATTGGTTAATTGTCGCGGTCTGATTTCAGTTTAGTGAATCAATTCAGAAGCGTATCCAGCGAAATATTGCCCACGAATGCACCTTAACATGTCTTGCATGTTTTGAAACTCGAATTGATTGCGAAACTTGCGCACGTATGCAATCCGCTCTTTTGAACTGTAGCAATCGCGCCAAAATACTTCCACCTCTTCCTGTTCCTTTGCGCTGAAATCATCCTCATTCAGCACGGGATAGCTGTCCAGCTTTTCAAGTAATGAATCGGCCAGGGCAACGGCAGGCATGCACTCAGGATCGATGATTAAATAATCAATCCAACCCACCGCCCAATGGCTGAATCGCTCGATAGTCACTGGCGCGAATTCGCCTTGCCAATTCTTAACCTCAGGCAACGATTCAAGTGACTTTTTGAACGTGTCGAAATTGGATCGGGAAAGGCAATCCGACTCCCGATGAATTGAACAGGCAATTAGCCAGTCTCCATTTTCGCCGAAATAGGCTGACGATCCGACCGCATTGCAATTTTCTCGAATTGTGTTCATGGTATGATTTCAGTTTAGGTTTTTTACCGGCTCAACACTGCGATGATTATGCAAAGTGCCGTCATTGTCAAGCAACCGATCATCCAAATCCGGCAATGCGGACATTCTGGACGGTGGCGGTGGAGTGTGCGTTGATATTCGAGGGAGTAGTCACGCTCAAAAGGATCGTGTGATGCGCAACCGATATTTCGTTTAGGCTTGCTGCCCATAGCGTTAAGGTATGATTTCGGTTTAGGTTAAATCGAAGCGAACACTTTCACAATAGTCATCCCGCCCGCGCCGTCCTCTTTGTAAACAGAGAATCCAGTTGAGTGAGGCGGTTGAATTTCAACATTGGAGCACTTCCACCCGGGCCGAAATCCAGCATTGCGAAGAATGTCGGACGCTTTAGCCTCTTTGTCCTTTGTGAGGTTGCCGCTGTAAGGAACGTAAGCTCGCGCCTCTTGGTTATATCCGCAAAAGGCTTTAGGTAGTGTTGTCATGGTATGATTTCAGTTTAGTGTTTATCCTGGCCGCACCTTGCGCCCATTATGGCCCCGTCACGGTGCGAACCGAAACGGGGCGAAATGAGGGCTTAGGCTAGGCGAAGAAGTCGTCAATTGCCTTGATTATCTCCGCGTTGATTTTGACTTGTTGCTCCTTGGGTAAGGCAAGGAAAGCCTTGCGCGCCATATCGGCTGGACAGTTATGATCGAGCGCGGCGATAACTTGGCCAAACCAGGCTGCGCGGTTCATGCGCTTATTCTCTGCTACTTCCTTGGCGACTAGGTAACAGCCAAAGCCGTAGCTTCCGTTAAGAATCCATTCAGCGCGCTCAGCCATGCGAAAGTCAACCGTTAGCGACTCGGCAAAGTCTTTCATTCCTTCCTTGCGATGCGCAAGTGGGGCAGATTCGACATTGCGCAAGTCCGAATTGAACCTGGCGCGCTCATTGGTTTCGTATTCGTATTGTGTGGGTATGGTAGTCATAGGTTTATTTAGTTTGATGGTTAGTTTAGTTCGAGTTTGGAAAATACCTTCCCAGCATCATTCATCGCGTCACGCTTGGTCCGGCAATAGCCGCCCGCCAGAACTTCGTCACCGGCGCGGATGCTCCATTCCCAAGTGTGGGACGTGATTTGAACGATTATGATTTGAAAGGTGAGGGTTTGCATAGGCTTTACAGGTTTAGTTTGCGTTTGCACTGCTACCGTCGACGGGACAATATCGACACGAATTGATTGTGTCAATAGCCAAGTGCGAATTATTTCCGAATTATTTTTCAATTGAGTGTTGACGGGATGAGAGCGCAATGCAATAGTCGCCTCGTTAGCAGAGAAAACAACAACCGAAACGAAAGAAAAACGACAATGAAAACGACACAACAACTAATCGAACTACAGCGGAGCATTACGCAAGGGGAGTGGAAGTATAAGCGCGGAATAGACGGATTCAATATCTTTCGCAAGGACGGGGAAGAGTTCGCCGACGAAATCGCCAAGGCTTATATGCAATTGAAGGAAAGCAAAACCAAGATCAACAAGTACGAACAGGACTTGCCGCCAACAGAGGCCAACGCCACCGCCATTGCGCTCGTGCCCGAATTGCTGGCTGAGGTGATTAGGTTACGGGAGGCTTTGACCCCGTTGGAGCACCTGTATCGCGGGCAGTTAACCAATACCGGCGAATACTATCCGCAGCTGCTAGACACTGCCCGCGCATTGCTGGCCGATGCGAAGTGAACATTAACCGATACGAATATGACTGCGCAAGAAAAGTTTGACGAGAATATGCGGTCAATAGTGGCTTACTGCCATTCGGTTGGAATGGACAAGGAAGCGGCGGCGATCTCCTCTATTCCCCGTCTCGCGAGGGCAGTTGCTGTAGCTTATAGCTACTTAGAGGATTTAGAGTACCCGACAAACAGGGCCGCTTGTGAGGCTGTCGAAAAAGCTTTAAACGGGACTGAATAGCCTTCACTACCCACTATTCCGCCACTACACCCTAGCCTAACACGCTAGGGTTTTTCGTTGTCCTCAAACGTAGCCTCCACCCTCGGCAATCCCCTAGCGTCACGCCAAGCTCTGTAATCCTGTGGCTTGCGCCCTGTTGGACCGTACTTAGCACGCCTAACAGCCCACTTAGCATCCGCCAACAGCTTTTCAGTATCAGACCGCTGTTGCCAAGTCTTGGTTCTAAACCCAGTGCCATGACGTCGGAAGAACTTGGACAAGACTGCCCTCTCCTCATCTGTTAGGTCTATGCGTGATTTTCCCGCATTACTCACCGTTGTATTAGCGTCCATATGTGATATAGGTACGAAACCTGGTTTCTGACCATGACATGAATAGTCGAACAAATCAATCAGTAACACAGCGAATCGTATCGTGAACAGCCTAGCCATGTCCTAACCTGTAGCGTAACGAGACTGAACTGAATCTGGCTTGTATTGCTGTTCGTTTACTCCCTACCACACCCAAACCAGCTCTCAACCTACGGTTCAAGCCTGTTCGCATCGCATCAAATTACTTCGCACAATACCTGATATGTTCACTTCGCCCTGAATTCGCCTCTTTTCGCATCGATTTCGAACGAATCGGAAGGTGGGCCAGGGAGGGGAAGACCAGGTCATTGTGTTAGTCACTGCTATCAACCGGTTCAAAATTAAAATCCTGGACTTTCAATTCAACTCGTCTCGCATCAACCAGTTACGCATTCGTTCCATATACCAAAAAAGGAAAATCCGGGCAAACCTTGTTTGGTTTGTACCGGATTGGATGGTGGAGCGGGGTTGGTTCGTACCTTTCAGTACACCGATTTTAATCAGATTAGGTCAATTCCGTCAACGCTAAAGTGTGATTTATTTTTGTAATGGGGTTAGTTGTCACAAAAGCTCCCACAGATTACCCAGGTTCGCTTGGTGCGCTTGAGTCCGAGCGTTACGATCCAGAACGGGCTGTATGGTGATTCACGGTGGAAGGCCATGTAGAGCTTCATTTAAGCCGGTAGTGTGGGATTACCCGCCTGCTTCCGATCTCGCCCATGGTAAACTTCTTAACATCAGCCCTGCCGCTTTCAACCAGACCCCTTAGCGCGTTCTCAATAGTCCGCCTTCCAACTCCAAGCTCTGCCTCAAGCTGCCTTCGGGTCTTCCATTCTGGGCCGGGCTTGCTGGATGTGCTGCCAATGACCTTCTCCAGCGCGGCCAGCCAGTCATTGTTTGGTTTATTTGGTTTCATGTTTTTGATTCGGATGCCATTGGTTTTCGGTTTTAAGCCTTGGCCTGTAATTGGTATAGTGGAAACAGGCCCGAAGCTGGTCTTCTTTGGTGCAATCAAACTTGTAGCAAGGCTCGATATGGTCAAGCTCCCACAGTTCAGCGTAGTTCTCTTGGGTCATTCCGCTGTGAAGCTGAGAATAGATATGGTTCCTGAATTGTTCAGCGGAACAGCCAAGGACAGAAATAACTTTTGCGCCTCCAACTGACTTGGTGAACATTCGCCACGCCTTTGTCCTCCACATCTTTCTCGCTTTGAAGCCTGGGCTTCTGGCGATCTGCCTTTTCAGGCTGGCTTGATTAAGCCTATTGACAACACTGCGATTGTTAGACCTCCACAACTTTGTAGACTCGGCCTTAGCTAGCCTGTTTTCGCGATACCAGATGCGATTCCTTTCCTTGGCGGCATCCGGGTTTTTATGATATCGCTCCCGCGCATTTTCCTTTAGGCGCCCCTTGTTCTTCTCGTAATAAAGCCTATTTGCTTCTTGCTGGTTACTCATATTTAGTCAAATCGCTTGGAATCAACCACTCCCCGTTAATGCACTCGGCAACCCATGCGTGCCACATGCCGGTCTTTTTGTTAACCACACCATAGGCGAACCCGTTTGCCTGGCGCAGCGTTGACGGGTTCATGGAAGAATACTCCATGTCCAGAGAGCACAGACACCCACAAGCCCTCGCTACGCGCCTCTCAAAGCCAGGCAGGCTATACAGGTCAATAGTGTGGACGTGGCCAAACAGGACGCTGCCATAGACCATCGCGGCTTGTCGGGCTGCATAGACCCCGCAATGGAAGCCGTGGATGACACGAAGCTTACCAATATCGAGAACGCCTTTTCGCTTGTGGTATGGCAGTATTCGGCACTTCATTGAATCGCAGACCGTTTCAATGTCTTTGACGCCTTGGTAAGCGTAGTCGGATATCACTCCATTATCAGACTCGGCTAGGTTAAACAGCCTAACCTCATGATTTCCAAGTAGATACGTCGTCGGCCTCATCCTTTTCAGGAACTCCATCCCCGCCTCAAAGTCCTCCCGCATCGACTCGCGCTTCTCATCTTCACTCGCCTTGCGACGAAGCGGGCGAAAGTCGAACAGGTCACCGCCCATCACGCGGATCTCGGGCTTCCAGTCCTTCATGAACTTGAAGAACACCTCGCAGGCCGGTTTGCTCTGCTGGTCGCCGTGAACGTCAAACCCGGCCATGAATCGTGTCCAGTTGCTCATTTAACAGCATTCTCCTGTGGGTTGATGGGGCGGCGGTAGAATCCTTTAACCGCGCACCCATATGGCTTTGCTTCAAGCCATTCTTTTTTTCCTATGTCTGCAAGCAGGACTTCATCTCCATCCATGACAGGCTCCCCATCATCAAGCATCCGATACCGCTGTTCCGGTTTCTTGATGTTCCCGAAATTGGTTTCGGGAACATCCTTCCGGCAAGCCTCATCCATCTCATCCACCAGAAACGCCCCATAGGCGATCCCGTCAATGATCGAATCGTCCTTGAACCCGCCGCCCAGCCGCTCGTATTTCATATCAACAAAGGCCGCAGTGGCCAATGCCCTTAGGTATTCGTCCCGAATCTCAAGGTTGAGCTTCATGGACACTGCCTTCATGGCCAGGAACCGGCAGGTGCGCCACGTATCAGCATACTCGCCCCCGCGCTGCGCATATACGGCCCTGACCTTATCTAGCGTCCGGTCGGCTCGTTCTTCAAACAGTGGTTTAGTCATTTGTTTTTATATTGCCTGTAATAGGCTCCCATCTCTGATTGCATTTCGTCGAACACCGCCGGCGCCGCGTTCCATTTTTCCACGACGCTATCAGGAGCGTCTATTGCGATTGGGTGGGCCGGGTCTATTTTGTTAAAGAAATACAACGACGTTTCGTCCACGTATATTCTTATTTTCATACAGTCTCAGTCGCCCATTGGGTTTCGTGTGTTGGCCTGACCCCGCAGAACTCGCGGCCAAACGCCTTGTTGGATTCGATGTCGATGCATCGCTGGCAGGCAAATCCGTTCGACCATTTCACGGCTTGATTGCCACACAGGCAGCGGTATTCGCTGGCGGGTCTTCGTTGGTATCGTTTTTTCATGTTTCGATAATCTTACTTTTTAATCCGTCCCTTGCAATCTTTAACTGCTGGAACTTTAATCTTTTCGCCTCGTCCGACCAATGGAATCCGAACGCATCGGTAAAGCCGCCATAGGACTTTAACTGAGACATCTCCTCAACGATTGTGTTCAATTGTTGTGTAAGCTCCCAAGTTGATTTAGGTCGCTCCTTAACTGGTCTGTTGGTCTGTTGGTACTGGCCCGAGTTGCGTTTCCAATTGGCCATGGCAGCCTTCCAGTTCTTCATCGGATTGCGCCCGACCTTCCAGCCGTTCGCCTCGTAGTAGTTGTAGAAGGATTCGCAATCCAGCGCAGGCAGCCCGGTCTTGATTCCTTCCGACTTGATGTCCTCCAGACTGGGCCGCTTTAACCGGGACGGCTTTTCCTTGGTTGATTCGATATAGGCTTTAAGCTCGGCGACCTGGGCAACGAGGTCGTCAACGAGCAGCTCCAGGGCGGACTTGATCATTCCTCATCCTCCAGTTGGCATCTCACTTCGTAGAGATACATGAAGCACCAAAATGCGGCTATCGCCCACGCGAGGCATTCGCTGAATGCTGATGATTTGCCACTGGCCGTTAGCAATATGTTCATTCCGAAAACGAACATGTTGATGAACATCATTATTGTGTTTTGTTTCATTCCTTAAACCTCCAAATCTTCACCGCTCTCGCGAAGGCAATGCACCAGTCGAGGGCGGTTAGTTGCCAGACACAACGCGGAGGATCCATTGAACAGATGGAAAGCTGATAGTTAAGCGTGTAAGCCGCTTCCCCCTTAAACCTCTCCAAACATGCCGCTTGGATTGCGTCGATGCTGGTGGTGTAGGGAGGGACCATATGCCCGAACATGTTGCGCGACCAACTTTCGCCGGTGCATCCATGCTCGCGGATCGAATTGTCTGGCTTGCGCAATCGCCAATAAAGCGTCTCATATCCTTCGGGGTCGTAGTTTTCTATATCCCGCCCCATCTCCGTTGCTATACAAATCCGCAACTCTTCGATTTCTCGGTCTGTTAGTGGGGTCATTTCATCTCCGGGTTGGCGTTCATATAGGCAAGGCTCATTGTGATTATCTCTTTTCCTTTATCGCACAAATCGCCATCGCCCCATCGCAAATACAGGTCACAATCTTTGCAGCCGATACAGTGGACCTTCATCGCTTCCATTGTGTTGCAAAACGCAATCTTTGATTCGTTGTCCAATTTCACAACTCCACCTTTCCCGTTGCGCGAAGGGCTTGGAGTGCGTTATCAAGCTCGTCAACTTCTTCAATCACAACTGCGTAATGTTCTGAGCCTTCAAACTCAATTCGTTCTCCGCCAATTCTCGCCGCCGCCCTTGCAACTGCGATGAGTTCGGCGAGGGGGATTTCAGTTAGAATAATAGCCTTCGCAACTTCTCTGTCCATGATTGGGAGGTTGTTGTAGTTTGGCCTGCGCTGTGCGATTAAGTTCTCGGCATAGCAAACCAATTCTTCCGCCTTTTCTTGTGGTGTTTTGGTAAATTGCATATTTCACCTTCCCAGATCCGCCACCATTGCATCAACCATGTCATCGAACCGTTCCCCGGCCAGGTTGCGCTGGGTCAAAACCGAAAACTCGCGTGGCGTCAACGCCCTGAGCGCCTTGTATCGCATCCACCCAATGGCCAGCTCATCAACCGAATTGGCCAGCTTCGCATCGGACAGGGCGTAATTGAACCAGATGGTTTGTTCTTCTTTGGTCATAATCACTCCATCACTCCGCACGGGAGCCAGGTTTTTCCGTGGTCGGTTGACACCACAAACGAATCAACAAGCTCGCCTATCGAAAGTATTCTTGTTTCCCCGCTTGGTGAAGTGAACCAAGTAACACCATTATTCAGGTCCACATTGTAATGATATACAAAGGATGTGTTTTTTTTCTTTAATACGCCACCAACCGGAACTTCTTCCGGCTTCCACGGGCGAAGCTTGGGTTTACGTGCGATACGGTAGTTGAATTTACTCCAATCCCACGATGGCTCTGTTTCAATCCGCCATAAATCCCAGGTTCCATTTGGGGAAATCTGGCATTCAATGTCTTCACCGTTAGCAAGCGCCTGCATCACGGCGATTTGTGCCTGCATAACGTCGATTTTTTCTTGTGTAGTTTTCATAATCATTTTGTCCCGCACCGAATCAGACAGCGGGTGTTTTGGTTTCGTTCAAAGATCGTTCAGTTATTTATCGAGTACGATTCGCTTCGTTCAAAGCCTGTCGGACGAATAAGGATTCAAAGCAACGGCGCACCTTAAACAAACTACTTGTTTGTTTTGCTAATCGGCTACAGAACACCTTCTTCAGCGTCGCATCGGCCATGAATCAGCCTAGCTCGAAAGTGCCTGCCCTATGCCACCGCAAACAGTTACGCGGGTCGCTTATTTTGGTGCCTGTCGGACTGAATTAAGTGTTCAGTTTACAACGGCCTGCCTTACGGCAGGAACGCGCTCAAGGGACTCGTGCTACCGTAGTATCCCCACATATTGTGTTTGCGCGTCCGCTTTTGACGGTCTTGGTGCATGTGTTTTCACGATGGTAACCGCACCTGTTTGCTTTGTGTTGTGCAATGGAATATAACCATTGCGCTGAATCCGCTTTGCTCCGCTCTGGTGTTCCAGAATGACGGCTCTTGTCGGATAAAAGTGAAAACAGCCGCCCACCGTCAATCGAGGTGCGAAACAGGATAGGATTGGCTAGGGCTGGTCTAGTTGTTCCAATCGGGCAAATTGTAATTGTGCGGTTCATCTGTTTCGCGCCCTGAACTTACCACTTGCTTTCCCCCGCGCAACCTTTATTTTAGAAAAAATGCGTTACTCGTTAACGCCCAACAAACATGCGCAAACATGCAACGGTTATACGAGACGGATTTGAGGTTCCATTGATTGGAATTCCTGAAGAATCTGTTTTGGAAGAGTGCGACCTTTGCCATAAAGGGCCATTTCCTATACGGGAGTTAATTTGGACTGGAAAACAAATGCTTTGCAAGAAATGCCATGGCGATCCGTCGTAAGCCGGTAAACATCAGTCAAACCTCTGCGCGGGAGCTTTGCGAAAAGCATAAGTTCGATCCGTATGAAGAGATCATTGTCGCGGTTAAGGGCAGGATTCCCGTGCCAACCGTATCGGACGTAAAGATTCTAGGACCAATGCTGGCAAGGTACGATTTAGTTGAGGACGAAAACGGAAAGCAATGGCTGGTTCTTCCGGTTAAGGACAAAATAGACGCATGTGACAAGCTTTGCCGGTACACAAGACCTGTACTAAAGAGTTCCGAAATCAAGGAATCGAAGGATTACACCCTGAGGGTAACGGTCAAGAAGTTTGGTGAATTGGAAGGTGGTGGTGGAGCGGTGGTTGACGCCACGCCTGAGATTGTGCGACAAATCGAAGACAAACATGACAGCAATTGAGAAGCATCCAAGGCACAAGGATTGGGGGCTGAATGCCTGATATTGAATTGCCTCACAGATACACCCCGCGCTTATACCAGCAGGCATTGTGGAATCACTTTGTTCCAAACCCTGAAAAGAAACGCGCTGTTGTTATTGCGCACCGCAGGTGGGGAAAAGACCTTCTTGCGTTGAATTTGGCAGTAACTTTGTCACAACTGAAAGTTGGTACGTATTGGCACTGCCTCCCGTTCTGTCGGCAATCACGCGCCGTTGTTTGGAACGGAATTGATTCAAATAACAACATCCGGTTGATGGATCATATACCGGAAGAGTTGATTGACAGGAAAAATGAGAATGAGATGCGAGTGCATTTTCGCAACGGGAGCATCTTGCAGTGTATCGGCGGCGACGACATCGACCGTCACGTTGGAACCAATCCAATCGGAGTCACGCTGTCTGAATACGCAATCACCGATCCCGCTGTGTGGGATTACATCCGCCCGATTCTTCGCGAGAACAAAGGTTGGTGCTTAATCATCACAACCATTCGCGGCAAGAACCACGCCTATAAAATTGCTCAGGATTATGCGCGGCTGCAAACATCAAACCCGAACTACCTTTACGTCAACCAGACCATTGAGGACACTGGCGCGTTGACTATTGCCGACCTTGAGGAGGAAAAACTATCCGGCATGAGCGAGCAGCTTATTCGTCAGGAGTTTTACAACGACCCGGAAATTCCGTTGCAAGGCGCATATTACGTTTCGGAAATTACTAAGGCGCACAAGGACGGTCGAATCACATCAGTTCCGTACGAGCCAAAGGCTGTCGTGCATACCGCGTGGGACATCGGCTTTGCGGACTTCACTGTAATTGCCTTCTTCCAAATCGTGGCGAACGAGATTCGTGTTATAGATCACTACGCAGCATCCGGGGAGGAAATGTCCCATTATGCAAGAATTCTAAAGGAGCGGGAGTATGCGTATGGCGAACACTACGGGCCTTGGGATTTGAACCTGAAAAGTCTCGCAGCCGGTGGCAAATCAGTCTGGGACGTTGCGCGTTCGCTCGGCATCAAGTTCCGCGTAACCCCTCAGCCCAAATCAAAACTCGATGGCATCGAACAGGTCCGAAACATTTTCCCTCGATTGTGGATTGACAAAACCAAGTGCTCTCGCTTAATTGAGGCCCTGTCAAGTTACCGCAAAGAACTGCTGCCAGAAAAACTACAACAAACCGGCGTAGGTCAGGACATGCTCATCTACAAAGACACCCCGCTCCACGACTGGACTTCGCACTTCGCGGATTGTATGCGGGTGCTGGCCTGGAACATCCAGAAGTCGTTCCGCAAGGTTGAGCTTCCACCAAGGCAGAAGGATACGGTTTCCTACCTGTAAACATGAAAACTAAAACCAAACCAAAGCCCAAGCAATTAACGGAATCTCAAATCGAGCGCATTGCAGATCATCTTCATAACAGTGTTCAGTTCTTTAACGATTTTGGTCAGCCAGACAACAATCAGGTGCTTGCCAAGATTGAATCTTCTTTGCGCGGTTTCAAATTTAATACGCGATGAAATACGAATACAAAATCTGGTCGCCCACATCCGACATGACCAGCGACCAAATCGAATCGACCTTCAATGCCTATGGCGCTGCGGGGTGGGCCTTCATCAGCCGGGACGCTGTGGGGCGGAACGTCTTCATGCGAATCAAGTCCGCCACGAACACGGCGACCACGGTTGTGGACGCTCCAGTTCGGGTGTCGCGTGGCAGGAATCGTCCAAGGCCGTGACCCCATTCGAGAAAGCCGCTGACGTTTACCGCAACGAGTGGTGCGCCCGGTCCTTCAAGGAGGATCTGGCGCTCCACTTTCAGCACGGCTGGGTCATCTCCTCGCCGCGCTTCTTCGCCATGGGCAGGCCGGTTTGTTATTGGGCCTGGTCCGCAGAGCAAATCCTCGATCCGTCCTTCAATCCCCCAGACGAGCCGGATTGCTGGCATATCTGGCTGCTTTCAGGCGATATGAGGGAGGCATTGCAATTCATACCTTTCCGCTTGCCATACGTCTCATTTGAGCGTAAGAATGTCCTCAAGATGTATTCGTTTGACAAGTTAGTCGGCAAGTTATGAGTGATCCATATCACGACATCTCTTTTTTTTGCTTTGAACGCTTTAACGTTAACGCTGCTACGCGTTGTTACAAGGGGGGCGGGGGTGGCTCGGCTCCAAAGCCACCGGCCCCGCCCCGCCCAGAGGACGCCATATTCGGCGCTACTGCCACT
>Ga0181352_1000066_pt1 | contig 42976 bp, 47 predicted proteins | sample Fa13VDMLBSN_FD_130103 | JGI IMG/M metagenome (GOLD analysis project Ga0181352, IMG submission 130103) | Freshwater viral communities from Lake Michigan, USA - Fa13.VD.MLB.S.N | ecosystem: Environmental > Aquatic > Freshwater > Lake | place: USA: Michigan | collected 2013-09-23 | reverse complement strand
GCGCTCGTTGAACAGCGGCATCCGTGCATCGTTTTGTTTCATAAAGCTATTGTCCACAGCCTCGATTTGGGACTGAGCTTGTTGCGCATAAAAATCATTGCGCTGCTCAATAACCTCGTTCGGGGCCTTACACAACAGCAGTCCGCCAACCTCGATGTTGTCTTTGAAACGACTGTCAGGATCGGCGTAAATCATCATCTCCGGGTGGTCTTCGGCTTTCACCGGCACCCAGTGTTCACGAAATTTTGCGGAAATATTGGTGGGGTCTGCTTTACCCATCAAACTAGTCCGAATCCAACGAAACCCGTATCCGTCCTGCGGGGCAGGAGTGGGGAGCAGGTTAGGTTGTTGCCATGACGCCTTGCGCTGCGTAGTTTCGCGTGTTTGCAACTCACGAGCGATTCGATTTTCAGCCATTTTAGTTCTCCAGTTTAATAAGTTCTTGAGCGTACGCTTCAGGGGTAAGGCCAAGTCGTTTGGCCAACGCCAGCTGCGTTTGCGTCAATCGCACTTTCTTGGGCGCGGTGCTTCGCGTTGCCGGAGCCACTACTGTGGCCGCTTTGCGGGGCTCAGATTTCTCTTTTGCCGCCGGTCGAGTCTCGGGTTCCTCGGTATCCTTCGGCTCTTCGTCGAAGTACTCTGGAAACCGTTTCCTCATGGTTTCATCCACACGGCTGTAGTAGTCATCACTACGCGGGTCAAGACCCTGCCGGACTAGTCTTTGGTGCAGACCAAGGGCGAGGCTAGTCATCTCCTCATCAACACCGAACCATGTATTTTTTGACCTCCAAGCTTCCGCTTTCGGGTCGGCAACAGGCCGGGGTTCTTGGTACTGTTGGGTGTGTTCTACATCTTTTTCTACAGGTTGTAAAGGGGGACGCTGAAATTTAAGCGTTTGCATTTTGACCTTAGCATCGGTCAAAGCCTCTTGGGCATCTGCAATCAGACTGGGGTCTCCGGTCTCATATGCCTGTTTGACCTTCTCTTTGGCGGTAGCAATTTCAGTCTCTGCCGCCTTGGTCATGTCGTCAAAATAAGTTTGACGTCCGGTGCCCAGTTCATCGCGTAACTTCTTGATTTCACTGTCTTTTACTTGGGCAAACCGCAGGGCTTCTTCACGCTCACGCAGGGCGGCTTCCTTCTCCCGGCGCTCGTCGTGCCAGACCTTCTTCATCTGAGAGAGGCGCTTCTTGACCTTCTCGGAATATTCCTCAAGGTCATCCTCTTCCAGCTCTTTTTTGATATTCTCTGGGAGGGGCTCCCTACCGCGATCTTCAGGCGGAGTATCGTCTACGATTTCTATTTCTACGCCTTCCGGCCCCTTCGCCTCGTCCTTTTTGTCCTCAATCTCGTCGGGGAACTTGAATGCGGGTTGGTTCATGTGTTACTCCTTATTTGCGACGGATTCCACGGGGGTCTTCGACCACCGCTTCGACCGTATCGTCGTTGATGATGCGGAACTCTTTGCCATGGATATCCAGACGGGTGCCGCTGTTGGAGCGGACAATCACAAAATCACCCTCTTTACACCACGGTCCTGTCGGGAACTTCACCGGGTCTTTGTACGCATCCGGACCGAGTTTCACGACGAACAACACCGTGGTCAGAATCTCCTCGTGCTGCAAGGTGATATCCGCCTTGATAATGCCGCTGTCGTACTTATTCTCGAACTCCGGTATTGCGCACAGGATTCGGTATCCCTGCGGGTCAGGCAACTGCTTAGCCTTACGTTCTGCTTCTGCGCTATCTGCGGCCCACTTCTGTTCAAGTGCGGTTTGGGGCACCTGCTCAGTCGTTGTCGTCATCGTCTTTCATCCTTTTTGCAAGGTCTCTAATATGTTCATCCGCAAGGTCGAGACCCCGAATTACCCCGCAAATGTGTTTGTAATTCTCAAAGTCACTCACACCGCCTGAAACGATGACTTCGATTAACGCTTTGCGCTCCTCGTCGTTACGCTTGAGGAGCAGTTCAATGCCGTCCATTATTTGTTCCTAGTGGATTCACGTAAGAGTTTGCTGATTTCCAGATTTATCTTCTGCTTATCCCGGGCTTCTTCCCGGTCACCACGATCGGACTCAGAAGCTGCGCGGATGATCTGATCTTTCTCTTTGATCGCCAGCTCGTCGGCCTTGGCAGCAGATGTAGCGGCCAGCTGTTTCTCCCTGAAAGCCGCGTCCTGTTGTTGTTTCTGCGCTTTGAGCTGAACCTCCTGCTCCTTGATGGCCAACTCTTTCATCTGCATCTGGATAAGCGGGTCTTGGGCCTGCTGCGCGGCCTGTTGTGCTGCGGCCTCGGCTTGGTCTTTCTGCAGGAGCCTGCTGGCAGCCTGTGCGGTGAGCTGTGACAAAGCGACTTCAATATCCTCCGGCAGCTGCTCTTCGGGGTTGGGCAGGGCGCTACCAAGCTGTTTCTCGATCTCCCGACGATACTGGAAGGCGACGTGCTCGGTAATGTGTGCTGCGGCTGCAGCCATGATGGTCTGTGCCATCGGGTTCTGACCCATGATTGCTGCAATCTTCGGGTCCTGAATTGCCGCCATATGTACAGCAATGTGCGCCTCATGGTCCTGATACATGAACGCTTTTACCGGCTTGGCCATCAGGATGTTCATGTTCTCCGTCACCGGATCGGTCGGCTTCTGGTCGTCGTCGGTCGGCACCAGCTTGGCGGCGTTCTTGATACCCAGCACATCAAGCATCTGGCGGTGCAGGAACTTCAGGTCATAAATCTGCGGAGCACCCTGAGCGAGCTGCATCACCGCTTGGTACTGCACAACTTTCTGGCTCATTGTCGCCGCGTTCGGGTCAGAGACCGGGATCACCTCCACCATGTCGTAGTCCGAACGCTTAGCCTTGCGGTCACCCACCTCTGGCTCGTAGCTGTACTCCTCGGGGGTGTTATCACGGATGATGTCTTTGAGGAGCTTGAACTCCTGCTTCATCGCGTAGTGAATGCGAGCCTGAACAGCGCTCATGATCTTCAGCATCCGCTCCAGAATCGCCAAAGTTGTCCCGACGGGGGCTTGGGCTGACATGTCCGACACCTTCATATCAGCCGTAGCTGCGAACCGCTGGGCGTCCGCGACAATCTTGTCCATCAGCATCACGAGGGTCTGACTCGGTTCTTTATACGGCAGGGGCAGGATGTTGTCTCGCATGGTGCCGCTCGGCACATCGACGTCGCGGAACTCGCCCGGAGCAATCGGTGTATCGTCACCCTTTACACGCAGGCCACGAGACTTGAAGCCACCCGGCAGGTTCGCCAGCGTACCCGCATCAACCAGTTGACGCATCAGCGAAGTAGCCGCGTTGGCGTGACCACCAATCAGGTGAATCAACCCGAAGCAGTAGAAGCCAAAGCCGGGGATATAGCCGTAATGCACGAAGTGCTGGCGCTTCTGTTTGGTCTCGTCGTCCTCCAGCCAGTTGCGACGGATAGCCAATACTTTCTGGGTGCCCTTTTCAATCGTCACGATGTACGGCACGGCTACACCATCCATACCTTTGGCGTATTTGTCCGTGAAGTCGTATAGCTCTAAGTCCAGATCAACACACATCTCCAGTAACTGATAGCGGTCGTCTACCTCGGCGCTGAACCCTTGTTCTTCTGCCTTTTGCTTCTCGATGTCATCCAGTACTTTAACCGGGTCGCCCAGATCACAGTCGCAATAGAACCCAGCCACCTGTAGCTTGCGGAGCTCGTTCTTGGTCTTGCGCATCCGGTGGGTTACACGCGGAGTGCTATTAAGGTCTGACGCGCCATAGGGCACGACTATGTCCTCAGCGGGCACGAACATAGAGACTTGGCGGTTGAGCGAGGGGTCGAAATACACCTTCTTGAACGCGTTACCCGCCAAACACAGGGCAAACAGCATCCGCTCATGCTCCGGACGGTACTCCGGCATCTTCTCCGTCAGCTGGTAGTTCATGTCCTCTTTGACGCGGACCGAGGCTTCTTCCTTCTCTTTGGTGTCCTTGCCAATGATCACAGTCTTGACCGGACCCGCTGCGGGGAACGTCTCCATGATGGTCTCGGACTGAAACTTAACCGCGCTCTCCATGATCATCGGGTGGAACACACCACACGCGCCCGACCACGGCTCACTGCGCTCCTCGTACTTCAGGCCCAGCAGCTTCAGACCTTTGACGTAGGTCTCCATCCAGTCCTTGCGGCTACGAATATCGGCGTCGTAGTGGCCATACAGTTCTGCGGCCATCGTCTGCAAGGTGTTGTCGTCGATCTTCTCGGCAAGGTTCTCACCGAACTCGTCTTCTTCAGCCATTGTCGGCTGCTCGTCCTCATCGCCCGGGAGCTCGATCTCGATCTCCACTTCAGCGTTCGGGATCACCAATGCGTCTAACCCTTGCGGGGCCTCGTACAGCGCTTTGTCTATTGCCATGATTTATCCTTAAAAAATTGTCTTACAAAACGCCGCCGTCCCATTTCAAGTCCCTGCAGACCTGATTAGCCATCTCAATGAAATTCTCATCGTGGTGGTCGTGATCACACTTGGCGTTGTGCTCTAGTGCTATGTGTATCATTTCGTGCGCAACAATCTTCAGCATATCCGACAAGGCCTCTGTGTCCACATTCACGGTCATTACATGTTCGGGCCACTCGTATAATGCGTGATACTTCTTCAGCTTTGCTGCTCTAAAAGTCACCCTACTGGCGGTCGGCAGCTTCACGTCCTTGAACGTCGTCACCTTGAGCAGCTGATATGCAGCCCGCAAAGCCTTTTCGTTTACAAGAGACTTAGCCATTCCGTAAACTCCTAGTAGTATCCTGCCTGTCTACGTCGCTTAAACTGCCGCACCGGGTCTTGCTCATCGTGTGGCAACCTGATGAACCCACCCTGCCGTATTCTCATCAACGCAAGTGTTACAGCGTCCACATAGTCGTCATGCTGGCCTGCCGGGAACTCTGCAACCTCGTTGACCACTTCTTCAGCCCATCGGGTCTGCGGTGCCCACACCATGCCTGTGGCAAACATGTCCGATACGCTGTTCAACCGGGCAATCTTATCCTGCCCCTTGCTCGGGGTATATTCTCCCACCACCAGCCCCATTTGTCTCAACTCGTAGATTAGGGGGGCCCCGGAGGCTTTTTTCTCCACGATCAGGGTCATCGGCACCCCTAGCGACTCCCACTCCTTGAACTTCTCGAACGCCAACTTCTTCAGCTCCGGGAACTCCATCCGGTCCTTGAAGGCGTCCAGCAGCACCACGTTGGCCCGTCCGGTCGTGCTGTCATCAGGGGCAGACTCGGGGTACCACACTCCCCACGTCGTGCAGGCAGAATAGTCGGCCCGGGAACTTTTCTCAAACGCCGTGTCCCACGTCTGCACAATGAAGTCGCACAGCGGAGGCCGCTCGTCCTCCCATACCCGCCACCACTCGCGCTTGACGATGGCCCCCTCCTCAGAGGTGGGGTTCTGCATGTACTGGGCGTTCCACTGGAACGCAGGCATCGAGGCTTTGGTTCTTAAGAGCGCGTCCAGCGGCCACTGCTCCGGCCACAATGACTTATAGACTAGGGTGGTATTGCCTTCCTCGTCCGGTTCTTCCTTCTCCAAGATCGCCGGAAACTCGACAACCTCATACTGGTCTGCCCCCTCGTTCATGGTCATGTCTCTGCACAACCGCCCCGTCAGGTCGTTCGTCGCCCAACGGGTCTGCACCACAGCCACACGGCCTCCCGGCATCAAGCGCGTACGCGCACCAGTGGTGTACCACTCGTAGGCTTTATCGAAGATGTCTAAGTTACCGTTAATAATGTCCTGCTCATTATGGGGGTCGTCAATCAGCAGCAGGTCTGCACCACGTCCAGCGATAGCACCCCCCACACCCACGGCAAAATACTCACCCCCGTGGTTAGTGTTCCACCGTCCGGCACTCTTGGAATCTGCGGATAAGGCTATGTCCGGGAACAGCTCCTGATATTTTTCCGACCCAACCAAGTTCCGCACCTTTCGACCAAAATCAACCGCCAAATCAGCCGTGTGGCTGACCATCATGATCTTCTTGTCGGGGTAGTTGGCGATAAACCACGCGGGGTAGTAGTACGACACAAGGTGAGATTTACCCATCCGGGGTGCCATATTGACGCAAATCCGGTCTTTTTCGCCCCGGGCTATAGCTTCTAACAGGGCAGCAAGGCGTCTATGGTGCTGGCCGACTTTGTACTCGGGGTCAATGTGCAAAATAAAGGCTAAAAGGTGCTGCTTGGACTGTTTCTTAGCCTGCCGGAGCATCCACTCATCCAAGAGTTTCAAAACCCGCTCTTTTTCCGCCCGGGGTAGCGCCGACAAGAGGGCCGGATTGCGCTTAATCTCGTCGAAAGAGGGTATCGGCACGGCTGTTTACTGTGCGCCGGAGGGTTCTGCGACTATTTTTACATCCACGACCGCTTTTATAGCGTCGATCGGGGTCTCTTCTTCGGGTTGCGGCGCTTCCTCTGCGTCTACAACGTCGGCGTTGCCCATATACACCTCAAGCCGCTGGCGAATCTCCGCCTCAAGCTCCTCGTCGGACTTGGTTTTGTGTGTAATTTCAACACGCTCTGAGAAAAGCCCTACGTCTTTGACCTTGCCCAGCAGCTCCAGCGCCTTGATCCGCACCTTTGGGTCGGGGTTCTCGGATTCTTCAATCAGTTTGTTGGTGGTGTAAGCCCGCAGCCGGATCGCCACATTGACAATCTCTTCATCCAGCTCAGACAGCACCCGATCCAAGCGTTTTACGGCAGGGCGGGAGTACTTATAGGCCTGCGCCAGCGTCTTATTTAGGGTTTCTTGGGTAGCCTTCGGGTCCGCCAAGTCCAGCACCGCCTGATTTACCGCCTTATGCTCAATTTCTGCAAGGGGGTCAGCACCGTCAAATAGGTCGTCTACATCGGTCGTGCTGTTGGGGTAGGGGTCTGCGGCTTCGTTCAGGGTGTGGAACGTATGAACGGCAAGTTTAGCCCGTTCGAGCAACGATAGGTCTTGCACCTTCGCAACATGGTCGGAAGGTACGCCGGATTCAAATTGTGGGTGTAACTCAATCATGCAGGTGGTTTGGCACCAGTAGTTAGGATGTTTTATATAGTGAAATGGGTGGGCGTGTCAAGGGATGGTTAGGAGTCCCTAACCGGGGGATGTGTGACGGTGTGACGGTTGTGACGGTAGGTCGTTATTTTTCTTCTAGGGCCCTTTTATTTGTTTATACAAAAAAGATACGGAACCACCATCACAACCGTCACACCGTCACAAACAAGAAGCGTTCTCAATTTTGGCACGATCGTTCCAAAAACTAGCAGGAGGTTAGGAGTCCCTAACGGGGGGTGTTCTATATTGATGGGGTGGGCCTACCCCTGTGGGATATTTTGTAGGTTACTGAGTTTGAAAATGATGGAATTATTTGTGCGGATCAGAGTGCGTAGTAGGCCATGGCAGGAGGTAAATCCAATCTGGGGGGTCGGGGTCGGGTGGGGTCGGCTCTGGTGGTTTTTGGGTTGATGCCAGGGCGCGGGTTGATGCCAGGGCGCGGGTTTCGGGCGAAAAAAAAACCGCCCCGAAGGGCGGTCAGTGCTGCGGGTGCTACTGGTGCGGTTTACTGGATGCCGCCGGACTTGCTGGCGGTATTGATGGTGGCCTTACAGTCCTGAAAAGCTTTCAAATACGCTGCTATCGGCGCGCCCCGTTTGCCGTCATCACGCTGTATGGCCTTGATACCGCTATCAAGTAGTTTCACCAGTTTAGCGTGCAACCCTTCCGGCAATTTTGGCGGACGCTTTTGACCGGCGGCCTCTGATGCTGCCAAGTGATTCAACAGCGTGCGGACGATACGCTCGACATCCTTCTCAAGCGCTCGACGGGCGTTTTTCTGTAACTGCCCCTTCAATGTATCCTTCGGTTTACTGTAGAGCGCCTGATCTTCCGGCACCATCGAGAGGACAGCGAGCGCCATCACGTCCTGCAACAGTTTGTTGGTCTCGCCTTTGCCCTCTACTACTTTCGATTCCAGCATGGCGACGGTAACACCTTCATCGAAATACCTGTCGGCAAGGTGCCGCCATTTTTTATTCTGGCCATGCTGGCCGGAAAAGGTATCGATGGTTTCGGCCACCAGTGAAACGGGAAGGGCGGACGGGACGAACGCTGCTGTCGGTTTCGTTTTCATGCTATGGACTCCTAAGGTTAGTTGACTACCACTGGTTCACCTGAACCAGTAACTACATTGTCTCACAGTTCAACTCCTATGGCAAGTTTTACAGGTTAATACCCGACTGTTTTTGTTGACTACTCAGTAGTCAACTGTTTTGCTCAAGTATTCCGCCATACACACCCCCGCGCCGCGTCCCCCCTCACACTCCCCCCGTGATAGTTCCTTGTAGGCGGAGGCGCGTTGGCGGCGGCGTGGACTCAACCTATAAAACGCACCCGAAAAATCTTGATGTCACGTTATAAGTTGACACGGCATACCATATAATTGACAAAGCAGCGGCGAAGTTGACGCGCACGTCAACCTGAAATAGCGTAAGTCCTTGATTTATTGGAATGTTCCAAGTGTTCCAACGATGTTCCAAGAAAAATCCTCGTAAGTCCTTGATTTATTGGAATGTTCCAAATGTTCCAAATGTTCCAACGGTTTTTCAGTTTGGCAAAAATAAAAAAGGCGCCGCCGAACCCCAAACCGCAGCTGCAATCCCCGCAGCATTCAGAAAAAATTTTGGCGCGGCATTCATTTTTCGATTCGTTGGAACATTCTAATACCCTTCTCTTCTCTACTATTAAATATTTCTAATCTAATAATAATAATATAATAAAAACAAACACTTGCAACTCAAGGGGTAAGTGCTCACCAACCAAATTCATTTAACATAACGTGTTCCAACCCCTTGGAACACGCTGGAACATTTGGAACACGGACACCATTTGGACTCTCTTATTTTCAATGTTCCATGCACAATCAAGCACTTACCTAACTCCGCCAAAACCCCCCAAAACCGCCCCCAAGCTAACTCATTGATTTTACGATGGAACATAAATGAGCACACACTAACATCGGGTAAAAATAAATCTAAGCCGGTGATAGTTTCTTGTAGGCGGCGGCGCACCTGACTGCGAACCCCAAGACAATCCGCCACCAATCCGCCACCAATCCGCCACCAATCCGCCACCAATCCGCCACCAATCCGCCACCAATCCGCCACCAATCCGCCACCAATCCGCCAGCAGCCCAAAACAACATACAAAACATCCCACATTACTTGACTTAGACCCCATCATCTTGTATAATATAGCCATACAGTCGAGGAAGAGCCAAGCAGCATCGGCGACCCACGGCACTGCTCTTTTACAATCAGGAAAAGTCCTGCGGGTGCAGCACAGCCCGCAGGTAGACATACAAGCCATCGCAGGCTAGACCCTACATCAGCACCGCTACGCCCATTCGGGCAATCCTGCACACACCCTGAAGCAATGACAACAAAGGGGATGGGACTGGACTTGTAAGACGGTGAAAACAAAAGGCGTAACAACAAGCCTCCCCGCAACGGTAGACACTCATTCCCACTAGCATCATTCTTGGTGCCAAATATTCCACGGTATCCCGTCCGACACAAGCGGGCATCGGGCTTCATTGTGTAAAAGATGTTTTGTATGTCTGGTAGGTATTTAGTAGGGCAAGGTATGGAGTGCGAGCGCATGTCGGGAATTAGTTTGTTTTTGATGACAGCCGCGACGACCACCCCTAACCCAATTCCGAACTCCGCTTACCCCGCGCAGCTGAACCGCATATTGCATACTGGCACCGAACCGGAGACAACCGGCATAGAGTCAATCCAGAAGCGGCGCGTTACAAATCAAAATGAACAAATCAACAACACACCAGCAGAAGCCAAGCCGAACACCAAGAAAGACCAAACCAAGCACTACCAGCAGCCCCTCAAATCTTTCTTCCTCTGTTCTGTGTCCGTCCGTGTGGACGGCGTGCATCTGCTGCGTGTGCTGCCTAGAGTGATTGAGAGAACCCACAAAAGATACGGCACAACTAAACACCGCAACCCCTCAACCTTTCGACCCCTCTATGCAGCACATGTAAACCAAAAACCCGCAACACCAACCGCAGCACCAACCAAGGAGACCCACCATGGACGCACGCACCCAGCAGTTTCTCGCCGCAGTAACCCGTCAATTTTTCGCCGCCAATGACGCGGCGGGGACACCCCGCCCGCTCGACCAGCCCATGCAGCGGGCATGGGAGACCTTGAAGTCATTCATTGACTGGGCAGAGACCGACGCCCCGTCGTGGGTTGAGGTGGAGGCCTCCTTGCAGGAGGTGGACTCGCCAGATGTATGCGAGCTGCTGGGGAACCGCACCCTTTTTGATATCGCCCGAAAAGAGGTGTGCAAGACCTACATCAGCAACGCCCTCTCTCTGGGGATGATCCCCCAGAACCTGTTGGGGAAAGTCCGGTTTGCACCGTCCAGTGAGGCGGAGGCACGCAGAAAGCCAGCGAAGTCAATCGTAGGACACGCCGACACCGCCGCAGTGTTGGGCGTGGAGTTCAACCGCGAGTCGGTGACGCTGGAGGCGGGCGATGTGCTGTATGTCGCCCAGTTGCAGGGCGGGCGCTTGCCCGAGGGTTGCAAGACCTTGCCGGAGGGGTTCCGGTTCGAGTGGGTGAAGGTTGAGTTGTTCACCCCGTATGAGTAAAAGGAGATAAATGATGGAAGGACTAGAGCAGGTGCAGCTGTGGCACATCCACGGCGTGACGGGGGAATACTTCAGCACCAAGCTGGCTGCTGAGATCAGGGCACGCAATGCGTTCCCCCAAGAGAGCGCCGACCGGCTTTACGCTCGCATCTTTTTCACGAAGTTCTATAAGGAGGAAGCATGAACGACCTGACGACGGACGACCTGTGGAACCTGCTGCGGCTGGCTGAAGACTACGCCGACTACTACGACGAGGGCGAGGAAGAGCACGAGACCTACACCACGCTGGCCACCAAGATATACGCCGTAATTAAGAAACGGGAAATTAATAAACGGGAGACAGTATGACTACCATATACCGCACCCGCATCACTCACCTACCACCCGCCGAGGGAGTGCCCGATGCGTGGCGGGTTGAGCTCATGACCCACACCGAGGACGGATTGAATGTGGAGTTCGAGGGGGAGTTCTTCGAGGAAGCAGAAGCCAAAGCCATTATGGCTGCGTGGCGCAACCCCGAGACCCGCCCAATTATTTTCGCCAGCATGGCGCTGACCCGCCCCGACTGGCATGAGGAAGGAGAAGAATGATGTTTAGGGTGCTTCAATTTCTTGGTGCAGCCCTGATAGCTGTGCTGTTGTCGTGGCTGTTTTTTGCGGTGTTGTTTTCTTTGGAGGTGTGAGATGTCACATGAGTCGAATTGTTTTTGTTGTTGGTGCGGGGATGATGTAGAACCCCGCCGTTGGGCGTTGGGATACCGCGCCTGTTTGGCATGTGGCGAGGCGTCGGCGCGTGCTGCTCGTGTCTCGTGGTGTGTGGTGCAGGAGTATGGCAAGGGGGCGTATCAGTTCGTTACCCCTGCCTCAGCCCACAAGACTCTGCGGGAGACAAACCAGAAACAACCAAGGTAGCAACCCCGATAAACAGTAACACAACACAAGGAGCCATCATGTTTGGGATAAGCACAACAGACCACATACCCATGGTCAAAAGCTACGACGAAGCCAAGATTCACTACGACAGCATCAAACCGATACGGGGGAGTGACAACCTACGCCCTCTGGGCGCGCGTTACAAGAAGCACATGATGATCACCGAGGGTAGCAACGAGCACGGGCATTACTACGCGGCCAAGCTATACAGCACGGAGTGCGTGCGGTGGTATCAGGACGGACGCATCCAAACCCGAGCCGGTGGTTGGGCGTCGATGTCAACGGCAGCTTTTATCCATGCGGTATCACCCATGACAGGCCATCTGCAGGACAACACAATCAGGGTCAACGACATCCGGATGGCAGATATGCAGAACGGGCTGTGGTTTGAGTATCGCGACCAGCACTGGGTATGCACCAACCCGCCCGAGTGTTACATCGAACGGTATAACCGCAAGGAGACCGCACGACTACGCAAGCTACCCGTTGTGTCCCAGATCAAGACATACCTCAAGAGTATGAAGGCGCTGGGCGCATACGACACACCACAACCCTACCCATACCCACCTCTCAGAGCCAAAGACCTGTTGGCTAACCTGCTGACGCGCAACGGCGCGAACGGCGAGCTACCGATGGACACGCTGGCTAATTTTGGCGAGAGCGTGCGGGGTGATTTGCCGAACGATTATCTGTATCGGGTATGTATGAAGGCGGGGCTGACCACACCCGAGGCGTTGTATGACCGCGAGTATGTCCCCGCCAATTCACCCAAGAGAGGAGTCAAATGCCTATGAGAGAAGACGAGATGGAGGCGCTGCTGCGCTTGGACGGTGCTGGCTTGGAGGTGAACGATATCAGCTTGCCATCAAGTCCTGAGTTCAGAGCAGACATACGGTTCCCCGCTGACTTCAACAACACCAAGGTTCCCACTGAGCATCAATACATGTTCTCAGGATTCGGTGTGACACGACAGGAGGCGGTGGCCAATGTGTGGCAGAAGTATCAGAAGTTCATGCAGTCAAAAACTGGCGTCGAGTCCTTGCAGATTGCAGGGCAGCTGATGTTCAGAATTTAAAGGAGACCATGATGGGATACAGAAGCGATGTGGCAGCGGTGTTCTACGTTACCCATGCAAACGAGCCGGACTACCCCAAGGCCAAGGCACTGCTCGACCTGTGGTATGCGCAGTTGAAAGAAACCAAGTGGCACCGTGATGACTTCGGTGATTGCTTCAGTTCGTTGAACAAGACGCACGGATACGGCTACACTTTTCAGTGCGAAGAGGTGAAGTGGTATGACTCGTATCCAAATGTCCGGCAGTTCGACGAGGTTGTCAAAAAGTATCACGCAGACTACATCGACAACGACGAGCTTGATGGTGGCAGCGGTCTCAACAAATACTTCTGCTACGAGTTCGTCCGCATCGGTGAAGAGACCGATGACATCGTCGAGGAGCGCAGTGGCGACCACGACTACCTGTTGTATGTAGCACGTTCAATTGCGTTTAGCTAACTGTTTTTAAAACAATACAAACCGTGTGACATGTCACACATCTTAAAGGAGAAGCAAAATGTCGCAAGCAATTAGCAACACGACCGCAGTTACGCTCGAAGAAGCCAAGAACCTCATCGCTACGTGCGGTGCGGACGTTACTATCATGCTGCAGGGTGGCATGGGCATCGGCAAATCGTCGCTGCTGTGGGCATTGGCTGAGCAGTTCAACGGCACGCATGACGCCGTGTATATGGACATGACCACCAAGGACATCGCTGACCTGTCGGGTGTGCCGTATGTCGAGGAGCGCAACGGCATCAAGGTAACGCACTTCGCACCCAACAGCGAGCTGAAGCTGCACAACAAGAAGCCGGTGATTCTCATGCTGGACGAGTTCGGCAAGGCCATGCGTCCGGTTCAGAACACTGCCCTGCGCCTCATGCTGGAGCGCAAGATGGGTGAGGACGCGTTGCCCGCTGGCAGTATCGTGTTCGGCACGACCAACAAGACAGGTGAGGGTCTGGGTGACAACATCCAGCCCCATGCACGCAATCGTCTGTCGTTCGTGACGGTCAAGTCCCCGGATGCCGAGCAGTGGTGTGCGTGGGCGGTGGACAACGGCGTTGAGGCTGAGGTCATTGCGTGGGTCAACCAGAACCCGCAAGCGTTGGCGTCGTTCGACGATGGTGGCCAAGATGAGAACCCGTATATCTTCCACCCCAACAAGCCGATGACTGCGTTCTGCACCCCGCGTTCGCTGACCAAGGCCAGCCACATCATCAAGCATCGTGGTGTGTTGGGCACGACAGCGACTATCGCCGGTGTGGCGGGCTGTGTGGGTGAGGCTGCTGCGCGTGACATGATGGCCTATGCTGCACTGGCGGACAAGCTGCCGACGTGGGCTGAGATTGTGAAGCACCCCGATACTGCCAAGCTGCCCGCTGATGGTGATGCTGCGGCGTCATTCATTACGGTCTATTCGGCGCTGGCACGGGTGGACAAGGGCTCGTTCGATGCGTGGATGGTGTATTGCAAGCGCATGGCCAAGGAGTTCCAAGCGGTGTTCTGTCTCAACGCAGTCAAGTCTCAAGCCCGCACCGCAGCATTGGCCAACCGCAGCTTCACGACATGGGCTACCGAGAACCACTGGCTGTTCGACGCCAAGTAATTTAACCAAGGAGAAGCTATGAAACTCACAGCAGAGCAACGGTTATCCCGCGCACATCTTCACATCGTCAACCACATCAAGCATTGCGCGATCGGCGGTGTGGTGATGTTTGGCCGGACGATGGTGGACGAGCACACACCCACAGCTTGCACGGACGGGTTCACGGTGAAGTATGGCCGCAAGTTCATCGAGGACTTGGACGAGGCCGAGCTGCGGTTCTTGGTGCTGCACGAGAATTACCACAAAGCGTTCCGGCATATGACGACGTGGCGGCATATCTACAAGGAAGACCCCCAGCTGGCCAACGAGGCGTGTGACCACGTCATTAACCTCAAGCTGACCCACATCGACAATGGCGAGGGGTTCATCAAGATGCCTGAGAAACACCCCGGCCCGTGTGACCCGAGGTTCAAGGGCATGGACGCAGGGCATGTCTACCGGCTGCTGAAGGAAGAGCAGGAGAAGCGAGGGGGTGGTGGCCAGCCCGGGTTCGACGAGCATGACTGGGATGGTGAGGAGCAGCTGACCTCAGACCAGCGTGAAAAGATTGCCCAGCAGATTGACCAAGCCCTGCGTCAGGGTGCCATCCTCGCAGCCAAACGGGGTAGCGGGGGTGACCGCACATTCGCTGAACTGCTGGAGCCCAAGGTCAACTGGCGGGAAGCCCTGCGCGAGTTCGTCACCAGCACCTGTGCCGGTCGGGATATGTCCACATGGCGTAAGGTCAACCGTCGGTTCGTGTCCAGCGGCATGTATCTGCCGGGGTGCATCAGTGAGGCGATTGGTCGGGTGTTGGTCGGCGTTGACACGTCAGGTTCAATCGGTGGGCGTGAGCTGCAGGAGTTCATGTCCGAGGTCGTAGGCGTGGCCAAGCAGGTGAACCCCGAGGTGTTGGACTTGGTGTATTGGGACACACGGGTCGCCGCTCACGAGAAGTATGGGGTGCATGAGCTGGATGGGTTGGAGACCAAGACCAAGCCCGCCGGTGGTGGCGGCACCGCACCCAGCTGCATCACAGCCTATATGAGCGCACAAAACATCAAACCTGAGTGCGCCATCATTCTGACCGACGGGGTTGTGGGCGGCGACTGGGGTGGGGCGTGGCCATGTCCGGTGCTGTTCGTCATCTGTGGTGGCAGCAAGGTCATCGCCCCGGTGGGCAAGACGATTCACATTTAACCAACAACAGGAGCTGATATGAGCAACGACAGGAGCAACGACAAGAGCAACGACAAAGAAGCGGCCAAGCTGGTGATTCTCAAGGTGGACTACATGGAGCTCGTAGTCCCGGTGGAGGCGGCGATGGCGTTCATAAAACTCATTGCGGGGGGTAGCGCCTACAAGCTGTATGGCAAGTATATACAGGAGACCAAGTCCAGCATCGAGGTGTTTGAGCACATTGACCTGTCGATTCATCACCTGAGCACCGAGCGGTATGCGCTGGCCAAGATGACGACGGCGTCGCTGAAGGAGGACAACAAATGAAATACCACGAGCTGGGTGACAGCGCCAAAGAGAAGGCACGAGCGTGGATGGTGGACTGTGTTCACTCCGATGGCTGGTGCGCCGAGTGGATCATCGAGGATTGGAAGGACATACTGGACTGCCTCGGGTTTTATGAGACCGACATCTTCTGGTCTGGCTTCGGTTCACAGGGTGACGGCGCGTGCTTTGTGGGGTCGTGGCGTGAAAAGCATGTGCGCTATGACAAGTTGGTCGAGCTTGTAGGGCAGGAGAAGGCCGCAGATTACGGTGAGTTCTTTTACAAGTTGAAGTTGTTTCGGGATATGGGCGCGATACAACCACACTACGTTCGACTAAACCATCGCGGGCTCTACAGTCATGAGAACAGTATCCACTACGACTTGGACATACCGGAGACGGACAGCGAGACCGTGCCGTGCTTTGAGGAGGACTTTAAGGAGGCGTGCAGGTATTTGATGCGGACGATTTATCGGCAGTTGGAGGCGGAGTATGAGCACCAAGTAAGTGAAGAAGCGATTGTTGAATCTATTGAATGTAATGAGTATGACTTTAACGACAAAGGAGAACGGCAATGAGCATTACTAACAACGGCGTATTGGTTGACCTGAACATCTCTGTATGGACGGGTCGTAAGATGGATCGCAAGGTCAGCGGCGAGGTGGACGCGGCCAAGAACACCCGCACAAAAGCCGGTAACTATCACAAAAACCTGTTCGCTGGCACGGACAAACTGGAGCGGGTCAATTCAATCGCTGGGAAAATCCGGAACTGGCATCTGCGCGAGACCCTCCCGTGGTCAGATACCGGCACCCGGCTGCTGCCAATGGCAAACTTCTTTCACTATAAGCAAGAGCTTTCCACAATGGAGAATGAGTTCAATGCGGCGGTGCAAGATTTTCTGACGTATTACCCAAATCTCATCTCGGCTGCGGCATTCCAAATCGGCACATTGTTTAACCGTGACGACTATCCCAGCGAGGATAAGATTAAACATAAGTTCAGCGTTCGCACGGCTTTCCATCCGGTGCCTTTGTCTGGCGACTTTCGGGTTGATTCGGATGCTGCGACGCAGCAGGAGTTGCGCGAAAGCTATGAAAAGTTGTATCGTGAGAAAGAAGAAGCCACAGCAAAAGAACTTTGGAGTAGACTACATGAATACCTGACGACTTTGGTTGACAGGTTGGAGAAGAAGCAGAAAGCGATTGAATCATCCGCAAGCGGCGATAAGACCAAGGCGGGGCAGCTTCACGAATCTCATCTGGAGAATGGTGTTGAGCTGTGCAGTTTACTCACTCGCTTGAATGTAATGAATGACCCGACGTTAGAAGCAGCACGCAAGCATCTTGAAGAAGCCCTGTCCGGGGTTACGATCAAGGACCTCCGCACAAGCGAAGGTGTGCGCAATGACGTCAAGGCGCGGGTGCAGGACATACTGGGTAAATTTGACTGGTGAGGAAAACATGGCAACAAAGTTAAGTGGTGGTAAAGAGATCGTCCGTGAACTAGCGATTGCTGTGCAGGATGCTGGTGCGCGGGAGTTGATCGTTACGGTGCGCGGGGACGGAATAATGTTCCTGCGTGCCAAAGGGCTGAAGCGGCAGGTTATGTGGAAGCTCGACGCGTTGTATGAGAAGGGTATCAAGGAAGGAAGAAGTGCGTAAATTAACTAAATAACTAAGGAGAAGTCATGAAACAAGCAACCACTGTAAAAGTTCCAAGCTATAGATTAAATCCCCCTGTTTTGGAGACCATAACTCCAACCAAAGCCCATACGTGGCTAAACAGAAATACTAGCAACCGAAAACTTAGGGATGGTTGGGTAGAAAAATACGCTTCCGATATGCGAGCGGGTAAGTGGACAGAGTGCATTGTGCCCATTGTGTTTTACGAGAACGGTGACATTGCAGATGGGCAGCACCGATTGTGGGCGATCATTGAGTCTGATACCCCGCAACGGTTTTTTGTACTGCATGGACTGACAAGAGAGGCGGGCCTCAACATCGACACGGGTGGCGGTCGCAACCTAGTGGACAACGCTCGTATAAGCGGGCTGAACATGGACATCACCAACGAAATGACTGCAGCTGCACGAGCACTGGAGTCTGGTAACCGCACGAGCGCGGCAATGTCCAATTCTTCTTTGTTGGCTATTGTTGATAAACATAAAGACGCTTTGAAGTGGGTGTGCTCGCATGGTCCTCGCGGTAAGGGTTTGCGTAACCAGTGCATTTTGGCGGCGGTTGCTAGGGCGTGGTACCACACAGACGACAAGGAAAGGCTGGCACGGTTCTGCCAAGTTGTATCGACTGGCATGATGCAAGACGCTAGTGAATCGGCGGCGGTGGCACTTCGTAATTTGTTTTTGGCGAACCGCAACGTCCATTTAAATCAGTTATTTAGGGCGAATTTTTTGCTCTCTCAGTCCGCAATCAAGGCATTCATGAAGGGCAATCCGATTACCCGACTCCGTTCCCCGACAGAAGAGCCGTATCCGCTGACCACGAAGCCGCTCAATGTTGCGCACGCCAAACTTGGTAGGCCCAAAAAACAAAAGGCAACGTAATGGCCACCACCCCAGAGTCCAAGGTCAAGAAGAAAGTAGTCGAGATACTGAAGGCAGCGGGGGCGTGGTATTGCTTTCCTGTCGCCTCTGGGTATGGCCGGTCTGGAATACCTGACATCTTGGCGTGCTGGAAGGGGCAATTCGTAGCCATAGAGTGCAAGGCTGGTGATAACACGCCCACTGCACTACAACAACGTGAGTTAATGCGCATCATAGACGCTGGTGGTAGTGCTCTTGTTGTGAACGAGCACTGTCTGGAGGCACTAGCAAAATTTTTTGATTAGTTTTGAAACCAAATACCAGCCCCGGCTCCAACCGTAGGCGCGGCTGCGGTAACCAGCTTGAATGACAGACCTCGGGGCAGCTCATCAATGGAGGTAATTCAGGCACCGCGCACTTTCTAACTTTAAGGAGAATCGTATGGGAGCATTAGAGATTCCAAAATATGTGCAACAGCTATACGCCTACTTTGGCATACCGACGGCAGAGTGGAGTGAACACTTCGTGCAGGACAGGGGGCTGCGCACCGGTCTCCGTCCAGAAGTAGCGCAGGTGTATTCGATGCTGCACCGTGAGTTACGACAAGCTGGAAAACTAAAAGGAGAAGTAAAATGAACGCAGTAACAGAAAAACATATTAAAGAGTCAACGGTTGTTATCACCCCGCCGCGTTTTGCCACGGTGGAATTAGTTCTCAATGGCACAGCACCGTTGGTTATCGAACGGTTCAGCAAGAAGGCCGAACTTATGGCCAAGATGCAGGAAGGCAAAAGCGCGGGTAGCAAGAAAACTCGCACTGCCCGAGACTATGAGAGGGAGACAGAGGAAGCGCGGTATCGTTCTGATGAAGGTTGGGAGGGTATGAACGCCGCTGCGTTTCGTGCGGGGATGATCAGTGCGTGCCGCTTGGTCGGGTTCAAAATGACACTGGCTAAGCTGTCTTGCTTCATTGAGGCAGATGGGTGGGACGCGGTTGACTCACTACCGTTGATTCGTATTTACGGAGCAAGCAATCAATACTCAGCGCATACGCGTAATGCTACCGGAGTTGTCGATGTGCGCGTGCGCCCCATGTATAAAAAGTGGGCTGCGAAGTTGCGCGTCAAATACGACCAAGACCAATTCAGCACTCAAGACATATTTAATCTGATCTCAAGGGTCGGAGCGCAGGTTGGTATTGGTGCGGGGCGTCCGGATAGCAAAGCATCTGCAGGGATGGGTTTTGGTACGTTTGAAATTGTAGATGACGAAAGGAGGGAGCACATCAAAAAGCAGTTTGGTATTGAGTAATACGGCAGGCCCGGAGAGGCCCGGTCTGATCCGGCCCGGTTGGGTACGTCACGGCAGGTGGGGTCCGGAGTGGCGAGGCTTGGTCCGGCCCGGTTGGGTAAGTCACGGCAGGTGAGGTTTGGAGAGGCGAGGCTTGAACTGGTCAGGCAAGGTGCGCCACGGCAGGTCAGGCGCGGCGTGGTATAGCTTGGTGCGTCGAGTTACGGTTTGTCACGGCATAGCAGGTAAGGTGGGGCAAGGCAACGTGCGGTCTGGTCTGTTGAGCTACGGTTTGTCAAGGTATGGCAGGTCCGGATGGGCAAGGCTGAGTCAGGTTTGGTAAGTCACGGCAGGTTGGGCTGGGCCGGGCGTGGTTTGGTTTGTTGAGTTATGTTCCGGCACGGCAGGTATGGTCTAGCGAGGCTAGGCTGGGCGCGGTTCGGTGAGTCACGGCAGGATGGGATTGGCGCGGCTCGGTCTGGTCCGGTTGGGTACGTCACGGCAGGTTTGGCATGTAGTGGTTGGGCGCGGTAGGGCGCGGTATGGCTCGGTACGGTAACTCACGGCAGGCATTTACAAAGGAGAAGATAATGAATGAAGAACGTAAATTTTTAGAGCGTATGGCGGCAAAAAACGGGGGGCTGCTGCTTGTAGACGATGTTTTAGAGGCAGCGAAAGACAAGCGTTGTGTATTGCATAAGCACTTTGAATGGGACGATACAGAAGCGGCACGACAGTATCGCCGGGAACAGGCGCGTGGCCTTATACAAAAGTGTCGCGTTCAAATTACTACCGCTCCTGATGTGTCAATCCGCGCATTTGTGTCGTTACAAAGTGACCAAGTATCAGGTGGTGGCTATCGTATGACAGCAGCGGTTTTAGATGACGAGCAATTGAAAGCGCAATTGTTGGGGGACATCCGGTTGACAATAGAGCGCTGGAGTCGGAAGCTGTATTTATTGGACTCAAATATTGTCGGCCTAATTCAACAGTTGGAAGTTAGTATCCAGAACGAACAAAATCATGTTGAGAAAAGGAGGGCCGCCGCATGAAACCCTACTTCATCGACGGGCCAGTAATGGTCAAGCGCATGGCGATAGTAGCAGTGGCGGGATTGTTTGTTGGCGCGGCTGCAGCGGCTGTTGGGTATCGGGTCAATGAAGTTGAGCCAGCAGCGCAAAAGGTAGCGCTGTCTGTATGCCCGATGCCTCAGACCGAGGGAGAGATGACTGTGTATGTCGTCGAGGGCGGGGTGATTAAGTGTTGGAGGTGGAAATGAAAATAGAAATAGACAACGACACAGCATCTAGCATTGTTCAACAAGAGCTGGTTTCCGTAATGGAGTTGCTGCGTTCAGACCTTCAGAAGCATAAAGACGGAAGGCGGTGTGCTGTATTTAGCACCAACAAAAAAGAAGATGTCGCAGAAATAAAGGCGACGATAGATGCTATAGAACGCGTGCTCAAATTTTACAGAGAGTGAGTTATGAGCGACATATTTGATATTCTTGATTCGCGAATAGCGAAAAGCCCAAAGAAAAAAGGAAATAGAAAATGAAGATGTTCATGAAGTCGTTTTTCGAGAAAGAAGCGCGTGAGGTGAAGCCGCCTCTGGAGTACGAGGTTATCTGTATTTCATGTGCTGGTAAGTTGGGTGGCAAGATTGATCGCTGGTTGAAGTCGAAGTGGACTAACGCCAAGTGTGATGTGTGTGGTAATAAGACAGAAGTAACTAACCCTAAAGAGTATATTTGGAGATAACCATGGAAATTATTAAAATCATTGCTGTCGCTGTTGCTTTCGCCGTTGCTGTTTGGGTTTTGTACACGCTGGTTAAAATGTCTGATAAAGCAAAAGAGGAGCGTAGTAATGAGGCACCTTACAAGGTCGAACCCCCAAAATCTACCGAGCAGCTGGCCCTTCCCCACAAGCCTATCAAGTGGACATTCACCAACGCTCCAGAACCCAAGCGCGAAGACCGAGACCTCCTTAAACTGCTTGAAAACTGGGGCTCCCTCGACGAGCTCAAAACAAAACGCAAATACACCAAGCGCAGCAAGTATTGGAGCAGCCCCAAAGTCAAAACCAAAATGTCCAAAGCTCGTAAAGCGCGTAAGTACAGCAAATCTAAATGACATTGAGGAGGCACCGCTATGAGACAGGACAAGCGAGACGAAGCCATTGTGTATCTGCGTAGCCGCAAGAAGTACATCATTGACCCCGGCTGCAAGTTCGTGCCGACAAACGCTGCACACACTGATGTCGCAGAGACGGTTAGGTTGTACCGAATGGAAGTCGAAAAGATTGAGCCCGTACGCTTGGTGAAGGGTAAGAAGAAATGAAATGCAGCTGCGGGGAGCCGACGCAAGTGTTGGATCGGCGTGGGGAATACAGGCGGCGGGAGTGCGTTGTGTGCGGCAAGCGGTTCTCCACCATGGAGATTGTCGTGAACAGAGCCCGGACTAAGGCACCAACAAAAAAGCGCAAGACGCGGGCCACAGCAGCGACGCCAATGGCAAAAAACACCCGAGAGCAAGTCACCAAAAACGCCAGCGCCAGACGCCGGTTGGAGGATATGCGGGACAGCATGGACGGGGGGTATGACTATGAGTATTGATCTGATAACGCTAGACTTCGAGACCTACTATGACAAAGCATACAGCCTGTCAAAGATAAGCACCGAAGCCTACATCCGGGACGATCAATTCGAGGTCATCGGGGTCGCAGTTAAGGTCAACGACAACGAAACGCAGTGGTTCAGTGGCACCCATGAGGAGACTGCTGCGTGGTTGGGGCAGTTTGATTGGGGTAATGCGATGCTGTTAGCGCACAACTGCGCCTTTGACGCGGCCATACTGAGCTGGCAATTCGGTATTCACCCCAAGGTGTTGGCGGATACGATGTCGATGGGTAACGCGGTGGGGAGCGGCGCGGGTAGTGTGTCGTTGGCTGCGTTGTCCGAGCGATATGGTCTGGGCAAGAAGGGCAATGAGGTGGTCAACGCGCTTGGCAAGCGCCGAGCAGACTTCACCCCTGACGAGCTGGCACGCTATGCCGAGTATTGCATCAACGACGTCAATCTGTGCTACCTGTTGTTCCAGACCATGCTGGCGAATGAGTTCCCCAAGGCCGAGTTGAAGCTCATTGACATGACGCTGCGGATGTTCACGGAGCCCGTGTTTGAGCTTGACCTGCCCCTGCTGGAGAACCATCTGGCCAAGCTACGTGAGAAGAAGCAGAAGCTGCTGGACTCGGTGGGGCTCGACCGCAAGGCGCTGATGTCCAACCAGCAGTTTGCAGAGCTGTTGGAGGCGTGTGGTGTTGAGCCACCAATGAAAGTGAGCCCTGCAACTGGCAAGCAAACCTTCGCCTTTGCCAAGACCGACGAGGAGTTCAAGGCCCTGTTGGAGCACCCCGACCTGCGGGTGCAGACGTTGGTGGCGGCGCGGTTGGGGGTCAAGTCTACGATCGAGGAGACCCGCACTGAGAGGCTGGTGGAGATCGCCAAGCGGGGCAAGCTGCCGGTGCCACTGAAGTATTGCGGGGCCAAGACCAAGCGCTGGTCGGGTGAGGGTGGGGGCATCAACATGCAGAATCTGCCGCGCACATCGGTCATCAAGGAGGCAATCCGGGCCCCGGCGGGGCACTCAGTGGTTGGCGTAGACCTGTCCAACATCGAGCTGCGGGTTGGCCTGTGGTTCGGGGGAATGCTCGACAAGCTCGACCAGCTGCGCAACGGGCTGGACCTCTACAAAGACTTTGCCTCGCTGGTGTTCGGGGTGCCCTATAACGATGTGAACAAGGATCAACGCTTCATCGGTAAAACATCCCAGCTAAGTTTGATTTACGGTGTCGGTGCAGCCAAGCTGCGGATGGCTATTAAGACTGGGTCTCGCACGGACATCGGGGAGGCTGAAGCTACGCGGATCGTGGCGCTGTATCGTAGTCAATATCATGGCGTGGTGCAGGCGTGGGACAGGGGCGAGGCGGTGCTGCGGGCCATTCGGGACGACCGGTATACGGACTTCGGGCCCATTCAAGTTCACGGTCAGCAGGGTCTGCTCCTGCCGTGTGGGTTGTTTATGCAATTCCCGGAGCTGCAACTGGCATCGGCAGGGGGGTGGAAATACAAGACCCGGTTTGGCTGGGAACACATCTATGGAGCCAAGGTGTTTCAGGGCTCTATTCAGGCGCTGGCTCGCTGCGTGATCGGGGATGGGATGCTCCGGGCGCAGAAGTCAATGCCCCACATCCGAACGGCTTTAACTATCCATGACGCAGACTACATGATTGCCCCCACATTGATGGCTGAGGCTGTGCAGGAACAGTTGATAAAGGACCTGTGTGTGCCGCCGCCATGGGCCCCGGACCTGCCACTTGCCGCTGAGGGTGGGTTTGGCCAGACTCTTGCGGAGTGCTAATATCACAGGCACCCACAACTACGAGAGTCTTTTATGAAATGGTCCTACAGCAGTTTGTCTTTGTTCCAGCAGTGCCCTAAGAAATATCATCATTTGCGGGTTCTCAAAGACATTGTCGAGCCCCAGTCTGAGCAGATGCGGTATGGGTTGGAGCTACACAAAGCTGCTGAGGAGTACATTCGGGACGGCGTGGACCTGCCGCCGGGGTTTGAATTCATGCGGGAGAGTCTTGAGCAGTTGAAGGCGCTACCGGGTGAGAAATACTGCGAGTACAAGTTGGGCCTGACGCGTGACTTGGAGCCCTGTGAGTTCTTCGCAGACGATGTATGGTGGCGGGGTATCGCTGACTTGCTGGTGATCAATGGCGAGGAAGCACGCGTGCTGGACTACAAGACCGGCAAAGATAAATACGCCGACACCAAGCAGCTGGAGATACTGTCGCTGGCTGTGTTCAAGAAGTTCCCGCAGGTAAAGGTGGTGAAGGCTGGCCTGTTGTTCGTGGTGCATACCAACTTCATCAAGGCCAAGTACGAGCGGGAGAAAGAGATGGAGCTGTGGAAAAAGTGGCTCCCCGAGACCAACCGGATGGAGACCGCTTATGAAAAAAACGTATGGAACGCGAAGCAGAACTTCACTTGCAAGGCTTGGTGTCCGGTGATGACCTGCCCGCACAACGGAAAACGATAGGAGAACGCATGACACAGGAAGAGAAAGACGCTACAAACGCAGCACTGTTGCTGGAGGGCAAGATTAACGAGCGTGTGATCGCTGCGTTGCACGACCGTGTAATCGATATGGATAATATTATAATGAACTCCCTGCTGCGATCGGGACGATACAATTCGGCGTTTCAGGAGCTAATTGTTGACTGCTTGAAAGAACGAATCCGTTAGGAGACCACGATGCCGTATGTGAACAAACCAAGACCGTATGGTAAAGAGTACGATCAATATCAAGGCAAGCCGGAGCAGATCAAGAACCGCGCTAAACGCAACGCTGCTCGCGCCGAGATGGAGAAGAAGGGGCGTGTCCGCAAAGGTGATGGTAAGGACGTAGATCACGCCGTCGCGCTGTCCAAAGGTGGCTCTAATGCGACGTCCAATCTGCGCGTCAGGGACGCCAAAAAGAACCGTAGCTTCAGCCGGAACAGCGACCACACGGTCAAAAAGAACGTGCCGAAGAAGTAGTTCGCTGCTGTAAGCCCAGCTGGCGGTGGCTTAAAAACACCAGCAACCATAGGTTGTGCAAAATGTGAGTGATCCCACAACGGATATGGTTGACACCCCGGAAAGACGGGGACAGAATATGAACCATAACATCGAGCAACGTGCAAACAAGCACTTTGCTCCAAAACGCTTTTGGAGAAGCCGTGGAAATCGTTGAAAACAAAGCGCTAAAACTACGCGTGAGGAACCCCAGCCGCATCACATCCGTAATCCCCAAGAGTGCAGTTGTCGGGGACAACGAGGTGCTGGTGCGGTGGGGGCTGGAGGAAGCGCAGGTGCTGCGTAATCTGGGCATCAAGAACGTGCCGTCTCCCATCAACAAAGACTATAAATGGCCCGGGCTGTATAAGCCGTTTGATCACCAGCGCACAACTGCGTCTTTCTTGACTATGTATCGGCGGGCGTTCTGTTTCAACGAGCAGGGCACCGGTAAGACAGCCAGTGTAATTTGGGCTGCGGACTACCTGATGAAGCTGGGCTTTGTACGCCGTGCGTTGGTGCTGTGCCCGCTGTCGATTATGCAATCAGCGTGGCAGGCGGATTTGTTCCAGTGCGCCATGCACCGTAACGTAGTGGTAGCCCATCATCGCAATGCTCGTAAGCGCCGGGAGCTGCTGCAACAGGAAGCTGAGTTTGTCATCATGAATTACGACGGCTTGGATATCCTTGCTGATGACATCGTCGCGGATGGCACCTTCGACCTCATTGTTGTGGACGAAGCCAATGCCCTGAAAAACCCATCGACAGACCGGTGGAGGACATTCGCCAAGATACTTCGCCCAGACAACTGGGTGTGGATGCTGACTGGTACACCGGCAGCGCAATCCCCCGAGGACGCATATGGGTTGGCCAAGGTGGTAAACCCGCAGGGGGTGCCCAGATTCAAAGGGGCCTTTAAGGACATGGTGATGAACAAGATCACGCAGTTCAAATGGGTGCCCAAGCCCAACGCCACTGAGATCGTACATCAGGTATTGCAGCCAGCAATTCGGTTTACTAAAGAGGACTGCTTGGACCTGCCGGACATGACATATGTAACACGCGATGTGCCGTTGTCTAAACAGCAGGAGAAGTTCTACCAACAGATGCGCAATGAAATGCTGATGGTCGCGGCGGGGGAAGAAATCAGTGCGGTGAACGCGGCAGCAAAGTTGACAAAATTACTCCAGATTAGTTGCGGTGCAGTATATGCAGACAGTAAAGAGATTGTGGACTTTGATTGCAAAGGCCGCATGAATGTGTTGAAAGAAGTCATTGACGAGTCAAGCCACAAAGTCCTAGTATTTGCCCCCTATCGGCACAGCATTTACGCCATCGCACAAGAACTAAAAGCATCCAAGTACACCGTGGATATTATTGATGGCAGTGTGTCACCGGGGAAGCGGACCGATATATTCAACAAGTTTCAAACCACGCCTGAACCGCGTGTGTTAGTGATTCAACCGCAAGCTGCATCACATGGTGTAACTTTACACGCCGCGAACACAGTAGTGTATTGGTCTCCGGTGATGTCGGTTGAAACGTATTTGCAGGCGAATGCACGGGTACACAGAGCAGGGCAGAAAAACAAAGTAACTATCATTCATCTGCAAGGCAGTTCAGTAGAACGCAAAATTTACAAGATGCTGCAAAACAAAGTCGATATTCATGAGGAGCTAGTTGGTCTTTACAAAGAGGAGATGCAAAATGAGTGAGGAACTCGGAGCAGATAAACTCGTCAGGGTGTACGTAAAAATCCGCGATGCCCGCGAAGCGCTGTCCCGCAAGTATGAAGAAGAGGATGCTGCATTGAAGGAACAGCAGGATGTTATCAAGCAGGAGCTGCTGGATCGTTGCAAGTCAGTTGGTGCAGAGAGTCTCAAAACAGAATTTGGCACGGCCACCCGCACAATCAAAGTCCGCTATTGGTCAAATGATTGGGGTGCCATGCACTCTTTCTGCAAGGAGCACGATGTTCTTGACTTGATGGAACGCCGCATCAGTCAGGGCAACATGAAGGCATTCTTGAAGGACAACCCGGACATCAAAATCCCGGGTCTCAATTCGGATAGCTTTTACGATATTTCAGTTCGGCGCAGCAAGTAATTAACTAAGGAGAAGCAAGCATGTCTAATGAAATGACGCTGTTCAAAGATGGTAACAAACTCCCGTCCTACCTCAAGAATCGTGAGATGGATGCTGTCACCAAAAGCCTTATGGGTGGTGGCTCACTGGCCAAGCGTATCTCGATCAAGGGCGGCGTGTGGCGGTTGATGTCCGGTGGCAAAGAGATCGCGGTGAACGAAGACCGGGCGATGAACTTCATCATCGTCAACGCAGCAGCCAAGGTCGGTCGCACTTATTATGAAGGCACCTACGATCCGGACGCGGAGAAGGCTTCAGCACCGGTGTGCTGGTCAGCCAATGGAGAAACACCTGACGCCAGCGTCGAAGCTCCCCAGTCCAAGACTTGCGCGACTTGCCCGCAAAACATTAAAGGTTCCGGTCAGGGTGACTCCCGTGCGTGCCGCTTCAGCCAGCGTGTCGCTGTGGTGTTGGAGAATGATCTGGACGGTGATGTGTTCCAGCTGTCGCTGCCCGCTGCGTCGATCTTCGGTAATGGTGAGAACGGCAAGCTCCCGCTCAACGCGTATGTGAAGTTTCTGGCAGGCTTCAACGTGCCAGTGACTGCTGTTGTGACCGAGGCCCGGTTCGACACCAACGCGGCTACCCCGAAGCTGACGTTCAAAGCAGCCCGGGCGTTGACTGAGGCAGAGTTTGCGCAGTGTGAGGCGGCGGGGCAGTCAGCCGCTGCTAGACAGGCGGTCACGTTTACCGTGTCCCAACAGGATGGGGTGAAGCAGATCGCGAAGCGCGATGAAGAGTTCCGCAGCAACGACAAGCCCGCCGCGAAGAAGGCCGCCGAGCCCGATGAAGAGGCTGCTCCACCTGCCGAGGAAGCGCCGACCAAGCGCACGACCAAGGCCGCAGCACCCGAACCAAAGAAAGACGCGAAAGCCCTGTTGGCTGAGTGGGACGACTGAATTTAGGTGGTCTGGGGGTGGGGACGCTCACCCCCATTTTTTTCTTTGAACGGGTCACCTATGCAAACGAGAACAGAGTTTTTGCAGGCCGTACTGCCTGCCGAGGGGGTCTACGTCGCGGTTGCGATCGACGGGAAGCGGGTAGCTCAGACGTTTCACGATACGATAACCGATCTTGAGGCCCGCTGCACCACACTGGTTGGAGAGGGGCAAAACACCTTCTACGCGTTGGCTACGTTCAATACCGCCAGCACCCGCACCACGGACAACATGAAGCTGATCCGGTCCCTGTTCGTGGACTTGGACTGCGGTGCGGATGAAGAAGGTAAGAAGTATGCTACACAAGCTGAAGCCGTAGCGGCGCTACGCGAGTTCGTCAAAGACATGCGGCTACCGACGCCGTGGGTGGTGGATTCAGGACGCGGCATCCATGCGTATTGGCCGTTTACGGAGGCAGTCACCCGACTGCAGTGGAAGCCGGTAGCTGAGAAGCTGAAGCAGATGTGCGCCATCAAGGGGTTCAAAGCCGACCCTGCTGTTACGGCTGACGCCGTGCGGGTGCTGCGGGTGCCGGGGTCGTTCAACGTCAAGGACAAGGCCAACCCGTTGGCGGTGGAGATTCTCAAGGCAGGGGTAGCCACCCCGTTTGACGATTTGCGGCAGCTGCTGGGGGTGTCGGAGTTTGAGGCATCCGCTGTCAAACGCCCGATGGACGAGGTTACCAAGAATTTGCTGGCCAACCGGCCTTCCTACTTCAAGGATATCCTCCAGCGCAGCGTGGCGGGCGATGGCTGCAACCAAATCATGCACGCCGTGGGTAGCCAGTCCAGTATCCCGGAGCCCCTGTGGCGGGCGGTTTTATCGGTGGCGCAGCACTGCCATGATCGGGACAAAGCCATTCATGTTGCATCGCGGCAACACCCGGACTATGACCCGGACGAGACCGAGCGTAAGGCACAGGCCACCAAGGGCCCCTACACCTGCGCGTCGTTCCAGAAGATTGATCCCACATTGTGCGAAGGTTGTCCGCATTTTGGGAAGATCAGCTCCCCGATTACGCTTGGGGCGGGGCGGGTGCTTGAGGCCACGCAGGAGGATCGGACGGTTGAGGTGGTGCTGCCGGAGTCTACTGAACCGGTGGTGTATGAAATACCGGCCTACCCCTTCCCGTTTTTCCGGGGCAAGAATGGCGGCGTCTACGTCCGCGAGAAGGTAGAGGACAAGAAGACCGGTGCAACGCATGAAGAAGATACCTTGATCTACCAGCATGACTTTTATTTGGTCGCGCAGGTGCGAGACCCTCACGACGGAGCAACCGGGCTGTTCCGAGTTCACTTCCCGCAGGATGGGGTGAAGGAGTTCTGCGTGCCGCTGTCGGACATGCTGGCCAAGGATCGGTTCCGCGATGCTATCGCAACGGTGGGCATGTGCCCGCAGGGTTCACAACTGGACAAACTTATGGCGTATTCAAACTACTGGGTAAACACCTATCAGAAATCGAGTCAGTCTAAGCTGGGTCGTGTGCAGTTTGGCTGGGCAGACAACAACCAATGCTTCATTGTAGGTGACCGGGAAATCCGGGCGGACGAGATTCGCTACAGCCCTCCGACCATCACCACGGTAGAGATCGCTACAAAATATCAGAAGGTGGGCACGCTGGAAGGCTGGCAGAAGATCGCCAATTTCTACAACCAACCCGGCATGGAGCTGCAGCTGTTCACCCTGCTGTCCGGGTTCGCCTCACCCCTGATGCCCTTCACCAAGACACAGGGCGGTTTGATTAGTCTGTACTCGGACAAGGGCGGCACCGGTAAGACGACCCTGCTCTGGATGATCAACAGCATTTTCGGCCACCCCAAGGACTCCTGCCTGATTCTGCGAGATACAGCGTTGTCGAGATTGAACCGAGTCGGCGTGCTGAACAATATCTCCTCCACGACCGACGAGATCACCAACGAGTTAGCGGAGAACATCTCCGCGTTTGTATATGATGCGATGCACGGCAGGGCACGGAACCGGCTAAAGTCATCCTCCAACGTGGAGCGGGTCAACAAGTCTACGTGGAATAACATCAACGTGGTTACCGGCAACGCGGCGCTGGCTGACAAGTTGCGGCTGCTCAAAGATGACCCGGATGGTGAGCTGCGTAGGCTGCTAGAGTTTGAGGTCATGCTGCCCATCAAGATCAGCAAGGCCGAGTCGGATAATATCTTTCTACCCATGATGGACAACTATGGAGTTGCTGGCGAGCGGTATATCCAGCACCTGCTACCCAAGACCGATACGATTCATGACACGTTCCGCAAGGTGCAGTTAAAGCTGGATGCGGCAGCGGGGTTACAGCAGCGGGAGCAGTATCAGTCGGCCACCTGTGCCGCTATCCTTACGGCGGGAATTTATGTGATGGAGTGCGGGGTCATGAACCTGACTTCCGCCGATATGAAACGTCTGTATCAGTGGGTGGTGGACTACCTGACGAAGCTCGTGGCCAAGACCGCGAATGAGACCGTGCCGCTCGATGAAGTGCTGGGCTTGTTCCTGTCGAACCACGTCAATGATACGCTGATCATCAAAGGTAACCCCACGATTGGCACCATGTTGGACGCTCCCATTCGGGAGCCGAGAGGTAAGCTGCTGATTCGCTATGAGCCGGACACCAAAGAGCTGTGCGTTAGCCTGCCCAAGTTTCGGTCGTTCTGTGCCCACAGGCAAGTGTCATATGATTCCGTGATTTCGTATTTCACACGACAGGGCAAGTTCCGGGAGGTTACTCGCAAACGGCTGGGTAAAGGCACCCACATATCGGCTAATGAGCGGGTGATCGTGTTCTCCAACATCGACGAGGATTTTGTCGGTCATGCAGAAAAAGCTGCAAGTACTGGGATTGCCGGTTCAGATTGAGTGGGAGAAACTGCGTGTCGGGGTGTCTTTTTTCATCCCGGTGCCCCTTGGCATCTCCCAGCAACTGCGTAAACAACTTCTGGCAGCTGCCGCCGAGTATGGCTACGACCTGTTGATGGAAGAGGTCGTGGAGAAGAAACTCACTGGGTTACGAGTTTGGCGGACCCGTTAAGGCATGGTAGTATCCGCCTGACGCTGGATTCCTCCCCAGCCGTCGCTTCTCCTCCGTTTACCCCCGGCGCAATGCCGGGGGTTTTTTACTCTACCCCACCCGCTACAGCCTCTTTAATCTGGTTGCGCAGTCGCTTGTCGATCTGCACGCCGTAGATGGCATCGCGTTCGCGCTGTTCCCGCCCACGGATTGACTGCCTGATGGTGTCTTGGGTGATCCTGACTGCCGGGTAGGCCGCGTTAAACCGGCTAATCTTGTCCCGCACCGCCTCCATTACTTCCGAGTCCCCGGAATCTCGGGCAATCTCATACTGATCCAGCAGCCCCCGACGCTTGTCCTTGATGAACGTCTCATACTCCTTCATGAAGCCGCGCTTTTCGTAAATCTCAGTCAGCTTGGTCGGGGCGAAACCGCTCATCTGGAACAGCGCATCATGCACCCCTAAGTCATCGGTGATGGGGTCTCCCTTGATGGTTGTTGCACCCTCGGTCCAGAACCTCGCGCCCTTCATTGCATTACGGATAACCGCAGGGGACATTGTCTCCAGACCCCGATACACATACCCGTCATTGATCATGCCGAAGCCGCGATTCAGGTTGTTCGCTGCGCTCAGGAACGCCCCACCAAAGAACTGTTGGAAGTAGTACATAAAGGGCCCAAGCTCTGCCATGCTGCGCGAATCGTCCCGAATGAGCATGTCACCAAAGCCGGTGCGTTGTGCGATATCCCGACCGGTTGTGTAGTTGACCGGGCCCTTGAACGCCATCTCACCCAGCGCTTCGCGTACCATGTTGGTGAAGTCTTCGTACTCCATGTCGTCACCGAACGCCGACTGGAAGATGTTGTACAGCATCTCCACCAACCCATACAGCGGGAGCCCCTGCGCTCCGGCGAACGCAAACGCCATGATGTAGATACCGAGCAGCTGCTTCTTGGCCATGGCCATCGCTTCGGCTTGTTCCTGCGGCGACAGACTTGCATCCCCCTTAATTGCCACATACGCCGTGCGTGCGGCACGGAATACCATCAGCTGCGCGAAACGTTTGAACATCAACACTACGCGACCAACCGGGTGCTGGAATATTGGGCCTGCCGTATCCATCATGCCACTGCCATGCGACTTGGTGACTACATCAATGGCATAGTCGATAGCTTGAGCCTCGGACATCTTCGCTTGTTTCGCCAGATTGTATGCGGCGACCGCCGTTATTTCCCGGTTGCTCATCTCCGTCATCTGGTGTGCAAACGACATCGCCACACCGACTCGCTGCTTGGTCTTACTGACTTTGTCGGTGGGTTGCGCCTGCAGGTCCAGCAGCTCCTGCGTGATGGAGATATTGATCTGACCGCGCCGCTGTAGTTCGCTGTACAGATTGGCCAGCGGATGACCTTTTGGTAGTGTGTTCAGCGGCGACAGATAGCCGTGCGTCTTGAACTTCTCTATCGGATTCTTGAAAGCGTGTGACCCGTAGAACTTGTATGCGTCCATCAGCGCCTTGGTGGTGTCGGTGATGCCAAACTTGCTGGCCATTATCGGGTAGGCCACCATCGGCGTCTGTGTCATGTTGATAAGCGCCGTGGACACGTTGGCACCCATGAAGTATCCATAGGTCAACCAGTTCATCGTAGACGCCAGCTTGTTAGGCTTGGGGTTCATGATGACATCTAGCCGCGACCCCTGCTTACCTGACAACTCCTCTGCCACAGCGTCAGCCAGTGCATCGTAGCCCTCATCGGCTGCGTTCGATATCTCTTCCAGCTGCACCCGGGCGTAGCCTGCGGTCTCTTCGATGCTGCGGTTATACATGCGCGAAGCAGTCTGCGAAATCAGCCTCGGGGTCATGGTCGTGTAAGCCCGGATAAGGTCTCTAGAGAAACCCTCGTAGCCTTCCCGCTTCAGCATATTAAAGATGACAGATTGCTGCGGGTTGAGCTGCAGCAGCGCACGGTGCACCCGGTCTTTAGTCTCCTTGTCCACGCCGTTATCCGTCAGTGCCTTCAATGTGCGCTGGATCATCGGATCTGACGGCGGGCGCGACAGCACTTCCTCGATCTTCTTGTATATCTTGAACCCCGGAGATTTCCTGTCCAGCTTGAGCGCGGTGATAGCCCGCTGCCGCTCTTCGGGAGTCTCAAACGCCGTGACATACCGCTCACCGTTGCGCTCGAACTCTAACCAGTAGTCACCAAACCGCATCAGCGGGAAGTAAGGCTTGATCTTGTTCTCGATGGCGGCGCGAATGTTCGCGCGCTCGTTCTCCGGCAGTGCGATGAGGTCTTTATCCAGCGCCGCCATGTAGTCCTTGTACATCGCCGTGTAGTGGTCCTTAATGTCACGGTAGGCGTCCTGCAAATCTTTTGGCAGACGATTCCATTTATTTTGGATATCAGGGCCTGCCTCTGCTCCGGGGTTGCCGCTCTCCGACGGTGCCGACGGGTCATACAGCGTGCGTGTTGAATCAAATATGACATCAGTAAACAGCTCCCATTCTTTCTTGAGAGACGTCTTGTATTTGTCATACATGCGCTTGAGCATTCGGGAGTTCTTGCCTGCACGGTCAAACTGTGTGTTCTCGTAGCCACGGCGTTCGTTAAGCAGGTTTATGATGCCGCGAATTGCAGGCACCCGATCGCCGTAAATCTCCGCCAGATGGTTCATATCCAACGTCTTGGTGATGGCACCCACCAGTGTCCGGTTCAGCTTACCCAACGAATCAAACCACCCTTGCGTAAACTCCGGTAGCATCCGCGTCTGTTGCCCCATGCTGTTAAGCAGCTGCTGGTAGGCAGCGGAGGAGCCAGATACGTTAGCGTTGAGGAACAGGATATCGCCCGGGGTCTTCGGTTCAACCTTAGCAGTTGTCAGCAGGTCGTCGATTACCTTGTCGATTTTGTCAAGCGCGGTCTGCGACTGCCGGGGAGAGAGCCGTAGGAATTTGCGAACGGCGTCAACGATGTGGTCCCACGCTGTTTTTAACGCACCTTGCGGGGCGCGAATGTTGTGCAGCATGGCACGGAACTCGGGGTTGGACTGCGCCTCTGCCGCGAACTCCTGCAGGCTTGTCGCACCGTAGGTGTTCTGGATTCGGGGCAGTAGCTTACGATAAAGACTACCTAGCTCCCGGGTCAGCGGGTGGAAACGGTTGCGTAATACGTGGGATATCGCCGCATGAACCATCTCATGCAGAACAGTGTGTTCGTGCAGCGCATTTGGGTTGATCGTAATGGTGTCCGTATCCGGATCGTACTGCCCTGAGCCCGGCACATCACCAATCTTGATCTTGGTTTGACCAACATAGCCCAGCAGCTTCTTAGCCACCATGCGCATCATCGGCGTGGAGCCGGACTCGGAAATTTCTCGCAACGCACCGCGCAAATCCCCAGCTTGAACCGCCGTCGCAGCCGTATTGTTTAGCTTAGGTCCAACTGGTTTTTCTTCCAGCGGGAGCCCGGACGGGGGCTCTGGACGCCGGACTTTGGTCGCCTTGGGTTGGTTCCGTCCCTGCCGCTCCCGAGGGGCACCCTGCGTGGAATGCGCGGCTACATCGGATGCGCTTTGCGGGTTGTTGACGGTTTCAGTTACAACCGTGTAAGTTGGGCTGTAAGTGGCAAGTTCCCTGAATGTGTCGTTAAGGTTCTGGGTCATGGGTGTGATGTACATCACACCGCCCCCGGAGAACGGCTTCAGGATGTGCTTATTGTAGAACTCAGCACCGACGTTTATGCACCCATACGACACGTAGTTGTCAGCGGGCGTCGGAGTATCGAGTCGCTGCTGGCGGCGCTCGGCGGGTGTGCCCAAGTAAGTCTGGTGCATTGCCAAGTTCGCATTCGGCAGCTCCATAAACCGCAGAGACGTACCATAGCTACTGCTCTTCTCGACAGTCGCATCGAAGCGACCAGCAGGCGTGACCTTCTCGGATTCGGTAGTCTGCTCTACTGTCTTGCTTATGGCTGACTCCGGCAACACATCCGCAGTGGCATTTTTACCAAGCAGCACTGGTGTTACAGCTTCCAGCTTACCGTCGCCATCGAATGCGTAGGCCATAGCCGTCGGCTTATCAACAACGATAAATGGTTTGCCTTGATTGTTGCGGTCACCAATGACCCAATCCGCAACCGTTGCAACGGTAGCCGAAGGTTTGACTTGGCCAAAATTTGCTTTCGACTTTTCAATGATCTGTATTACTTGAGCCTTGGTCTGCGGGACCGGCATCGGAATGGCTTTTGCGTCGCTCAGGAAGCTGCCCTGATTGAACACAACACCAACAGACAGCACGACAACTGCCAACTTTCTGATGATGCTTCGTATGGCCGCAGCAATGGACGCCGCGCCGTTGTTTATAAACGAAACGATGTCTTCGCGGAGCCTGCTCTGATACTCCGGGGTATCCTTGCGTGCGCCATAGTGCTTCTCCAACCGTGCTGTTTCAGCCGCGCTTAACTTCTCCTCTGCGCGTTCCAGCATCAACATCGCGGTCTCTTCTACTACGGAGTACTCACCCTCAATGGTGCTACCTCTGGTTTTTTCAACATATTTTCTTGCGGTGTCGATATCCTTTTGAATTCTCTCTAAGCTTTCGGCTAAAGACCTACGCGTTACGCGCTTGTCTTTATAAAAATCGTTAACGCTATAATCATTGCCCGACCCATACGCAAGAATTGCCCCAGACTTTGCAAGACCTTCATCGACCAAACGGGTTACCTGTTCATCCATAGCACGCTTGGCCGCAACCAATCCGTTTGGATTAAACATATGAAACCGCGCTCTGTCTTTAACGGGCCATGATAAGTTATCTTTTTCGGCGGACTTAGTAATAAAATCAAAACGCTCATCGGTTAATGCAGCCTGCTGTGACTCCGCTCGACCAGTAGTTTGAGCAGTTCGTCCTTGATCTCCAACCACAGGGGCAGCTCCAGCTCCAGCAACCTCTCGTCCTCGGTCGGCTCGTTGTGATACAGGTGCCACCACGCCTGTTCCAGTAGTTTCTGATCTATCAGCACGAGGGGTCTCCTTTTCGGGGCGAGGGAATAAATCGAGGGACTGCTGCCCAGCCAGACCCAAGCTGCGTATCGCGTCATCTGCCTTTTGTTTCTGGTCTTTAGGCGTAAGCGCGTGACTCCGGTATTCGCGCAGAGCATCACGCACTACCGCAGCGTCCACCGGGTTGTTAAGGTCAAGGCCACCAAACAATGCCTTGCGAAGTTCAGCCACCGGCTTTTTCTTCTCGTCTTTCGATATGCCGAATTGATCCAGTGTCTGGTCCGTCACCAGTGTTGGAGCCCATGATTCTGTAGGGGACGGGGCTTTTGGCGTAGGTTTGGTTGTCGGGCGAAGTATTGGCAACCCACCGACCTGCGGCTGACGTTCCTCGGGGACAATAATCCGTGACGGGCCCTCTTGCGGCTGGCGCTCCTGAGCACGTTGAACCTCAAGCCCGGGCTGTTGACCTGCCGCGCTTGTCTGCTCAAAGAATGCCTGCTGTTCTGGAGTCAGGGTGCCCGTAAGTTGCGGCTGCTCACCGATTACTGTCGGGGTAGCAAATTTGGTACGTTCCTGCAGTCGCGCAGACAATGCACGATCGCTCAATTCTCCGGCCAACGCGTAATTGAGCTTCACATTTCGATTACCCGCGTCTTCCATAACGCGGTCAAAAATAACGAGATCATCCGCCCGGTTCAGGTTAAGCCCAAGCAGGACGTCCTTCATCGGACGACCTTTGTATTTCAGCGTGTCGCGGACATTCAGACTGGTGAGTGCGCCGGGGGTTATCACATTGCCAATGGGTTGCGGAACATCCGGCGCTGCAGGGTATGCGGGCGCAACTCGTTCCGGGCGAAACAGTCCTTGCTCGTCAGGCTGCGCCTGCTCAAACACCTTCAACCGCTTGGCCATCTCGCGGTCGGGTTTTGGATAGTCCGTGCCAAGTTTCTCAAGCTCTGCCTTCAGCTCTTTATATGCCTTGCTGTTCGGTCTAGCCGCGTCAAAGCGTTCTTTAGTTATGCGAAGGTCTTCCTCATACCGTTGGCGCTCCGCATCGAGCTCGTCTTGAAATTGTTCCCGTCCGGGCCCTTCCTCGGCGGTGGCCGTCTTGATCCCGGTATACTCGCCGGTTGTTGGGGCCACAGCCGTAGGCCCCAGCGCTTCTTGCTCTTGCTGAACTTCTATTTCCCCACGGCGCTGAAGCTCAGTCATGGCTTCGCCACGCTCACGGCGTTTTTCTCCAACGCGACCAATGGCACCCAGCGGACCACCCAGCAGCAGCGCACCGGCTGCAGCCTCGGCGTATTCTTTCGCGGCACCGGGATCATCAAATGGATTGGTTGGCAACCCAGCCTGCCAGCGCTCCAGAACCGACTGTGCCACCTCCTGCGGGACTTCAAAGCCAATACCCTTGGCACCGCCAACCGCCGCTGTTTTCGCCAGCTGACCCCGTGTGGGTTTCTGAGCGGCTTTGACCAACTGCTCAACAGTCTGCTCCGCCGCCGCTTTGCCCTCGAGACCCAGCAGCTTACCCAGCCCCAAGTACTTCGCGCCAAGCAGATCAAGCGCAGCCTGCCCAGAACCCGCAATGGTGGCGGGGAGCCGTTCAACCGGCTTGCCTTTATTCTCCTCGACCTGCCGACCGAGGTTGCTCGCCACATATTGACCCAGCAGTGTCAAGCCATACGCACCCACACCAATAGCTGCTGCAGGAGCCGCAGCCACACCAGCCGCCGCAGCCGCCGCGCCTACACCAACCCTCGCTGCCAGACCTGCAGCGGCAGCGGGTGCTTGAAACCCGATGGACTCACCAGCCAGCTCTTTGAACTTGCTCCATGTTGCACCCAGCGCACCGCCGATGTCTCCGGACTTGGCCAGCTCACCAATCTCACTGAACTCCGTGCGGCGATAAGCGTCTTGTGCGGTCTGACCTACTTGGCGTAGCTGCTCCGCAGCCGCCTCGTCCTCGGGAGATGCCATGAGCTTGGCAGCCGGGAACAGCGACTGCGCAGTTGAAGTAGCACCGGTCTTTAAGGCACGGAAGAACCCCGGCTCGTTGGGGATTGGTTGCATTTCTGGGGTTTGGGTTTCCCCCAGAGACTGATTGATTAAACTGGATACTTCTGAGTCAGACAGCCCATCAGGTACTTCAAATCGGCCTATGCGGCCATCCGGCATCTGAAATCTGGCTATTGGCATTGTTACTTCTCATATCCAAGAAATTTAGCACCCCCGCCCGCAGCAGGTATTCTGTAGTCTTTTTCGAGCTTCTGCCTAGCAGATTGGCGGGCCGCAGTCATATTTTGTATAAGCGTGTCGATAGGCACATCCCCTTTACCTTTAACCGGCATAGTGGTGGCACCCTGTGCTTGGGCCATCCTCAGCCTGCCCAGCTCCGTGTTGTACGGCTCCAGTTCTTTTTCAATCTTGGCCTGCACACCGAGTATCTTATCCCGTTCTTGCGCAGCGAGCCGTTCTTGCTGTAGGTCTTTTCGCAGTGCCTCAGACGACCCAATTTGCATTTGGCGTGTCCGCTGTTCTTCTTTCTTGAGATCGCGATACGCACTAGTCTGTGCAAGATGCGCTTGAAGATCGTTGTTAGCTTTTGTTGCATCGAGATTAAATTTCTCGGCCCGCGTACGAATATCGAGGGCTTTATCTTCGAGGCCCATCCGTTCAAGGCGGTCAGCTTTACGTTCTTCACGTATGGCTTTGTTGCGAAGGTCCTCTGCCTTGCGGAAGTCTTTGTTGATTGTGACCATCTCTTTAGCAGTGAGGCCAAACCCTTGAGCCAAATTTTGCAGCGCGTACGGCGACTGACCTGCAGCGGCGGCAAATCCACCCATAGCCACAGCCAACCAGCGATCTGCATCACGTTCTTCCCGTGCTTGTGCGGCCTGAGATTTATACTCGTCGAGGCGTTCTTTCAGCTCGCTGGGGAACTTCTCTTCCATGGCCTTCCGGTACTCATCCTCACGAGCCTTTGGATCAAGCATCGCAATCTTGTTGAACTTCATGAGTTCATTTTCATCGGACTTTATTGCTCCACCCGGCGTGATTGAAGGGCGAGCAGGAGGTATTGTGGGTTGTGCGCCGGGAGCGGCTTGTGTGCTGGGAGCGGCTTGTGTGGGTTTAGCTGGTACTGGTTGGGGCAGCGCGGCTGGGAGCCCCATCTTACCCGATTGAATATCTAGTATTTGCGCCAGTCCAAGATTTTCACCCCGCGCCCGTCTGGCCGCGATAGCTGCGTCAACTTCTTCGGGGGTAGGTTTGCGGGGTGGCTCTTGCTCGATCATCTCACCCATCTCTGCACCCATGCTAGAACCGCCGTACTGAAACGCCACAATCCCGCCACCTGCGTAGGGTTCTTCCATCACACCAGCGTCCATGCCAGCGAGGCCCATCTCGTCCATTACCGTGCCTTGAGGGACTCCACGATCAAGGGCGGCTTGATTTTGTGTGGCACCACGCAACTGCTGCACCTTTTGCAAAGCCAGATATTTCTCAATCGGAGTGCCGCTCATGCGGCGAACATCCTGCTCCGGGTTTTGGCTGGACAGCAGGAACTTGGTCAGCTTGGCGACATTTGAGGCCAACCCATCCTTGCCTCCTGTGACACCGCCATCTGCATACCCCGGCACCTCGCCGCCTTCTTTGGCACCGAACGCTTTGGACATGCCTAGTGCGCCGAGACCCAGACCACCGATCTGCGACACCATGGACGGCTGCGCTTGGTAGGAATACATCGTCTGTTGCGGCGCAACAACGGAGCCACGGAGCAGGGAACTGAGGAACTGCAACTGAGACTGCGGATAGAGCTGCTGCCGCATAAACTCTTCGTAGGCTTGATCGCGCTGCTGCTGAGTTTGCGCCTGCTGAATGGCACCGGCCTGTTGTTGAGCTTGGAGTGCCCCTGCCTGTTGACCAAACGCCTGTTGACCCAGCTGACCGAACTGCCCACCCAACTGCCCGAGCATCCCTGCGCCCTGCATACCGAGGTTGGCACCGAACTGCCGCGACTGCTCCCCAGCCTGAAGCCCCGCCAGCCCGTATTGAGCGGCGAGTTGAGCGTTCTGTTGGGCAAACTGATTGGCGGCCTGCGATTGACCCAGTGCCTGCTGTTGTGCTTGAAGCTGTGCGGCTTGGTTGAGCTGCTGGGCCTGCATACCGGTCTGAGCGCCAAGACCTTGTGTCTGAAGAAGCGCCTGAAGATTCTGTTGCCCCGTTGTGAGACCAGCTTGTTGATTGGCAAGGGCAGCCTGAAGCCGACGCGCGGCGTCGGTCTGATACCCTTGTTGAGCCTGCTGGAACGCGGACTGAAGCCCCTGCGCTTGGATGTCACCCTTTTGCAGCGCCAGATTGCGAGCAGCTTCGGCCTCCATAATTGCCTGACGGGAGCCACCAAAGGCACCAGCACCGACAGCCTGCGCACCACGTTGAGTCCGGGCGATATCCGCCTGCCGCTGCGCTTCCCGCTGCTGCACATCCACCACATTCTGCATGTAGGGAGACATGTAGGCTTCCGCCGTTCCGGGCTGTGCAAAAGACCCAGTACGCACACGTTCAGCAGGCCCCATACCAAATTGCTGCAGCTGCGGAGCCTGTGTGCCCAGATACTCGATCCCCATGCCTTGATACTGCGGCGCTTGGTATGTCTGTTGGGGGGCCATCGGTTGATACTGACTAGCCTGTGCGGCTTGACCTGCAGCCAATCCCGTGAGTCCTGCACCTGCGCCGATTAGCGGCGAAGGCCCGAGGTTTTGCACACCCTCAAATGCTTGTTGCTGTAAGGGGGTAAAGGGCGCGGTCCGCTCACCTGTGTAAGGTTGATACTGCACGTTGGACGCGGTAGTGCCCCGCGTCATTATGTCCTCAAAATAAGGACGTGCGTATTCCGGAATATTAGACTGCTGAACAGTCTGTGTAGTCGGTTGTGGTGCTCCGCCGCCGCCTTTACCCATTGCTATCTCCTAGCGGTAACTCACAGGTTACCCATTGAACTTGGTTGCCGTCATTGGCAAATAGTTTTACCCAGCCTTTGCGCCCCGTGAATTCGATGGCGTCGCACTGCGTGTCCTTTGCCCAGCGGCGCAACAGCGCCAGCATGGGGTCTTTCCAACGGTCTATCTCATCACCACCACAAAACTGCATAGCCAGCACCCGTTTGTTGGGGTACTCCGTGATGCTGGTAACGACCGCCCCATAGTAGACCGGGCCTTCTTCAAAGGCAACCCAGAGGTTATAGTCCGGCCTCTGAGTCACCAAGTCATAAATATCGTCTTCGTGATACCGCCCAAACGTATACTCTGCCGCCTTGTCCATAAACTCTTGCACGGACGGCCAACATTCATGCACATGCCCCGGGGGCACCAAACTCACCATCATGCCCGACGGGCCGACTTCTCAGCTTGCTTCATCAGGGCGTAAAACTTCTTGGCCCCACCCCGGCGTTTGACCTGATCTCTCGGGACGTAGGCTTCGCCGTTGGACAGCAGCGCCGGGCGTTTGCCGTCGATCGTGGTCGGGATAGAATCGCTGGTGCCAGTTCCCGGACCCTTTATGGGGATCGCTCCAAGACCGGCTGCAGCAGCGCGTTGACCCCGCTCGTTGTCCCCCTTGCCAATACCGTCCACCGCCTTCTTGGTGAGAACGAAACCACCATCTTCAAGCTCTGGTACGGACGGCACCTCCCCGCCTTTGGCCGCAAGGAAATTGGGTCGCAGGATACCCTGATCAGGGAAGAATAATCGAGCGGGAGTGTTGTAAGCGTTTGGGTCATATTCCCGCTGAACAGGCCCTTGTTTCCGATAGTTAGATGGCTGTTGTTGCGGTGCGGCAAAATCAAACTTAGGCTGGTCAAAGGCACCTACAGCCCCAAGAGCGCCCAGACCTGCTGCAACTTTTGAACCCGTGGTGGGGAACTGTTGACCGAGGGCTTGCATGAAGGAGGGTGGCTTCATCCGACCTTCAGTGGCGTCTTGTTGCACATACTGGGCCATCAACTCTTGTGGTGATTGCGCAGCCGGTGCCGTAGGTGTACTCACAGCAGTGAAGTCAGGATTAAAAGAGGCGTTGGTTATACCTGTCTCATTTGTGGCGTCAAACAATGCGTTTATGGGGGCTGGCGACGGAGATGTAATGGCGGAAGCTGCAGGAGCCGGAATGGCCAAATTACTGCTTACATCAGGCCCCAGAGGTATCCCTCCAGCACCAGCAGCACCAGCGCCCTCAATCAGCCCAGACTGCATCGCCGCGCCCATACCACCACCGATGCCGTAGCCACCAAGGGCACCCATCAAAGCTCCTTGCAATGGGTTTTGTTTGTTAGTCAGAGCGCCTGTAAGCCCGCCCGCCAAAGCACCTGTACCAGCTGCTCCAAGCCCAAATAGACCCCCGGCTCCGGCAGCACCAGCAGCACCAGCAGCACCAGCAGCACCCGCAGTACCGGCCAATGCCCCAGCAGCAGGCGGGAAAAAATAGACCGCAGCGGCAGCAGCCAGCGCAGGGAGGATGTTCCTCAGAAACCCAGCTTCAGGGAGTCCGGTATGTGGATTGATGGTCAGGGAGCCGCCGTGGGACAGCGCAAGTGCTTGAAGACCCTGTACTTCCCCCGGGGTCATGTGAACCAGCATTGTGTCGGGG
>Ga0181352_1000065_pt1 | contig 43070 bp, 57 predicted proteins | sample Fa13VDMLBSN_FD_130103 | JGI IMG/M metagenome (GOLD analysis project Ga0181352, IMG submission 130103) | Freshwater viral communities from Lake Michigan, USA - Fa13.VD.MLB.S.N | ecosystem: Environmental > Aquatic > Freshwater > Lake | place: USA: Michigan | collected 2013-09-23 | reverse complement strand
GATCTTCCAGCAGATCGTCCAAGATCCAGACCACCAACCGAGAGAGGTTCCCCGTGAGAGTACGGCACCAGGAGATCAGTAAGAACGCCACCGTTGAGGCGTACCGTGTCATTGAGGAGCAGGGAGGCGGGGACGCGAACCTCTACTACCTGCGGTCCTATGCGGGCCGTGGCAAGGGTGGCCCGAATGAGCCGTCCGTGACCGTCGTGTTCCAGAGCGCCAAGGAGCTGCGGGATTTCGCCGTGGATCTGCTGTCGCTCGTTGCCGTGGAGGAGTCCCGTGTCTGACCCCCGCACGCACTGCACCGATTGTGGCAAGGAACGGCTGTTGTGGTTGGAAGACCCGAACACAGGCCACGGAGAGTTCTTCTGCAAGGATCTGTGCGAAGATGATGAGTACCCCGAAGAAGATGAGGACCCGCAATGGTAGACCGTTACATCCGTTTCTCGGAAGTAAGGAACTGGCAGGACTGCAAGCGGTCCTGGCTCAACGGATATTTCCTTGGGCTGACCAAGCCCGAGTTCTCCGGTGAGGTCAAGCCCTCGAAGGCGAACGTGGGCACCTACGTCCACGCCGATCTTGAGCACTACTACAACGGCACGACCGTCAAGCCAGGCCTGTTTCACGCCGGGGTTCCCGTCCCCTCCTCGGAGATGTTTCAGAAGGAGTGGGACAACTACCACCGTCTTGCACAGGTGATGCTGGACGGGTACGGGGAGTGGCTTGAGGAGGAAGGCCTGGATCAGGGGGAGGAAACCCTGGTCACGGAGAAGGAGATTGACCTGCCGTTCGGGGAGATGCACGGGGACCGTGTGTTCTTGCAGATGCACGTTGACCGCATCGTGCGGGACACGGACTTTGACCGGATCATCATTGAGGACACGAAGACGGTTGACTCGCTGTCGAAGGATTCATCCTTCGCCATTGAAAGCCAGCTCCTCACCTACACCCTCGGGGTGCAGGACGTTCTCGGACTTCCCGTTGCGGAGTGCCGGCACAACATGCTCCGTAGGGTGCTGCGTTCGGCCCGTGCTACGCCCCCGTTCTACGGTCGGGAGTCGATCACGCCGTCCGCTACGCAGCTTGAGAACCACCGCACGCAACTTGCCGCCCTCCTGTCGGAGATTGTGCTAGGGTACCAAGCACTAGAGCGGGACCCCGCAGCGCACCAGAGCGTTGCCCCACCGCACCCGACGAAGGACTGCTCTTGGCGCTGTCAGTTCCTCCCGATCTGCCAGATGCACGACGACGGTTCCGACCTTGCGGGCGTGCGGCAAGCACTCTACATCCAACGAGAGAAGAAGGAGACCAAAGGTGAAGATTGAAACCGACTACGAAGAAGGACTAGAGGTTCACGGACGGGCGTGCCGAGACGGCGGTGCCCACATTGCCGTGTTCAAGGACGGAGATCCTACGGACCGCCTCGCATTGCTGTCTCTCTCGGTCCCGCAGGTCAAGCAACTCCGCAAGGCGTTGAAGAAGGCGGCGGGGCTGTGAGCCGCAGACTTACAGCGTTCATCCAGGGGGACCCCGGTGCGGGCAAAAGCTGGCTGATTAACAGCGCCCCGAAGCCTCTGCTGATCCTTGATGCGGAGGGCCGGTCCGAGTACCTTGCGGATTTGCAGAAAGACCCGCAGGGTCTTACTGCACAGCACATCGTGCATTGGGACCCCCGCAATCCTCCGCCTGCGGAGAGCGCAGAGCCGGATGCGGTGACGGTCGTGGACGTGCAGAACTTCATCGTCGTGGAGCAGGCATACAAGTGGCTTGCCTCCGGCAATCACCCGTTCCGCTCCGTGGGCATCGACTCAATCACCGAGACGCAGCAACGTCTGATCGACCGGATCGCCGGTACCGGGCAGATGAAGTTGCAGGATTGGGGCGAGGCGCTGCGTGAGTTGGAGAAGGTGGTCCGCAACTTCCGTGACCTCCGCAAGCATCCGTCCAACCCACTGTGGGCTGTCGTGGTGGCCTGCGGGACGAGGGACAAAGACGGCAGTGAAGCCGCCCTCCTGCAAGGGCAGCTTGCGGATCGGATCGGCTATCACTTCGATGTGATGGGCTACCTCGGGAAGCGGATCAACAAGTCCACGGGTGACCGTGAGCGGTTCCTCATCATTGACGGCTACCGTGACGGGGTGACGGCGAAGGACAACACGCACGTCCTGTCCCACCACTACGGGGATGAGATCCTGTACCCCGACATCTCTGCTATGCTGCGGGTTCTCAACCCCGCAGAGGCGGAACAGGAACAGGAGACCCCCGATGCTTGACGAGTACGGCGTTTACGATCCAACCGACTACGACCAAGAAGAAGCACGGGCAACTGCCCGACAGGAAGCAAGGGAGAACGAAGCACAATGACCACCGTGTACCTTGCAGGACCAATCAACGGCTGCTCCGATGAAGGAGCTAGCGGGTGGCGAGATGCCTTCATGGCCGACCGCCCACACCTTGAGTTCCTTGACCCGATGCGTCGGGACTACAGGGGGCGTGAGGATGAGTCTGTCAACGAGATCGTTGAGGGAGACATTGCAGACATCTACGCCTGCGACGTGTTCTTGGCGAACTGCTGGCAGGTCTCTTGGGGCACGGCTATGGAAATCTTCTTCGCCCACGACATCGGCAAGAAGGTGATTCTCGTTATCCCTGAGGGAACAAGGATCTCTCCGTGGCTTCGCTACCACTCAGATGAGATTCACAACACACTTGATACCGTACTGCAAGGAGACCAAGCATGAAGAAGGCACTACTGATTCTCGGGTACATCGGACTGATCTGGCTTGCCAACGCCATGACCGTCCGGTGGGGGTTCGTCACCGTGTTCGGCATCTCCGCCACGGCGGGGACGCTTGCAGCGGGCCTTGTCCTCGGGGTGCGTGACGCACTCTCCGAAGTGACGAGTCGGTGGGTCGTGGTCGGGGCCATCCTCGTTGGAGCGGGCCTGTCCTACTTCATTGCCCCTGCTCTGGCAGTGGCATCAGGAGTTGCCTTCCTGTTCAGTGAACTTGCAGACCTCACCATCTACGAGTCCCTTCGCAAGCGGTCGTGGACTTTCGGTGTGGTGCTGAGCAACATCGTCGGTGCAGTCATCGACACTGTGCTATTCCTCGGAATCGCTTTCGGTGTGGCATCCCTCACGGCTGACGCTGTGGCGGGGCAGCTAATCGGCAAGGCGCTGATGATCCTCCCCGCTCTGCCTATCGTCTACTGGGCACGGTCACGACGCACGACCCGGAGCGTCTGATGCAACTACTTCGCACCACCGCTCCTCGCAGATCAGATCGTGCTTGGGTGTGCAGATGGGTGAACTGTCCGTACCCGGCACTGTTCCCCGGACACACGGAGACTGTCCGCGTCTACGGGCGGTCCAAGCGGGAGGCATATCGGAAGTACCGAGAAGCAGCCGGAGTGTAGATGATCTACTACGGCAACCCCAGCACAGGGAAGATCAACGACGCAATGTCGGCCCTGCTGCTCGGGTGCATCACGACCCCCAAACAAGGGAACGTGGTGTTCCCCGAGGAGTGGGACGTGATGGCCGACAACGGCTGCTTCTCGAAGAACTGGCAGCATGACCACTGGTACCGTTGGATTCAGAACCTCCCTCGGACCACACGGTTTGTCGTAGCACCTGACGAATACGATCCGGAGGGCGGTGAGTGCCACAAGGCAACACTCAAGAGGTACCGCCGCTACGGCCCCCTCATCGCCCTCCACGGGTTCACCCCCGCCTTCGTCTTGCAGGTTGGGTCAACTCCTTGGAACATTCCGCCACCGAATGAGGCTCCGGTCTTGTTCATTGGCGGGACGACCGAGTGGAAACTCGGGTCGGTGGCTAAGGAAATCACAAGGAGGGCTGTCAAGGAGGGGCGCTGGGTCCACATGGGCCGGGTCAACTCCTTCAAGAGATACGAGATAGCCCGATCATGGGGCTGTCATAGTGTAGATGGCACATTTCTCACCTATGGGCCAGACATCAATCTGCCGAAGGTGCTAGGGTGGTTGGAGTACGGAGCGACCCACCCCCACAAGACCAGCTCCAATATGTTCCCCGGCTTCCCTTTCGAGATGCCGGAAATCTCATTCCCACGAAATCAGGAGAAGAAACAGATGGCATCAACCTCTATGGCAGACCTGCTCAAGCAGGCCGAAGAAGCGGGGATCAGCAGTTACTCCCCGCCCGATGGACCGGGCACGTTCCGTGTTGCGGGAGCGAACGGCTCGAAGACCCAGAAGGGCGACCCGAAGTTCGGGATTCAGTGGGAGGTTCTTGACGGGCCGGATCAGGGCAAGAAGTTCTGGACGAACATCAACCTGGTCGCTGTGAAGAACGACGGTCAGCCGAACACGATGGGCCTTGCCATGTCGTTCCGTGAGCTTGCTACCCTCGGCGCTGACGCTGACGTGGTGGCTCAGTGGGACACGGATTCCCCGACCATCTCGGAGGATGTGCAGGATGCCGTTGTCGGCACCATTGTTTCCGCCGAGGTGAAGTCCCGTGAGAGCGGAGGCTACACCAACATCGACATGAAGAAGCTCAAGCGCCTTGAGTCTGCCCCCGCCCCCGCCGCCCCGGCACAGACCGCCCCGCCCGCTGCGGGAGGCACCCCTCCTCCCTTCTAGCGGCTAAGGAAAGGAGAAACCGGGAGGGGCGGGGAAACCCGCCCCTCTCCCCGTCTACAAGGAGACCCGTGCAAGAACTTCTGAATGCAGCAGAGCAGGGAACGCCCTCGTTCTTCAAGGTGAACCTGCCGATCCCGTTCGTGTTGGCGGATCGGGGGGTGGACTTGGTTGCCCGTGGCAAGGGGTTGGCTTGTCGCTGCCCCCTGCACGCTGACACGGACCCGTCCTTTGATACATGGTTGGAAGAATCCCTCGGTTGGCGGTGGAACTGCCCCCCCTGCGGGAAGGGCGGGGATGTGATCGACCTGCTGCAAGAGTTGGAGGAGTGTTCCTTCGCTGCGGCTATGGCGGAGGCGCAGGCTACCTACGCCCGTATGCCTGCTGGATGGGAGCCCCCCGTCACCGCCTCTTACGGCGGCGGTGCCCGGTGGGACCCCGTTGTGGAGTCCCGTGTGGTGGCGGCTGCGGCGGTCGCAGAGCAGGATGCCCTTTGGGCGTTCTGTTCGGAGAAGGGGCTGCACGTTGACCCTGAGCACCTGCAAGGGGAGTGGCTCGTTGGCTCCCGTGGGCCGGAAATCATCATCCCGTACTACAACCGTCAAGGAGAACTCGTTGCGTACAAGCACCGTACCGCTGACACCGTTGCCCTCGCTGCCCCCGGTTCGTCCCTTAGAGGCGTGCTGTACGGGGAGTGGCGGGACCGTGATCCTGCCTTGCCTGTCCTGCTTTGTGAAGGGGAGTCGGACTGTTGGGCGGCGGAAGATGCGGCCTGTGCTGCGGGATACGTTGTTCTAGGACTCCCCGGTGCGGGGACGCCCCCGTTCGTGCAGGGGCTTGAGGGCCGTACGGTTCTGCTCGGCTTTGACGGGGACAAGGCGGGTCAGGACGCTACCCGCAGGTGGTCCGCAGCGTTGCTCGCTGCGGGTTGTGTGGTGGCGTTCCTGCCTGTCCCTGAGGGGCAGGATCTTCGCTCCGTGCATGACCTTCCGGCGCTGTTCCGCCGCACTCGTTCGATCAAGCCGGCACCGGACACGATCAAGGTGCAAGGGGACATCTACGTTCGTCCCGGTAAGGATACAAACGTCATGCTGTCCAACTGGCGGCTGGAGGCACAGTATGAACTGGTTTCTCCTGAGGGTACGACGGCGTACCGTGGCATCCTTGTTCCTACGGGGAAGGAGGTGGTCCTCACCTCTGCTGACCTGTCGTCCAAGGCACGCATCGTGTCGTGGAGTTCACGGCACGGGGCAGCGTGGCTCGGTTCTGACCGTGACGGGCAGGCGTTGCTTGCCATGTTGCAGGCGGAGGGCACGCTGCTTCCTGAGGGCAGGATGGTGGACACGGCGGGGCTGCATGACACGGCGTTCGTGTGGCCGGGTGGTCGGGCGGGGGAGTCCAACCTTGTCTACTCTCCGCCGTCCTATGACGTGCATCTTGAGTCCCGCCTTACCCTCACGGATGAGCCGTGGACGGTGTTGCAGATCACGAAGTTGCGGGGTCTGCACCGTCAGGATGTGATGGACCCGATCCTCGGTTGGCTTGCCGCTGCCCCGTTCCGTGCCTTGCTCCCGTCGTTCCCGACCCTTGCGGTTACGGGGTCCTCCGGTGCCGGTAAGACCACCCTGTTGCAGACGGTGCTCTCTGCCTTCTCCGGTGCGGACATTTCCACCAACCTGACAAGTACCACCAAGCACGCTCTTGCGTCGTTCCTTGCTTGCACGAACGCCTTTCCGGTGTGGTTCGATGAGTACCGTCCCGGTGCCCGCAAGGACACGCAGATCGCTCTTGAGCAACTCCTGCGGGATGCGTACACCAACCAGATCAGTGCGAAGGGCGGCATGGGGGAGCGTTGGTCGGAGATCAGCGCCATGCCTACGCACGCCCCGATCATCGTGTCCGGTGAGGACATGTTCACGGAGACCTCGCACACGGAGCGCATGGTGAACCTGCCTTTGCCTGCGGACGGCAAGGACCCAAAGATCCTCTCCGCTGTGCGGGGTTGGGGAGACACCGGACTTCCCCTTGCGTACTTGCAGTGGTGTGCAGCGCAGCTTGCGGCGGGCAACATCTACCTGACCCCCGATCCGGTCGGCCCCGCAGGCGCTCCGACCCGTCAGCGGGACAACCTCGGCACGGTGGCGTGGGGCTTTGCCCTGTTGGACCGGTTTGTGCAAGAAAACGGGGGTAAGGCTCTCGGTACTCCTGATTTGTCGTGGGTTGCTGCGGCGGGCATGGAGGCTGCGGCCCACAACCCGATCAAGGATGCCCTCCTGTGGGCGTTGGATGAGCCGGATTGTTTCATGTTCGTGGCGTCGGATACGGAGAACGTGTATGTCCGTGTCACGTCGTTTGTCACGCACATTGAGAAGCAGGGTGCGTTCCGTCTACCGGGCCGTCAGGCTGCGGTGACCCGCTACCTGCGGGACCGCTATCAGGCGGAGGATGCTACGCACGCCTTCGTTGCACGGGGCGGTAGGGCTGTGTCCTGCCTTGCGATCCGCAAGCACCTGCTCGAATCTCCTGCTGACGAGACGTGATAGACTTGTCCACATGTCTATTGCCCCGACGAACAAGGTTGCTGCGGGTGCCCTCGCTGGCGCTCTGTCCACTGTCGTTGTCTGGCTCACGCCGGCTTCGGAACCTGCGGAGGTGGCGGTCGCTATCACCGTCATCCTTACGGCGGTTGTCCAGTGGTTTGTGAAGGACTGAAGTTGTGGCTTGGCGTGTTGCGGACAGCTTGCAGGTTCTTCGTGGTGAACTGAACAAGGCGTACCCTGCACGGGACCGCACTAGCGACGGGACCATCGGGGACGCTGCTCACGCTTCCCGCACGTCAGACCACAACCCTTTCGTCATTGACGAGAACGGTATCGGAGTTGTCCGTGCCTACGACATTGACGAGGATCTTGACGGGAACACCGCCGACACAGGCGCAGACCTTGCTCCCGTCGTTGACCACCTCCACGCCCTAGCGGTTGCGGGCGATCCCCGTATCCGTTACATCATCTATGAGGGACGGATCGCCTCAGAGAAGCAGGGTTGGGCGTGGAGACCTTACACGGGCGTCAACGCCCACAAGAAGCACTGCCACCTGTCAGTGTCTCTTGAGCAGACCCACTACGACTCAATTGCACCGTGGGGCATCTACCCGCCCCCGGCCCCTCCTACGGAAGAAGGATTCATGTCAGCCCTTACGGAAGAAGAGCAGGAAGAGGCGCTAGAGATCCTGCGTGCTCTCAAGAAGGACTATCTGACCAAGGGCAAGGCTGTCCGTCAGGTCATCCTTGAGACGCAGAAGGGCGTCGAAGACCTGACTTCCGGGAAGCGTCCCGCTAAGCCGTGAGTACCCCCGTCATTCTCCTCAACATGGCCGGAGCTGCGTTTGCCTGTTTGGCGAACGTGTGGTCCGGTGTGTTCGGTTGGGCTGAGTGGCGGTGGGTGCGGTTCACGGTGGCGTTCTTTGCGGCAATCTACGTTGTAGCCTACGGGGTCCTGTTGACCGGGATCTTTGCTATCGCTGATTGGTCGTATGTGATGCGGGGCGTGTCGGTCCCTGTGTGGTTCTTTGTTTGGGCGTGGCCTGCGATGCACTCGTCGCACATCTTGAGGAAGGTGCGAGATCAAATCCATGCCTAGCGATCAGAGTGCTACGACCCTGACCATCATTGGTGCCGTTGCTGCCGCCCTCACCGGGGGTGGCGGTTTGTGGCTGACTGCCCGGAAGTCCAGCGACGATGCTATGTCGTCCATTGTGAACGGAGCGATTGCTTTGAACGGTGAGTACCGGCAGCGGCTTGATGAGCAGGATGCGAAGATCGAACATCTCACGGTTCTCGTGACCCACTGCGAGTCCGAGCACGCTAAGGCCCGTGCAGCGCTAGAGGCCGCAGGCATCCCGTACTGAACCACTGAACCTGCTACACTGAACACAGCGACAAAGGAGACCACCTTGCGAGCACCATACGGCAAAGCCTTCGATGAGTTCCTGTCATTGCGAGAGCAGGAGACAGATGAGTGTATCTTGTGGCCCTACTCCCACAACGGAGTCGGGTACGGGGAAATCAGGATCAATCGCAAGAAGCGGTACACGCACCGGCTGTCCTGCGAGTTGTCGTACGGCACTCCTCCTGCCGAAGCTGAGGCGGCGCACTCCTGCCACACGCCCGCCTGCTTCAATCCTCGCCACCTGCGTTGGGCTACCCGTGCAGAGAATCAGATGGACAAGGTGGCGGACGGCACGTCCAATCGTGGTGAGCGATGCGCTGCTGCCAAGCTGAATGAGCAGTACGTCCGTTGGATCAGGGAAAGCACAGAACCAATCCCCACCCTTGCGAGGCTATACGGCGTGTCCCCTGCAACAATCCATGACGTGAAGGCTGGAAGAACTTGGGGGTGGTTGGTATGACTCGTTCGCATCTTGTGATTCCAGACACGCAGGTCAAGCCAGGAGTGCCGATGGACCACCTGCGGTGGGCAGGCAGGTACATCCTGGACCGAAAGCCTGACGTAATCGTCCATCTCGGTGACCACTTTGACATGGAGTCTCTGTCGTCGTGGGACCGGGGCAAGTTTCAGTTCGAGGGGCGGCGCTACGCTGCGGACGTACAGGCGGGCAACACGGGGCTGCGTCTGATTGACGAGCCGACCGTGGACGCCAACCGCAAGCGGAAGACCCCGTACTCCCCCGTCAAGTACCTGCTTGGTGGGAACCATGAGGACCGTATCCGCAGGTTCCTTGAGGAACACCCCGAGTTCATCGGCCTTGTCGGCAATGATCTGGACACACGGGATTGGATCACGGTTCCGTTCCTGACCCCGTTGGATGTGGACGGTGTGTCGTACTGCCACTTCTGGCCGAACCCGATGACCGGAAAGCCCTACGGGGGACAAGCTCTGACCCGGCTCAAGACGCTCGGGCACACCTACGTTCAGGGGCACCAACAGACCTATGAGTCCTGCATTCGTTTCGTCCGTGGGCGGGCGCAGCGGGGCGTGATTGCGGGTGCCTTCTACCTGCATGATGAGGACTACAAGGGCGTGCAGGGCAACGCTCATTGGCGTGGGCTGCTTGTCTTCCATGAGGTGAAGGATGGGGCGTTTGACATCATGGAGGTCTCAATGGACTACTTGTGTCAGAAGTATGAGGGCGTCCCGCTCCGTGAGTTTCTGAATGAGAAGTACCCCGACCAAGAAGGGACCCTTTGGCAATGACCGTTGCAGAGTTGATTGAGAAGTTGCAAGAGATGCCGCAGGATTGGACCGTGACTCGGGAGGACCAGTGGGACGGGCGGCTAGATATTGTAGGTGTGCGTGCTGGCACTGCGTACGCCCTAGACCCTTGCGACGACGACTACCTTTATCCGTTCGTGGTTGTTGCATGAAGCCGCTCATCTACGTTGCAGGTCCGATCAGCCGGGACCCGTTTGGGTGCGTGGCGCAGGCGGCGGAGGTCTTTCAGCCCCTGCGGGATCTCGGTTGGATTCCGTTCCTGCCGCAGTGGTCCGTCATTCATCAGATAGTGTCTCCCGTTGAGTACGACGATTGGATGGCGTATGACTTTGATCTGCTCCGCCACTGTCACGCCCTGCTGCGTCTGACGGGTGAGTCTCCCGGCGCTGACCTTGAGGTGGCGCACGCCGGCACCCTCGGCATTCCGGTCTATGAGGCGTTGGCGGCAGTGCCGCTTGCGCTCAGTCTTCCTCAAGCAGACCGAGTTGCTCCAACTCGCTCTCAGTGGGTACGGCCACGCCTGCCTTCTTCAAGGCGTCGATCACGTCCTGTACCGTCCTGACCTTCTGTGATGCGGCGATCTCCCGCATCTCCGGGGTCAGTTCCTTTGCCTGAATACCCGTGAGCGCCTTGATGACCCGCAGGCGGGCAGAGTCCCCGGGCGGTCCTGCGGAGTCAGAGCCGAGCAGCCGCAGCCCCTTGCTGATGTTCGGAGCGACAGCGGTGGACAGCCGCACAAGCGGGTTGATCTTGTAGTTTCCGTCCTGAGACTTGAGGTCGGCACCTGTGAAGCTGCTGCTGCCGGAGGCGTAGTCTCCGATGATCTTGGCGACTTCTGCGGGACCGCCTGAGAAGTTCCCTGCCACGCCCTGCATTGCTTCCTGCCCGCTGCGTTTTCCGGCAAGGAACAGCAGGGGGTCGGCAGTCTTCATGGCGGCGTCGAACGGGGTTTCGATGTTGCCGACCACCGGGTTACCGGTGCCGGACAGGAACGAGGATTGCGACTTCCCGAGCGGGGTCCCGATCTCCGACATGAAGTCAGGTGCGTTGCCGTCTTCCTCCCCGTTGCCGAGGATCATGTTCTTGGCAAGGTTGGCACGAGTGAACTTGGACGGGTTGCGTGCAAGTTCAGCGAACTGCAACGGCGTGTTCTTGCGGGTGAAGGTGTAGAAGGCGTGCGCCCGCTTCATCACCTTGCGCTCGAACGGGGTCAGGTCCCCGTAGTCGAACAGGTACTTGCGGACGGACGTGGCAGCGTCCACGGCGCTCCCAGTTTCGTCCAGCTTGGAGATGAAGTGTGCGAGGCGGGCGTTGTCCTCAATGTGCTCTCCAACCTTGCGCCCTGTAGGAACGCCGAACATCTCGTTCGGGTTGCGAATGTCAATCTTGGCGAGTGCCCGCTGCCCCTTGGACCGCTTGCCTTGCGTGGCAAGTTCGGCGTGCTGCGACAGGTCGGTGTTGAAGAAGCCTTCCTCAAGCACGGAGTTCTCTAGTGCGAGTTCTGCCTTCCGCACGCTGTCGTCCGGCACCTTCATTGCCCGCAGGGCGTCCGGCACCGACAGGTCAGGGTGCAGCCTCTTGGCTTTCCAGATGTTTGCTTGCAGTTCCAGCGCTTCCTTGTAGGCGGCGGTGTTGACGCCTGCGAGGTAGTTGTTGAATGTGTTACCGATGCTGTTCTTGACGTGGAACCCGGTGCCGGTCAGGAGCGGGACGGTGGCGTAGGACTTCCACAGGCGGTTCCACCCGTCCATGAACTTGCCGAACTCGCCAACAGCGTCAGGGTTGGTCGTCATCCGAACGTAGTCGGTGATCTCGGGGGCGAGGTCGGGGTGTGCGTAGATCGCCCCGAGGTTGGCGTCTTCTCCGAGCGGGATCTTCTTGAACCCTCGGCGCGCAAGGTTCGGCAGATCCTTCTCGCCGGGATGCACGATCTTGACCAACTTCTCGCCCATCGTGCCACGCACGGAGTCTTCCATGCGGGTGACCTGCTCCTTGAGTTGCAGGGCGGGCAGCATGTCGTTGAAACGGCGGGGGAGGATGACGGCTGGGTCGAGTTCTAGGGCGTGCGAGCCTTCCGGTAGCAGGCCGGCGTCGATCAGCTTCTGCGAGACGACGGCATCCACTTCCTCAAGCGTGGAGTCCTTCATGAACTTCCTGCGGAGAAGACGGCCACCCTGCCCCGCCTGCTGCCGTGCAGTGCTGAACGACGAGAACGTCACGTCTTCGGGGTACAGACGGACAGCCTTCTCTAGCGCCTCCGCTGCTTCCTTGGTGACGTAGCGGGGCATGTAGTCCTCACGGACCCGCAGCTTGGACGGGTCAGCGAGACGCTTAGCAACCTGTGTGTCGTAAGTGCTGTTCCGCAGTTCCTTCATGCCCTGTGCGTAGGGGATCTGCTCCGCAGGCAGCGTCTTGATGTATTCGTCAATGTCGCCGCCGACGTCCAGCGCCCGCCTAGTCCCTTCGATCAGTTCGGGGGTGATTGCGTCGGTGTCTCGGACGGCAGCGTTTAGCACCCGCTCGGCTTGGCGGCGTGCCTGCCCTGCGGCACCCTGACCCTGCGTCTTGGCGGTTTCCACGATCTTGTCGGTGCCTACGGGCAGAGATTTGGACGCCCGCACCTCAGAGCGAGTGCGGAACATGCCTGCCGCACCCTTCTGAATCTTCCCGGTCGTACGGGGCAGGATGCGCCGTTCCGTGACGAGAGCGGTGGGGGTGAGGATGTTCCCGGCCCCGGCGTCCATGAGCGCCTGCACGTCGGTTTCCCCGGCGAGTTCTGCGGCCTTTGCAAGATCCTTCGCCGCCTTAGTCTGCTCCCCCTTCGCCTTGGAGAACAACTTGACAGCATCTTCGGGGTTGCCTTCTACGGCAACACGGTCGGCCTCAGCAATGAATTCATCGGCCTTGGCAAGTTTCTTAGCAGCCTTCTCCTCGGCCTTGAGGACGAGCCGTTGCTGCCCCTCGTTGAGTGCCTGACGGGCAAGCGTGTCACCGATCTCCCGGCGCTCACCCCGCACAGCGGCCCGCACAGGGGCACGGACGGCCTCAGGCGTGAGGGAACGCCCCGCAATGCGGGCACCGCCCCGGTCGAACTTGAGCGCCTGCGTCACGATGTCTTCGGCAACCCGCTCCTCTCCGGTGCGAGTCCCCTTACCGGTCAGGGCACGGACTGCCCTGCGAGGAAGGCGGTCACCCTTGAGGGCCACATCAGCCGAAGGCTGTAGGCCACGGGTCACGTCGTCAAGCTGCGTAGGTGTGAGTCCCTTACGGATGCCGACCTTCTGGATTGCCTGCTGGACTGCTTCCTTGCTCAGTCCTTCTACGGTTTCTTGCCCGAGTTCACGGGCGAGGGCGGGGGTGAGTTCCTTCGCACCCGTCCGCAGCAACGTTTCAGCGCCTTCTGCGGCGGTCTTGCGGACAGCGCCGGCAGATCCGCCGCTGATGAAGTTGAGGGGGTCTACGGCGGCGGTGCCGGTGAAGTTGGCAACATCGGTGACTTTCCCGAGCGCACCCGTGTTGAAACTGTCATCGGACCCGAGGGCGTTCTGATAGGACAGGTTCTTGGTGTAGGTGAGCGAGGTAGGGTCCCACCGTGCTTCACCCTTTGCGGCACGGATCACGTCACGGAACCCGCCCGAACCGGCGCTGCCCTCCCCGAGCAAAGCGGCGGCTTCGGGGGAAAGGTCCTTCTTCTCCTCAGCGCCTGCCTCGTTGGCTTGGCGGGTGCTGCTCAGTTCGGTGGCCTTCTCGTCCTCGTTGAGACGCCACTCACCGGAGAACAACTTGTCAGCGCCCGTGGCCTGCACGCCCGCTTGGATTGCCTCCTGCGTCATGTTGGACGGGCGGCTGATGAACTCGATGACGGGTGCGCCCGCCTTGAGCGCCTTGGCGGTGATGCTGTTTGCCTGGTCGGCTTGCAGCGCTGCGGCTGCTCCGCCTACCCCGAGGGCGGCTTGCAGGCGGATACCTTCCTGCTGCGCCTTCTCATCCGGCGACAGGAGCAGGCGCTTGATGAGGGCGTCAGCCTCCTGCTCTGCTTCCTTCTCGGGGCTACCACCGGGGATCTCTCCACGCTTGACAGCGTTGACCAACTTCTGCGTTTGGAGACGTGCGAGGTCGGCCTCTACGTCCCCGCTAGGGACGAAGCCGCTTGAACTACTACGGGCAGGAGCAAAGGGAGTGAACCCGGACCCGCCACCACGGGAGCCGCCCCGTGAACGGCGCAGCATCAGTCGCCCCCGAGGTCGCCGCCGAGGTAGTCGGAGATGCTTGTCAGCCCCCTGCGGGTCTTAGCAATGTCGTCCGCCGTAACGGGCGTCCTGCCGGGATTGCGTCGGGTACGGGCGGAAACCCGCTTGCGGTCCTTCTCGGGGACGTAGCCGGGGACCTTGTTCGGGTCGCCGCCTGCTTTGCCAATAGCGTCTCCGAGTTTGTTGGCGTCGGTCGGTGCCTTCTCTCCCGTGTAGTACTCGTAGACGTATCGGAACATGTCAAGGCGGTCCTTGCCCTTGAACCCTTCAATGGTACCGGTGTCGGGGTCGATCTGCCGGTCGATGTAGACGTTCGCAGCCTTGACGGCTTCCTCGAACGTCATCCCGTTCTTGTCGATCTGCGCCAAGGCGGCGGTGACGGCTGGGTGTGCGGATGTGTCGGCACGGTTGAGCAGGCTTGTCAGGCGCTCATCGTCCTTCTCAAGATCCTTTTCCGCAGCCTTGTCAAGAAGTTCCTGCTCCCGCTCCCACTGGCGTAGGTCACGTTCCTTCTCGGCTTCCTCACGGTCCAGAGCGGATTGCTCGGCCTCAATACGTCGCTGCTCAAGTTCGTAGGCACGGTCCGCAGCGGCGGCTTCCTGCTCGGCACGGATCTGAGCGACGAGTCCTGCGGTCTGAGCCTGCACCACAGGAACAGCGGCACGGGCCTGATCCATGTACGCAGCGGTGGAGGCGGAGGTCTGAGCAATGCTGTTGTTGAACGCCCCCTGTGACATAGCGGCGTCTTGGGCGTACACGTCACCTTGTGCGGCGGTCTTGCCTTGCAGTTCCTGCGTGAACGCCTTCGGGGCATTGCCTGCGGAGCCAGACATCTTGGACTGCCCCGCAACGGAGGCGACGGCGGCTTGCTGTGCGGCGGTACGGCGGGCGGCTTCCGCTTGGAACGCCACCTGCCCCTGCGACCCCTGCTGTGCGATGGCGGTGAGGAGCGCCATCTTCTGCTGATCTACTTCTCCTGCGGTGTTCCCGGTTGACGGCATTAGTAGATCCCGCCTGCTGCGTTGTTGAGGGTCACTTGCTGCGCTCCGTTGATTCCTTCTTCGGTGAGACCTTGCCGGATGCGGGCAATGTCAAGGGCGTTCACCCCGTACAGTTCCGCAATCTGATCCCGAATCCCGGCCTCGAAGTTGTTGCGTTCCCGGTCCACGTCATACCCGGCACGGAACTGATCGGTCATGCGCTGCCCGCTTCTAAAGAACCCCCGGCTCTCCGCAGCGTTCCCGGCACCTTCCACAGCCCGTTCCCGCTTGTCAGCGTAGGCGGGAAGTTCCCGTCCAAGCTGCCGCACAAGCGAGGAAACACGGGTGCCGAGGACGTTGTTGAGAGCCGACTCCTCTACGCCTGCACCCCGCAGGTAGGCGAGGTAGGCGGGGTCAGCAGACGCCGAGGCGGCAGGCTGTTGAGCGGCAGCGGCGGCAGAAGCAGCAGGGGGGAGACCAGGCCCGGTCGCTGAACTTGACTGCCGCCGCTGCAAGCCTTGCCCTGACATACGGGTTCCCCCGTTAGCGGGCGCTGAAAAGACGTTTGACGGCACGGGAACAGTCTAGCAGACGCTAGGGGGACGCAATAGGGCCGAGGTATGTGGCCGTGATGGCCCAGCCAGGGGTTGCATTGGCTGGGACACCACTCAGGTACAGAGCATCCACACCCAACCTGTTATCAGAAGTACCGAGGGAACGATAGCGGTACGACGGTATAAAGAGAACCGGGTCCACGGCACCATCCTGCACAAGAAGACTAGAATACACCCCGCCACCAATGTCCTTGATCTGCGCCGAAAACGTGCCTGCGGCCCCGATCCATGTTCCAGTGACAACAGCGTCAACTAGCCAGACACCCCCATCTAGTATTTCCGTGAACGGGGGTGAGCCCCCCTCGGTCGCTGTCACCTCAGTTCCGAAAGAAGTCCCGCTACTGCTGGTACCTATCCCGTTGATTGCATCCTCAACAGCACGGGCGTTCTCATTCACAAGGTTGATGGCAGCGCCCATCGTCTGCGGCTTCTCGGGATCCACAGCGTCTTGGATCGCCTGAGCCACATTCTCGAAGGCGTGCGGGGTGCGGAACTCAGACAACGGGGGCGTCCTGCTCTTCAATCTCCACGATCACACGGTCGATCGCCACACCCCGCAGGCTAGAGAAGGCAAGACGGTAGGACCCACCGAACCCGCCTGCAAACCCTCGGGCGATCGCACGGGCCGTGGTACCGTCCGTGGTCGCTGACGTGCCCGCCTCGTTGAAGATCGTGCGGGGAGATTCGGCACTCACCGCCGTACCGGGCAGGTTCTCACGGAACATGGTGGTGACGGACAGGTCGATGTTGTTGGCCGTGGCGCTGCCCGTGGCGTACTTGACGTAATCCACGGTGACCGACCGGACCCGCACTTCCTTGCCTTCGGGGGCCTGGTAGTCAGGCAGCGTGAAGGAGGCCGAGAGCGGCGTGGTGCTGTCATCGCCCGGCTGCGCCCAAGTGTCAGACGTGAAAGCGGGGCGGTCAAGGTTCATGGCAAGCATGTAGAACTTCGGGTCAATGAGGGACGTGCCCTCATAGGCGATGAGCACGTTGTCATCAAAGTACCGGGTGATCCACGGCCCTGCCGTCACCTCAAGGTCATGCACCGTCCAAGCGCCCTCCTTGCGCCACAGCAGGTCCCCGTCCGTGCCGGACAGGAACAGCACGTCCCGGTTCCCGTAGGACTGCACGCCGTAAGCGGCGCTGCTTGTGGTCTTCCAAGTATCAAGGTGGAGCAGGGACTCCTCATCCCCGAAGGAACCGTTGAACACCACGGGGGCGTTGCGAGAGGCGGGGATGTAGATGATGGAATCGTTGGTGATGATCGCGCCCTTGTCCAGCGGGGACAGGGACTCCGCTACACGCCGGAACGTGCCGTCTGCGGGGCTAGAGCCGGTCATCGCCCACACGCCGGACTGCGTGAAGAACACCAAGGCGTCACGAAATGACAGCATGGAGATGATCCGGTAGGCAGCGCCTACGTCGAAGAACGAACCCGCAGCCCACGTCTCGAAGTCCGCAGCGTCCGAGTAGAACACCCGCACCCCGCCGTTGCAGACGAACATGCGGTCACGGTGCAGTTCAATGTCGGTGCCTGCACCTTCGGGGTCAGAGTCTGTGATGAGGGTCAGCACGGGCTGATCCCCTACAAGGGCGGTACGCAGGTTGAGGCGGTACGCCGAGTCGTTGTCAATCGTGAAGTAGACCTCATCCCCGATGAGGCGGCAGGACTCCTTGGACAGCACGACCTGAGAGTCGGTGTCCGTGGGTGCGGTCGTCAGGTCGGGCGTGGCGGATTGCAGGGACCCCGCAACCTGCGGGTCAAAGCCGTACACCCGGTCTTCAAGGATGAAGAAGATCGGCTTGTTGTTGTCCTGCGCCACCGGGCTGAACCCGAGTCCGAGAAGTGGTCCGTTCTTGGACGGACTTGTTGACGGCGTGACTTCCTTGAGGCCGGGGCGGGGGCCGATGCGGTTGTTGCGGTAGGCAACGACGTTGGTGCCCGTCCACGACCCGTTCGGGGCTTTGGCCGGGTTCATGGTCCCGAACTCGCCCTTGCTCCAATCGTCGTATACGATCGTCTTTGTAACCGGCATGTCTAGTACCCGTCGTGGCGGGTTTGCGGGGCTACGGGGCCGAGGCTGCGGCGGGTGTTGTCGGCTACCCGCTTCATCTCGGCACGGATCTCCTCCGTGAGCAGGCGGTAGGCATCGTAGTCCTTGAACATCATGGCAATGTTCTTTGCGATGTAGAGGGTCGCAAGGCTGACGAACATGTCGGGGATGTCAAGGTCAATGTCGTCAAGGGCTGCAACCGTTAGGGCGTCGATCCGCTCGAACTGGACGTAATAGCCAATCCGGTATGTGGCAGCCTGCGAGGGGGTCGGGGACAGGTAGATTTGCCCGTTGAGGATGGAGAAGTAGCGGGGAGTGCCGGTACCGGACGAGAACCGGATGGCGTCCCGTCGCTGCCGTAGGCTCAGTTCCTCGTTGTTGTCGTTGGCAAGCCACAGTGCCCGCATGAAGTTGGTCGGGGTGCGGTACGATTCCACGGACGGGACGATGCCGATGATGCCCTCGTCATAGAGCCAATCCCAATCGTGGGCTGCCACCAAGTCCGTCAGGCCGGCGTTGATTGCGGTGTTGACGCCGACGATGTTGTTGTCGTCAAGCCTCCCGTCCGCAAAGTTGAGTCCCGTGCGGGCACGGGCGGAGGCGTAGAGATCACCTGCGGTAATGGACATCAGACGTGACCTATATCCTTTGCGAGACCGTGGTATGCCCGTTCAAGCCCTTCCATCGCAGCCTCGTCGGCGGCGGTGGTGGCGGAGAACGGGTCGTAGGCTTCCTCAATGACGGACGCAGCCTCGAATCCCCTGCGGGAGTCGTGTTCCATGAGACGGATGAGCAGGCGCTCATCCAAGGGCAGACCGGGGCGGGAACGGCACACGTCCCGGTACTCTCCGTCATCCTCTAGACGGACGAGAACCCAACGATCCCCCTGCACAGGGTCCTTGTCCATGAACAGGGCGAGAGCGGGGTCCCCTTCCCACCCGAGAACGTGGTCTCCGTAGTTCAGCTTGTGGATCAGATCAGATACGCCTGAATCCATCCACAGGGTTTTCCCGTTGACGGTCTGCGGGTGAGTCAAAGACATGCAGCCTAGTCTAGCAGGCCGTAGAACACTAGAAGGATGCAGGAACCACCACCATCCATTGCAGTTCACTCGGGTCAGGAACAGGCTCTCCCGAACGCTCCGCCAACTCAAGCATCATGATCTGCGCCACGCACGCTTCATGCAACAGGAGGTCTAGCGGGTTCCGAACCGTGTTGAGCAGTCCCCTGTCTACAGGTTGCTTGGCGTACCACCAACCTGCCTGACGTGGGGCGGTGCAGTAAATCTCTACCCTTGCTTGGTCTCGCATGGAAGAAGCGTAGCACAACGCAAAGGGCGGGGCCGTTTCCGACCCCGCCCTTCTAACCCGCTAGGGGTTACGCTCAGTCGCCGCTGAGGTCCACGATCTTGCCGTGGGCGTTGCGTCGGCTGGTTCCCTGCTCCGAGAACTTGCGAAGACGAGCCTCGTAAGCGTCGGTGTCGGCAACACGGCCCAGGATCGAGCCGTCATCGTCGGCCCACTCCCAATCCGTCTCAACGTAATCGGTGAGGTGCTTGGTGTTCAGGAAGAAAGCGTGCTGCGTGGGGCAGTCACGATCCCAAACCAGGCCAACGGCGTTGCGGCCGCTGGAAACCTCAAGCGCCTTGAAGCCACCCTTGAGATCAATGGTGTTGGTAAAGCGCTTCTGGCTCTTGAGCGAGTTGGCGTACGAGCGGCTGATGCCGTTCGTGGTGACGATCACGTCAACATCCTCACCGGAGTTGATGTTCACGTTGTCAAGTGCTTCCTCGAACAGCGTGTCCGACGGTGCCCGAAGGGTGCCGCTGTTGCTGCTCTCATACGAGGACCACGACGGGTAGGTGGAGGGGTTCACGTTGAACAGGGTGCCGGCAGAATCCACGATGGTCTGAAGACCCGTGATTTCCTTCTGCGTGCCGTTCGCCGTGTCGCCGCCCGAACCCGAGATGAACACGAAGGCCGCACCAGAGGTGGTGCTGACAGCCGCTCCCGAGATGGTGATGGTGCCGTTGGCGGTGCTGGTGGCCGTGATGGTGCGGGCCGAGGCAACCGAGGTGGGCGAAGCGACGGTACCAATGTCAACCACAAGGCCGACCTCAAGCTGCCGCATCTGCGTGCTGGTGGCGTTGAGGAGGGTGACCGTGGTGGATGAGGAGGTGGTGCCACAGGTAGCGACAACACCGTTGGAGGTACCGAAACGCTGACGGTTGTAGTTCCGTGCAACGTCACGCTTGAGGCCGCTCATCTCGGACTCAACGGCCCGAACGAACGAACCCTTGTCCGACTTCATGGCCTTCATCACGGGGGCGGAAAGCTGAATCCGACCGTAGTGGAAGTAGACCGGGATGCGCTCTTCGGCGTAGCCCTGCTGACCTGCGGTCGGGAGGGTGCCATTCTCGGCTCGGGAGCCGACACCGGAGTTGCGGGTGACGTGGAGACTCAGGACCGCACGGCGACCCTCGAAGTCTTCGGAGTTCTTCGACACGATGGCGTCAAGAACGTTGGCGTTGTTGAGCTGCTCCCGAAGGGGCGGCAAGTAGTACTCTTTCAGCGCCGCGTCGGCGTTGGTGAGTGACTGAGCCATGATTGGATCTCTTTCTCTAGGTAGGATGTGAGGCGGTGGAACGGGACTGTCCCGTTCTCCAATTTACCGACGAGTTGGTTACATGAGGTGCAGAGCAACCCACGAACCTCGCCAGTGGTGTGGTTGTGATCGACCGCCAGACGCCTTCCAGAGCCGCATGGCTTTTGACAGATTTTGCAAACAGAGTCCTGCTCTGCCATCATCTGCTCGAACTGTTCCCAAGTGCAGTTGATGTTTCGCTGTTTCCAGCCAGACACCGCCTTACTCTTGGGGTTCTCGTCCGAACGAACCCTTGTCCGTGCAATTTGGCACGGCTTGCAGGTTGCGTAGTACGGACGATTCTTACGGGTGTTATGGCGGTAGAAGTCTTCCAGAGGCTTCGTGACGCCACATACATTACATGCCTTTGTGTTCACTCCTGCATACTATCACAAACGAAAAGACCCCCGCCGAAGCGGGGGTCTGTCCGTGGAGTCCGCTATTACGGACGGTGCGTGAACACCCTGTCAGTATAGCAGGTTACTGACCGGGCTGACTGCTGAGGAAGGCAAGCAGCCCCTTCTTGGCCTCGGCAAAGTCCTTCGGAGGCCCGCCGTCAGCGCCCGCTCCGACACCTGCGGAGGTCGGCGTGGGGAAGGCGTCGCCTGCCGCCCGCTTCTCCTCAAGGTAGGCGTCAATCACAGCCTGATTGCGGGCTTGGATCTTCTCGTGAGCAGCCTTCAGATCCCCGAGGGTTTCCGTGTTGGCAATGGAGAACAGCAGGGCACGGTCAGCGGTGCCGTCAGGGTAGCCGAGGGCGTCCGCTTCCTGCTCAACCGCCCGCACCGCAGCCTCCTGCTGTGCCTTGGATTCCCGTTCCGAGAACATCCGGTCCACATCCTGCGCCGTCAGCGGGCGAGGAGACGGGTCCTTGAGCACATCCTCGAACTTGTCGTCAAGGATGTTCTTGGAAATCTCCACCATCCGGCGTGCCCCGGCTTCGGGATCAGCGATCAGTTCACGGGCAAGCGACAGCAGAACCTCACGGCTCTCATCGTCGTACTCTGCGAACGCCTCCTCATACGGCTTGGCCTTGGTCCGGTACTTGGCGGATTCCTTGCGGAGTTCCTCCACATACGAACGGTCGAACGTCTCCGGGTCAACGCCCGGTTCTGCAACGGGTTCAACCGGAATCTCAGGAGTTCCGCTGTCAGCGGAAACGGGGGTTTCCTGAGCAGGCGGGTCCTCTGCAAGCAGGGGGTTGACGGGAACGTCCACGGGTGCGGACGGGGTTTCAACAGGCAGGTCAGTCATCTGGACTGTCCTCTCTTTCTATGGTCGTGACTAGATACTAGCAGCTTGTTCCGCTAGCATCGCTAGTTCATCCTCAGCGCCCGCTTGTTCGGGGTCAAGGAAGGGGTCGTCCGCTCCGGGAGCCATGAGGCTGAGCGCCTCAGGCGGGAGTTGGTCCGCCGTCAGGACCGGGCGGCTGTCGCCCCGTGGGGCGGTTGCAGCAAGCGGGTCGATGGCGGACGCCTGACGGGCCTTGCCTGCGAGTTCCGCAGCCTCGGTTTCATGGGCGGCAATGTGCGTGTCAATGACGTTCCGCAACTGCGGGGACATGCGGTCATACCGCTCAGACTTGCGGAACACGTTGTGCTCGGCAATGTGGATGGCGTGATCGTCAAAGTCGGCGGGAATCATCACGTTCCCGGGAGCCATGAGGCTGTTCTCACGGCGTGCCTTCGCCACATCGGGACGGGCACGCTCAATGATGTCCTTCTGACCCGGCAGTTCTACCAGGGCGGTGAAGGTTTCAAGATCGGTGACGAGACCCATCTGAACCATCTTCTCCGCCATAGCCTGCATAGCCGCTCGGCTCCGGGGGAGGATGGCATCCTCAGGGACGATGGCTTGGGTCTGCCCTTGCAGTTGCTCGCCCGTCCACGGCACCGCTTCCGGCACGTCACCGGGGGACCTAATCAGAGCGGTGCGGGTTTCCTTCACCATAGAGGCGTAGAGTTCCAGCACCATCGTCGCCACTTCGCCCCACGCCGTAGCCTGAGACTTGACCATGCGGCCTACGGGAGTGCTGTCATGCTCGGCAAGGATGGACAGCCCGTAGCCGCTCTCAATGTTGGTCGGGGCCGAACCACGACTTACATCGTGAACACCGAGCAGGTCGTCCATGACTTCTTCCAACTTGGAAGGCCAATCAGACCACCACTGCGGCATCTGTGCGGGGGAGATCCACGACGGGAGTTGTTCACCGTCAGGGAACGGGACCATCTCCCCGGGCAGGTCAGAGAACGATTCCATCATGTCCATGGAGGACTGCGGAACGGCGAGCCGTGCGTTGCCGGCGTTCTTCATATGCTCAGCAATGTTGGACTGAGCGAGGTTGTAGAGAACCTGAATCGGACGGCTCACCGTCACAACGGTCTCACCCGCCCACACGTTGTCCCGCTCCGTCTCATAGGTCACGGCAAAGTTGAGGCGGTCCTTGAACGGGAACGGCCACTTCTTCACGCCGTCCACGAACTTGTTGTTGATGACCACCGCAACACGGCCTTCGGCGCACGAGCCGTTGGGACGTTCGTAGTAGGTCAGAACACGGGTTAGTTCGGGGCGCTGATTGCCGTTCTCTTGCCCGACCATGAGCGACGCCTGCAAGGGCGTGAGTCCTGCCGTAGCGTCCGCAGGGGGCGCTTCCGCAAGGCCGTAGGTTGCCTGCACCTGTGCGGGCGGGAGCGCCTGCGCCTTGATCCAATAACGGGAACGGGTAGGTTCACGGGACCCTGCTTCCACCACGAACTCTGCGATGGACAGCGGGGTTTCGATGGTGTCGCCCGTGAACGTATCTTGGTCGATACGGTTGCCCGCCTTCGGGTCCCAATCCACGGCGATAGCGGCAGTGCCGCCGAGCCACGTTGACCACGAGTTCTTGACCCGCAGCCCTTCCCAACTATGCCGGATGTGAACGTCATGAAGAATCGCCTCGGAGGTGGAGGCACCCCGCATCGTGGCGTCGTCTGGTGCCGTGGGCAGCACGTCGAACGCTAGTTCCCGCTGCGTCAGCTTGGAAATGATCGTGCGGGAGCCGGGCCAAATCCGGTTGACCGTGGCCTGTACCCGCTCGGGATCTCCTGCGTAGGAGTCCAGGCGATTCGTTGCCCGGTTCCAGTAGACCCACTGATGGTTGGACTTGAAGGCCACGTTGAGCCAGTAGTCCTGCACTTCCGCCTTGATGCTCTTTGCCGCCTGCTCATAGCGGGCAACAACGGTGCCTGCCGTGAAGCCGTCGTTCTTGTTGGCGGACGGGATTCCGTCGCCGCCTGCGGACTGCACCGCTGCCGCCTCTTTGCTCACTTCTTGCATGTCAGATTCCTAGCGGCTTTGTCGGGCGTTCTTCACGGGGAGCGGGCTTCCGCTTCTCAGGAAGTAGTGCGGCGATGCGTTCAGCAGGCGTGTTTGCAGCAGCGAGACGGACAAGGCGGTCACGCTCCTTGCGATGCCTCTGCTCTTGCAGGACGAGAACGGTAAGGAACGCAAGACTAAGCAGCAGCAGCACTAGAGCGTCCCTTGCGGGCGGCGGGCTTGGCGGGGGCAGGGGCGGGAGTGTCAACCGTGTAAGTAACGGGGGTGCTGTCACGGGACGCTAGTTCAGCGTGCAGGGCGTCAAGAGCCTTGCGGGCGGAGTCCCGTTCTGCCGTGAGGGACAGGTTGTCGGAGCGGAGATGCGCCGCCTCAGACCGGAGTTCCTGCGCCGTGGTTTCGGGAATCATTCCCGCTAGAGCGCCGGCTTCCGCAGCGCAGCCCTGACAGAACTCCACGATCCCCTCGAAGGAGATGTCAAGGTCTGTGGTCACGACCGGAAGGTCTGCACTGGTAGGGTCAAGCGGGTTGGTCTTGCCGGGCATCCCGCCGCAGAAAGAGCAGTAGGGCACTCGGGCGTTCTGAGAAAAGCCGGGGGTCAGATTCATTACCGCAGTCTAGCAGGTGTCAGGGAATAGGTCCGGAACCGGACGTATTGCCGGACGCCCCGGTCTGTAATGAAACCGTCATATCTGCTAGGATGGTCTGATGCGTTCCTACAAGACCCTGTTGGCCTCTCTACTTCTCGCCGCCTTTGCGGTCCTTGTGCTGCCGTCCTGCACTGCCCTGCAAATCGGCGTTGCTCAGTTCAAGCCCGCACAGCGGTCGGTCGCTACCTGCATCGCAAAGCGGGAATCGGGCGGGAACGCTCGGGCTATCTCCGCCACCAAGGACTACGGGCTTTTCCAGATCAACCGCAAGGCGCACAAGGCGCAGTTCGAGCGGATGTACGGTGCTCCCTTTGAGTCCCGTGCTTTGGACCCCATGCTCAATGGCAAGTACGCCGCCTACCTCTACAGTGTCGCCGGATGGTCCCCGTGGGCTGGCGGAAAGTACCGCTGCTTCTAGAGGCGTCCTACTATTGGATGATACCTAGTCTTCTTGCGCTTGGAGCGGCGGGCCTTCTCCGGCTCGGAGAGGGCATCCTCGGACTTCCTGCGGGGAAGCAGACGGCTCTCTCGGGCACCGTAGCCGAAGGTGTCCACGATGTCATCGTGCGTGCCGTTCGGGAAGCCCATCATCTCCTTCTCAATGTCGGGGAGGAGATTGTGCCCTGCGGGGAGGAAGAACTCGTCCTGCTTGATCATCATGCCGACCGGGTTGGCACGGGCAATCTTGTCAGCGTCCGCCTCTAGCTTCTTGACGGGGATCTTGTTGTCCTTCTTGAGAGCTTGGATGAGTGACAGCCCGTAGGTCTTGTTCTCCACTCCGAAGAACCGGATTCCGGCCCCTGACGTGGCAGTACGGGACTTCTTCCAGAACTCTGCGGCCTTTGCTACATGCTCAGTGCTTTCCACCCGCTCACGGAACACGTCAACCACGAGCAGTTCATTGTGCGGGGTCCACGCAAACAGGGTGAACACCGTATAGTCGGCGGTCGTCTTGGAGGAAACCGCAAGGTCAGCGGTGATGAAGTAGATGCACGCCTCACGGTAGGATTCCCGCTTGGTCCCGTCTGCGTGAACGGTACGGAAGAACGGCTTGCCGGAGAAGTTGGTCTCGGACGTGAAGTAGCCGAACGGCTTGCGGAGTTGCCCGCCGCCTTCGATGTTCGGCTTGCCTTGGTACAGCGCCGAGAACCACAACATGCCGCCCGGCTCATCCCCGCCGTCGCCCGTCTCCTGCTTGCTCAGCAACATTGACCGGGTTTGCAGGGCAGAACACAGCGCCTGCCCCGGCTTGCGCCCGAGCGGGTCAGGGACCCCCGAGTCAGGGTCAACGGAAACGCCGTCCGGTCCCTCTGTCTCAAAGGCAAGCGCCGGCAGGTTAAGCTTGAAGCAGCGTTCCGTCACCTCAACGTGCCCCGCAAGATCATCTTCATGCCAACGGGTTTGGATGATGATGACCAACGTGTCCGTCCGCACACGAGACTTGATGGTGGACTGCCACCACTGCTTGTTCTTGCGGCGTGCCGCTTCACTGAGGGCGTCCTCAGAGTTCTTCACGGGGTCGTCAATGATGATGAGATCGCCACGACGGCCCGTAATCGGACCGCCTGCGCCTGCGGTCATCATGCCGCCGTCGTGGCCGTCGATGTTCCAGTTGTCCGCCGCACGGCTCTCCTTGGACACGGAGATCCCGAACTCGGGACACGCCTCAATCTTGTCACGGTTGGCACGCCCGAAGTTCTTGGCGAAGTCCGCCTCGTACCCCGTAGCAATCACACGCCGGTCAGGGAACTGCTCAAGGTACCAAGCAGGCACCGTCTCCGTCAGGGCAAGGGACTTACCGTGCTGCGGCGGGGCGCTAATCACGACGATGTTGTGTGCTTCTTCCCCCGTCTCAGGGTGCCGCCACTGCCCGTCCTCAGGGTCCTCAGGGTCAGGCGTCCACACGGCAGGGGTCCCGATTCCCGTGTCATACAGGGCGTGCTCAACGAGCGCCTTTGCATAGCGGGACAGCAACTCCGTATGCTTGAACCGCCGCACCCGCCCGTCAGAGACGTACACGGCAAAGTCAAGCGGCGAGAGAAGGGCCTGCTCCCGCACAAGGGACTTCTCAAGCAGCTTGAGTTCGGCAGGCGTCGCTACCGCAAGGGTCTCCGCATTCAGCACTAGGCGGTCCGCACGAAGTCAATAGAGGCCATACGCATCACATAGTTGGACGAGGCTGCGTTCTTCGACGGCACCGAAATACGGATCGTGTGCAAGCCTGCGGCGAGGACATAGCCGGTGGCGATTGTGGACTGTGTGGCCGTGTTCGATGCCGCATACCCTTCGATCAGTGACAAGGACGTGGTGGACCCGTTGATCGACAGTTGGTACTGACCGAGTGCGGCACCGGCCATGTGCATCAGGGTGATCGTGTAGGTGCCGCCTGCCGGGACGTACGCCCATTCCCGGTAGTCGTTGATCGCACCGGCAGAACCGAGGCACGTCATGTTGCCCGTGGTTTGCGCCGTCCATGTGCCTGCGGAGGCGGATGCGCCACCAAGAACGGGCAGCGTGAATGACCCGTAGAGCTGCGGGATCAGATCAGCAGCAACCTGTGCTGGGGTGCGTGACGCCCAAGCGGAGGACTTTGACTGGATGAAGTTGTCGGACGTGGCCGTGAGTCCGGCAATCGTGGCAAGGTCAGCGTCGTACGCCTGCACATCTGTCCCGATGACGGCCCCGTCCTTGAGCAGCTTGCCGGTCGTCCCGTCGAAGCGGGCGAGGCTGTCCGCCGTTGCGCTAGCGGGGCCGGCGACATCACCGGACCCGCCGCTTCCTTCGACTTCCCACACCGCCACAGCGTCGGTGTCGGCGGTGCCGTACCAAGTGACCGTCAGCGTGCCCGTGGTGCTCGCAGCGATCCCGGTGGGGGCGGTGCCCATGAACTCCCACGACGGGAACGTGAACGTGCGGGGCGTGGCATCGCACAACACCTTGACCGTGGCCGACTTGCCTGCCGCCCGGTTGCTGGACGTGTAGGTGACGTTGCCCGACAAGGCGTGGGTCAGGAGAAAGCCGTTCACGGCATCAAGATCGAGGTCAACAGAGCCGGTAGTGGGGGTCAGCGCATCGACGGGCGGCGTCCCCAGGAGTGCGACCCCTTGGAACGCCGAGTCCACCGCGTCTTGGACGTTCGTGGCTGGGGAACCTGAGGTCGTGCCGTCGTAGGAAACGTCCGCCGCCGTGACCGCACCGCCCGGAGAGATGTCAACGAAGTCCGTAAACATCCCGGTGCCGGTGGTGCGCCACGTCAGCGTGTCGCCAACCGCAACATCCTCACCTTCTTGGATGTTCGAGTCCTGCCACTGCCCATCCACGGTGAGGCCGTTGACCAAGCAAACGTCCCCCTCAACGGGCTGCGGGGATGCGTAGTTGGCGGGGGTGACCGTGATGTTCCCGAGTGGCGTGGAGATCGTGAACGTGAGGCTGGCGGGCATACGACGGGCGTGGTAGAAGCCCGTCACCCCTTCGCCGTCAGCAGACGCCTGATTGCGGAGGGCAATCATCGCCGGCCCGCCTGTCGGGAACGTGCCTGCAGGAAGCACCGGCTCCGCATTGTCCGCTGCCATGTAGTAGCCGGCGTCATCGCCTACACGGGTTTGGTCGATGTAGTCCGTGACGCCCGCACCGTCATGCGCCACCCCGACGTACATGTGCGACCGCAGGTTGGACACGCCGGTAGAGAACGAGAACTGCGTGTAGTCCAGATTATCCGCCAGTTCCGTGCCAACACCCGTGGAAGCGAAGTCAAGAGGCGACGACGTGACCGTCCAACCGTCCCCGCCGTTGTAGCACTCGAACACGGCACCGTCCGTGAGCGTGGTCGGAAGGGGGTCCCCGACAAGTTCATAAGCAACGTTGCCTGCGGACGTGATGATGAGAAACCCGCCCGTAAGGGCGATCGTCTCGGTTTGCGGACGGACCACAACACGGAACGAACCCGCCGCAGTCCCCGGCGTGGCAATGACCGCCATGAACGTCGTGCCGTCGGCAGCAATGCCGTCTGACGCAATGTAGGTGCGGCCCTCCGTAATGTTGGTTACGTCGATAGCCCACGCAGTAGGGGCGTACTCGTAGACCGTGGCGTCTTCCGGCGTGGTCGGGGTCCTTGGACCGTACAGCGCACCAACCTCCGCCTCAATAGCAGGAAGCGGGGTGACATCAACCACCACATCAGGGAGCGGGGTGACCTCGGCAACAATCGGCAGATCGCTCACGGGGTGCGGCTCACGTCGTAGGTGACCTCAACGTTCCCTGAGAAGTAGGTGCGGGGTTCGCCGTCCCCGTTGATGACCTTCAGGTCCCACACCGCCTGCTGCGGCAGCGTGGCCGTGATCGTGGCCGACAGGGAGACGATGATCCCGTAGGTGGACGGCGTAGCGCCCGTAGCCGTGACGGTCAGCGTCGCAAGGATGGTGTCGGACAGGGCGTTCGCACGGATCTGCGAAAGGAACGTGTAGCCCGCAAAGTCAACGTATTCGCCGTCCACATCGGACGGCACACGGACGGTGAACTCCCAAAAATCCCCCTGCACTCCGTACAGGTTGACATCAGCAGGTAGGATTTCGATGTTTGTCGTCGGCACCCCGTCATTCTAGCAGGCGGGACCCCGCCGCCCCGCCTGTTAGACTCGTCGTATGACCGTTGCAACCGGAGAAGACCGGAAGAAGTCCGCAGAAGCACTCGTTGCTGCCGGCGTAGCGCCGGATGTGCGCCTTGTCGTCGCTCCCGGCTTCACACCGGCTATGCGGGCGCAGTTCGTCTACCACATCGGGGCCGGAAACAGCCGTTCACGGGCCGCAGAGAAGGTAGATGTCTCTTGGAGCACCGTTTCCGCCGCACTGGACTCGGATTTGGGGTTCCGCAACGCCGTTGAGACTGCTGAAGTCAAGAAATGGCAGCTTGCAGAGGACAAACTGTATGAGGCGCTAGAAGAAGGACAGCCTTGGGCGGTGAAACTGGTAGTAAAGGAGGCCGCTCACCTGCGGGATAGGTGGAAGCCGTCCGCTGACCGCCTTGAAGTGGAGATGGAGATGGGTCCCGCCGCTGAACGGATCATGGAACTCGCCGCTACGCTCGAACAGCGCAAACTTGAGCTTGCAACAGGGGCGTTGGAGCCGGTGTTAGACGTTGAATCTGAGGAAAACACTTGACACCGTGTGGTTTTTCGCACGTCCTGCACTTCCCTGCACCCGTCATAGGCGGAACGGTAACGTGCGGGGCGTCGGGACGGTAACGTAAGAACCCCCTGCCGCAAGGCAGGGGGTTCTGTCGGGACTATCCCGGTCCTTCTACGCCCGTAGGCTCTTGGCCGGTGTACGCCCCTGTCCTAGAAGCCTACCACGGTGGCGTAGAAGGCTACGCCCGTAACGGCGGTGGCGTCCGCAGTCTCAAGATCATCGTCCTTGTTCGTGAGGGCAATGACCCAACCTGCGGTGGTGCTGGTTGACGGGCCGATGCTGACGGCCTGCTCTTCGATCGTGTCCGCCGTGAAGGACGGATGGATCACAAGGTAGTCGATGGAGGTGAGACCTACAAGAGCGGGGGTGACGAGCGCACCGCCGTCCGCAGCAGTGGCGCTGCCGTAGGTGCCGGCGATCGTCAGCTTGACGACCTTCTCACGGCGGTCACCCTTGACGCTAGAGGAGACGGTGGAGTTGACGGTAGGGGTAAGACGGGCCACGGTACTACTGCTTTCTGTAGGTTCTCACGGCGGTTGCCGCTACGGGAAGCAGTCTACTACACGTCCGGCGTGGCGCTCAGGCCGAACTCAAGGGCAATCAGGGTTCCGGTGCCGTCCGCCCAAATCTCCTCGCCGTTGGTCTCAATACAGACCTCGGTGCCTTCGGTGTCCGTGGTCTTCACCGGATACAGGCAGTCGGCAGCGGACCCGCCGATCACCACGTCGGTCCCTGCGGTACAGCGGAGGTACAGTTCATGCGGACCGCCCGTGCCGTTGGCAATGAGCGTCGGCGTGCCGGACAGCGTGAAGGACGTGGCAAGAATCATGCCGTTAGTCTAGCACGGGAAAGCAGAAGGCGGGGCTTGCGCCCCGCCCCCCCTGTCGCCGTACGGCGTCTTACCGTGTTGTGTCTGCGTTCGCAGACTTCCCGCCGTAAGGCGGGCTTGTCCGCACTGTGCGGACTTGCAAGCATTAAGACCGTTTCAGGGCCTATTGCTTGGAAAGCCGTACAGCGTTAGCCCGGCAGCAGAGACCGGATGTGCGTCTCGAAGGAGTCAAGCACGGACAAGACGTGCTTCTCCTCCCACAGATCCCGTCCCTGAACATTCGGAATCTTGTAGAACGGGAGGATGGCGTTCTCCTCGAACGGCTCCCACCCCTCCTCCGTCAGAACCTCGGACTCCTTTGTTCCCCGGTACCGGGTGGCAACAAGCGCCACGGCATCAAAGCCATGCATCTGCTGTTGGCGGAACCTGTACCGCCAACGCTCCTCTCCGTTTACCACCGTTCCGGCTGCTGTCCGTGCGTAACTAGGGCGCTCGGGCGCTTGCCATCCGGTCGCTGTCCGCCGCCCCCCTGCTCCGTGCTGTACGGGCCGGTAAGTCTTCCCCCGGCAAAGAACGGAGTCTGCGTAGCGTCGTAGTGCTCGGCAACGCCTTGGATTTGGTCTCGGAGCCACAAGACGGCCTTCTCCTTGCGGTCGGGGCGGGTCAGATCGAAGTCGGACCACAGCACCGTGTGCCGGTTGGAAAGGAACGCATCGCAGGCTTCGTAAAGGGGGTCGTTCACCGGACCACCGCCAACACGTCACGGCAGTTCAAGATCAGGTACGTCTCTCCGCCCTCCGTGAACTCAGTCCCGCCATACTTGGAGTAGAGGATCTTGTCCCCTACGTCAACCGTTGGAAGGATCTCAACGCCGTAGATCGTAGTGGTTCCCTCCCCTACGGCTACCACGGTTCCCTTCTGCGGCTTGTCCTGAGCGGCGTCGGGGAGGATGATTCCTCCCTTGGTCACGTCGTCTGCGGGATCTGGGACTACTAGTACTCGGTCTTCTAGGGGGTGGATGGTTGTCACTGGTCTTGCTCCTCGGTCGGGGTCGTAAAGAGTGTAGCAGGTGGGAGGTTGAGTCCTGTTGCAAGCAACAGGATCGTCTTGAGGGTAGGGTTCCGCTCACCCCGCTCGACCTGTCCCGGCAGGGTCCAGTGAACTCCCGCCCTGTGAGACAGGAACTCTTGGGTGAGGTTCTGTGAGAGCCGTAGACGGCGCAGGTTCGCTCCGAAGGTGGCTTGGTCGGTAATTGGCTGTTGATCGGGCATAGAAGGAGTATAGCATAGATGTATAGGAGGGCTGGGAAATCTGTGATGGGGGGAGGACAGTTAGTGGGGGGAGGGGTACCCGCAACGGGGTGTACCGGTACCCCTCCCCCTGCGCTCGACGTGACGTTTCATGTCATCTCACACATGAGACACACACTCACGCTACAGAGTGACGAACGCCACAGCAGAGGGAGGGGCTGCCCCTTGACTCTGGGCCGCAGGAGGTAGACACTGGACACATGACCTACCGCATCACCTCCCTTCCTAACGGTACCTACGTCATCGACCTTCCTGGTATGCGTTGGTACTGCAACAACGAGGCCGAGCTTGCCCGCAAGCTGGACCGCATCAAGTGACCACCAACCACCCCACCCCGAAAGGCCAGACCATGACAGACGAGACCACATGCGAGGAGTGCGGGCTTACGTTCACCTACCCGCTGCACCTCCACGAGTGCCGCCACAAGGGACGCCAGGAGCGCCCCACGACCACATGGGCCGAGGAGTGTATCGCAAAGGTGATGACGTGACCCACGCCCAAGCACAGCGCCGGCAAACCCTCCGGTGCATTGCAGGAGCCGCGTTCGTCGCCCTTCTCATGATCCTTGCTCCTCTGCGGGTCTCCTACGGGGAGCGACAGTACTGCAAGGCGAACACCCTGAACCCGCCAGCGTCCTTCCTCCGGGACTCGAACTACCTAGGCGCTAACCCTCCCCTTTCCCCTTACGGGGTTTGGTACGGGCCTTCAGGACGCCGCTACGGGTTCTCCCTCCAAGAAGACACCCCGATCTACCCCACCATCCAAACCGCCGAAAGGTGCAGCTAACCCCGAACCCCCACAAACCCAAAACCCCGCAAGGACCCCGCCGAGAGGCGGGGTTCTTTCATTCCCCGTGCAAGTTACCGGCGGTAAACATCCTACGCCCTTCTAAGCGCCCCGAAAGCCAAACGGACCCCAATACCCGACCCATCCCAGGAGGCCGTTAGCACGCATTCTGTGCGGCCTCAGAGCAAACCACGATCTAACCCTAAACCCCCGGCCATCCATTTTGGGAATGATTCTCATAAACGATTTACACGTTTTTTGCTAGATTTTGAGAGGGCAGTTTTCCCAGGACCCCCAAATCCCCGAAAACTAGACGACCCTTACAACAACAACAAACTACTACTTACTACTACTCTTTTCTCTTAGATCCCCAGGTCAGACCCTATTTCTCCTATACGCTTCCGTCTACTTTTCTCCTATTCCCTACCAAACGGGTAGTGTATTACGGAACGTATAGGAGAGTGACCCCCGTCACGAACACTTGTTCGCTCGACTACCGAGCGTAGCGGCCCCACCACACCCCTTCCAACGCAGCGTTGGCTTATATGTATAGTCCGGCAGAACACACGTTCCCCCTCTTCCGGCCCCTGTTTCCGCCCCCACAACATTCCCCCTTGACAGCCAGCCCCCGACCCTTTACCGTGCAACACACAAGAACGCCGACCCCTACCCCCTAAGGACCGAGACCATGCAACGCACCACGACCGCCGACGTAGAAGCCGCCTTCCGGCGCTACGTTGCCCTCTGCACCGAAAACGGGCTTGTCGATCCGGCCTACGAGATCCAGATGTCCACCGGATCTAAGTCCAACGGAATCGCCTTCCGTGTCTACACGATCCTCCGAGACCGTGAGACCCCCGGTTGGTCCGGCCATCGCCGCCCCCCGATCGGCGGGGACTTCCTCGGCATGACGAAGGCGGAAGCCTTCGACGCACTGATCGAACGCAACAGCACGATTGCGGACGTGTTGGACGCCCTCAACCGCTAACCCCCAACCCCCAACCCCGCAAACCGGAAGGAACCCCGAACCATGCAAACCGAGACCGCCAGGGGTTGTGCTTGCGCCCACCACAACGATGGGAGTGTAACCACGATGCTTTGCCCGCAGCACGCAGACAGCGACCCGTGTGCCACGATAGCAAGCGTTACCGGCAAGCGCCGAACCGGAACCCTCCGCCGTGGCACCTGTACCGCTTGCGGGTGGATGAACCCCTAACCCCCCGCACAACAGAAAGAAGGGACACGGCAGGACCGCCCTAACGGGCGGTCTTTCCCGTTTTCTGAACAAACCCAACAAAGGGGTTGACAGCCCTACCCCGCACCCTGTAGAAATGCAGATGCCGCCGACATACTGTGCGGACAGGTGAGAGTATCGAGTCGTGAGGCTCCCTGACTCTCCTCCTGCCGACTGCGCCTCAGGGCACGACCGAGGAAACCCGACCCTGACGAGGGACGAGAGAGACCCCGCCAACACGGCGGGGTCTCTTGCTTTCTGATACCCTCTAGCACATGCAGACCCGCAACAGGAACAAAGAGCGTAGCGTCCGCCTGTCCACAATTGCACACGCCCCGGTGCCGCTAGCCGGCATGTCCTACGTTCTCGAACGCTCACCCCGCAACCCGGCCAACGCACGGCGCAACGCCCTAGACAGCCCGTACGCCAAAGCTGCGAGCCTCCAAGCGATCTACAGCGACCAAACAGACACGCTGTACGCCCACCCGACCCGGTTTCTGCCGTTCCCCACCGCAGAGGTCCCCGCCTGGTACCGCCCCGACCCCGTGCTCCTCTCCACGCTCCAACCGGAACGGGTCCCGACCGAATCCGACCGCTACCGCCCCCCGACCACGAACACGGAGACCATCCAAGCCGAGGCGGACCAGCCGACAGGCAGGTGGATCATCCTTCCCAACCGAGCCACGACGGTCCACCCGCTACGGCAGAGGTTCCCCGAGGCAGAGTTTGCCCTGCGGCGGGGGAAGGTCTACGCCCGAATCCCGACCGACGACCCCGCCGATACCCCGCCCCTGCCAGAGCGGTACTACGAGGAGCCACCCTCCGACCTCCGCAGGGTGCAACGGGACCCACTGCCGAACGACGCCACCGCGTTCCTCTATCTCTACCCGCACGCACCCCGACGCCTGCCGTCCGGGCTACCGCCCGCACACCCGAGCGTCACCCGCCCACGAGACCGCTATCTTGCCGTGCCCCTTCCCTACCCGCAGCCTCCCGAGGACAGCCCTGCCGGCCTGTACCTCTCCTCTTACGTCTCCGAGATCCACGCCCCGCAGACCGACCCGCCCGCCCAACTACCGGACCTAAGCGCCCACCGCTACCTTCCCCCGAAGGTCTCCCACCCGCTGCCGGAACAGGAGCAGCCGCCCGCAGCGGACAAACAGGAGGGTTGACAACCCGCCCGAACCCGTGTAGAAACACACACACCACACCGATCTTTCCGAGGAGACCCGATGTCAGACCTAGCGGACGACCTTTATCAAGCGTACCGGGAAGGGCGCACGACGCTCCGGTTCCCGGAGCCGGACGTAACCGGCCCGCCCCCGCTCACGACCCCCGACCTGTTCCGGCACATTGCCGAGGCGGTGCAGATTCCAGCGGCAGACGAGATCACGCTAGAGGATCTTGGGGACGAATACGCTGCCGGATGGTCCGACGGCTTTGCAGCGGGACAGCGTGATGCACGTTCGGAGCGCTGGTGACCCCGCCCACGTTCACGCATCCAGACCCCGACGATCCTCTGTACGATCCCGAGGACACCGCATACGAGCGGGACCCCGCAGACTTCCTCAGCCTTTGGGACGAGGAAGAACCGGACCCGACACGGGATGACGGGGGTTTCGCATGAACCGCACCCTTTACAAGAAGATCAAGCAACGGAAGTACCGGGAAGCGCCGGACCACTACAAGCCGTTGACACCACGACCGTTGACGATTACGGTTCACAAGGACGGGCGTGCTGCCCTCCGCAGCGCCGGCATCATTCCCGGCGCAACGTACACGGCGACCCCGCAAAGCGGGGGAGCTATCCTGCTAACCCCGACCAAGGAGCAAGACCGATGACCGACTTTACAGCAGGGATTAGCGGCACACACGCCGCAATCATCAAGGGGTGCGCCCGCCCCGTCTATACAAATGCCTTTCCGTCCACCGCAGAGCGGGACTCGTTCATCTCGCAGATGAACAACCCGCCCCGCTACGACCTGCCACCCGGTGTCATCGCCGGTTCGGACGGCAAGTTCTACGCCCCCGGTGACGTGGTGCGAACCCTACCCGGCGATCTGTGGGAACGGAACTACGACGGTCGTTGGCTGTGCCTCAACCACACGGCAGCGTTCCACGATCGCATCTACGAGGTTCGCCCCACTGCCGCCAACCCGCTCCGGGCGCTGCCCGCCCCCACGTTCAGGCTGCCTGACGGCGAGTTGGCGTGCTACCGGCGTGACGCCGCCAAACTGCGGGAAGCCGGAGCGGTGCTGCGAAACACGAACGGTGGCCCCGCCCACCAGGAGTACGACTACCGCTACCCCACCCAAGTCCTGTTGGTGGAGTTCCCTGCACAACCCAAGACGGACGTGATCGACACACGGCTCGCCAAGGGGCGCACGCTCGCCAGCGGCGGGGTCATCCTCCAAACGGGAGACACGCCGATGGGCGGTCCCTGGTACTCGGTGGACGGACGCAACGGCCAGTTCCACGCCGCCACCGTCGAAGTGCTTGCGACGGACGGTGCGCTGTGAGCGGCCAACAGAACCGGACCGGCTGCGATTGCAACATCTGTCGGCCCTCTCGAAAGCCCGAGTTCGCCCTGTCCGTAGTGGTGCTCGTCTTGGTGCTGCTGTGGATCGTGCAGGTGGCCCGGTGACTGCCCCCGTACACCCAGGAGGCGAGCGGTGGATCGTTGACGGCGGTGACGGTTGCACGACCGAGTTCGACACCGAAGCCGAGGCGGTCGCCTACGCCGATGCCTGCATTCAGGACTGGTGCGACGAAGGCTGGATGGAGGAAGTGGACAACATCTTCGTTGCCCGCCTCACCCACCGATCGCAGCGCCAGGTCGTAGCCGTCCAAGGCGAGGTCAGCGACGAGGAGTGGGAGCGAGTCACCCACGGCGGGTCGGGATACTACGAGTGGTGGGAGTACACGATCGAGCCGGTCGGTTCTACCCCGCAGGCACCGACCGTGGACAGCGTGCCCGTGCCCCGAGCGGAATGGGAGGCGCTGGTCGAAGCGGTCAGCACCAGATCCAACGCTGCCGACGAGGGCGTGACCGACGCTGCACTGCGAATGGTCGTCACCTACCTGGCCCGCTGCGGGGGTGCCCAGTGACCGATGACCCGAGCACCAACAGCGGCGAATGGGTGTGCGCCCACGCCGACACCGAGCCGTGTGGACCCGAGGACTGGAACGACGGGCGAGACGCTGCTGCTACCGGCTGCGGCTACGTCACCCCTTCCCCGGTACAGGACAGCGAACGACCGGACACGGCGATGCTGCGTGCAGACGCCGAGTGGATTCGCCGCAAGTTCGGTGCCGTCGAATACACGAAGGCCGACCGCCTCGAAGAATCGTGCGACTGGATCGACGCTCACCGCCGCCCTACCCCTGAGGGGGACGTGCTAGCAGAACTGCGGGCAATGCGGGCAAACGGCAAGACGTACATCGTTGACATCCTCGCCGCCGTGGATCGTCTGCTCGCTAGGGGCGGGGAGTGATAGCCCCGTGCCTCGGGGTCGTGCATCTGCTGTACCCTGAGGATGAGCACGGCAACCCCCTGCTTGAACAGCCGGCCCCCGCCTTCTGCTTTACCTGTCCCCTCTCCCTGTCTTGCCTTCGGGAAGGATGGACGGATGAGCACGGGATTTGGGGCGGCATGAACGAGACCGAACGAATGACAGCCCGTATCCGTAAGCAAACACCGGAGGAAGCATGGCAAGCAAAGCACAACACACCGCTCCCGTGAAACAGGAGCGAGGAGGCGGGTACTCCGCCTCCTGTACCGCCGAGGGTTGCACGTTCTCTGTAGCGTCAGCCTTCCATTCCGAGACCGAGGCGCAAGCCAAGTTCCACGAACAGAAAGTACGCCGATGAACCGCAAAGAACAGAAGAAGCGCAGCGACCGGGAAGCCTTTACGGCAGGGTACTTGTACGCCGTTCACGGACTCAGGGCAGAGGGGGGGGACGTATTGTCCGACCTTGCTGCTGCGTGGTCCGCCTATTCCGAGGAGAAGATCCGTGTCTGATACTGCCACGCACGAAGAACACGTTGCAGAACAGCAGCGGCACCTTGACGCCGCCCGACAGCAGATGCGAGACGCTGCGGGGCAAATCCGTGCAAACCTTGACGAGAACCCGTCAATCTTCGCCCCCGCTACCCGCCTGATCGGGCTGTGCGGGTACGCTCGCAGCGGTAAGGACTCTGTAGGGCAGATCCTTGCGGATGAGCAGGGTTTCCGGCAGGAGTCCTTTGCTCAAGCTCTCAAGAACGTTGCGGCGGAGATCAACCCCCGCTTGCAAGAGCCGTACACGGGGCTTATCCCCGGCGCTACACTCCCGCTCTCCCGCTTCTTCCTCCGCTACGGGGATTGGGACGCCGTGAAGGAGCAGGTCCCTGCCGCCCGTGAGTTCTTGCAGAACCTCGGGGTTGCATGTCGGGATCAGATCGGCAAGGATGTGTGGGTGACCGCTCTAGCCAACCGTCTTGCCTCCGCAGGCTACCCGCCCCGTGTTGTGGTGACGGACTGCCGGTTCTTCAATGAGACCTCGTGGATCAAGGGGCAGGGCGGGGAGTTGTGGCGGGTCACTCGCCCCGGTAACGGGCCGGCAAACGGCCACATCTCCGAGTCTGAACTGCCGGAGTCCGGCCCCTTGTACGACCGGATCATTACCAATGACGGGTCCCTTGCGGACCTGCGAAAGAAGGTTCTGAACAGTGGAAACTAGACCGCTCCGCTCCATGCCGTGCCCCGATTGTCAGGAGTTTCACAGCCTCAGCGCCCGTGTCTGCCCTGATTACCGGGAGGATTACGAGGACGACGAACCCACGTCCGACGAGATTGACGCTTGGATCGAACACTGCTACGGTTCACGATGATTAGGACAGGGATCATCCTTCTTGTCCTCACCGCTATTTGCTGCATTGTGTGGGCATGGTGGTGGGCGATTGCAGGAATGTCGCAGGAAGTGTGGACCGCAACCTCTGTCACCCTGTTTATCACGGGGTTCGCTGGGTTCATGCTGGTTTTGACCGGTGCGGAGCAACGTTCGTGACCCTTCCTAGCCTCTCCCTGAACTTGGTTGACTCTGTGGACTCCGCCTCGGAGTTCCTGCGGTGGCTCGGTGAGCGCCGTCCCTGTCTCGCCGTGGACACGGAGACAACGGGCTTGTCGTGGTTCGACACGACCCGCCTTGTGCAGTTCGGGGACGGGCAGGGCGGGTGGGCGGTGCCTATCCGCAACTGGCGGGGTGTGGCAGAGGCGGGACTTGCCGCCGTGCGGGACGGCGGACAACCCGTCATCCTGCATAATAGTTCTTACGACCTGCACAAGTTGGAGAACGACGGCCTGCCGATCCCCGCTGCCTCACAGGTTGAGGATACGCTGATCCTGTCCCGACTCAAGGACCCGCATCTTCCTGCGGGGTTGAAGGAGATGGGGACCCGCTTGTACGGGAGGGCGGCGGCGGTCGGGGCAGAACTCCTAGCACAGCGGTTTCGTGAAAACGGTTGGACGTGGGCCACGGTACCGGACACGCTGCCGGAATACTGGGGGTACGGCGTTCTGGATACTTGCCTGACCGCTCTAGCGTTCGACGCTCTCCGCCCGCTTGTCCCGTCGCAAGCCTACGAGCGGGAGATGGCAGCCCTTGCCGTATGCTACCGGGCAGAGCGGCGGGGTATGCGGCTTGACGTTGCGTACACGGAACACCTCGCCCGTCAGTGGCAGGAGGAAGCGGACGCTCTCCGCACGGAGTTGCAAGCGTTCGGCATTGAGAACCCCGGTTCGGATCATCAGGTCACGCTGACCCTCAAGGCGGCAGGGTGGGAGCCGCAGGAGTTCACAGAGACAGGGCTGCCCCGGCTGGACAAGACGGTTCTCGCCGGGCTTGAGGGCACCCGGTACGCTCCGGTTGCAGCGCCGTTGATCCGGTACCGCCGTGTCACCAAGTGGAAGTCCACCTACCTTGACACATTCCTGCGGGACAGGGATGCGAACGACCGCATCCACCCTGAGATCAACACGCTTGCTGCGAAGACGGGCCGCATGTCAATCCGCAACCCTGCGTTGCAGACGCTCCCGTCGGGGGACAACAGCGTGCGCCGTTGCTTCCTCCCGAATGCGGATGATGAGCGGATCTACAGCATTGACTACGACAACATGGAGATGAAGATCTTTGCCTCCTACACCGGAGACAAGAACCTAATCTCCGCAGCTAAGACGGAAGACTTCCACCGCAGTACGGCGGCGCTTGTGTACGGGGTACCGGAGTCCGAGGTTACGAAGGAGCAGCGCACCATCTCCAAGGGCGTGAACTTCGGGAACGTGTACGGTGCGGGTCCTGCCAAGATTGCGGAGACTGCCGGCGTGTCGGAGGCGGAGGCCGTGGAGTTCTTGCAGGCGTTCGATCGCCGGTTCCCCGGTGCTGCGGTGTTCAAGGGTGAGGTTGACCACGCTGCGAAGGTGCGCCTTGCGGTGGACGGTGAAGCGTGGATCACCACGTCAGGCGGTCGCCGTGCCGTGTGTGAGCCGGACAAGATTTACAGCCTTGTCAACTTCATCTGTCAGGGGTCCGGTGCTGACGTGGTGAAGGATGCGATGATTGCGATGGACTGTGCGGGTCTCGGGGATTATCTCCTGATACCTGTCCACGATGAAGTGGTGCTGTCTCTCCCGCAGGGGGAGGAAGGTGCTACGCTGGTTGAGCAGACCAAGGATGCGATGGAGGATCTTACGGGGTTCCGTGTCCCGCTTACCTGCTCTGTGAAGGGACCGTTGCCCCGTTGGGGCGGAGAGGCACACGAATGAGAGTCCTTGCAGTTGACCCAGGCGGCACGACGGGCCTTGCGTTCTATAGCGGGGCCGACGACTACTTCCATTCCTGGCAGATGACCGGGTTCGATGAGGTTGTGCGTGAGATCCCCGGTTGGCAGCCTGACGTGATCGTGTGCGAGAGTTTCACGATTCGCAGCAACACCCACAAGTTAGATGCGGGTGCGTTCAGTCACACGACCGACTTGATTGGCGCTTGCCGTCTCATTGCCTTGCGTGATGGTGCGGAGTTCGTTCGCCAAAGTCCTGCCCAAGCCAAGGGTTTCGCTACGGACGCCAAGCTGCGGACCCTTCGGTGGTACAGCACCATCAAGGGAGGGCACTCGAACGATGCGAGCAGGCACCTGTTGACCTACCTTGCGGGTATCCGCTACGCTCCAATCCTAGAGCAACTTACGAAGGAGACCGAAGCATGACCACGTTTGCACAGGACATTGAACAGGCGTTTGATTTGACCCCCCACACTGTTGTCATTGGAGACAACCCGTGGTTCACATGGGACGATGATGACCCGAAGCCTCCTCGGTGGGTGGATGAAGTATTCTTGCACGTCCCGCTCCCTTGGGACGAGGCACGACCCCTGCTGGACTACAACTACAACGATGGGTTCGGCGGGGAGGACTGCCACCCCGTGTATGTATGGTCCGATACAGAGGTCGGCGCTGTGCATGAGTACGATGGCGCTACTTGGGTCAATGTGCTCCCGCTTGTGCCTGTCCCCTGCACGCCGTCTACAATCTGATGCACACCCTTGACGTAACAGAGGACGGACAGTTCGCCCTGTCTTGTTCGCCCCGCTACCGGGACATGGCGGCGCAGGTCCCCGGCCTGCGCTTTCACAAGCCTTCGGAAACGTGGCGTGGCCCTGCCCGCCTGTCGGTTGCTCACGCCCTGCGGGGTATCTTCGGGGACTCCCTCACGCCTACGCCTGCCGCTCTTGCAGCGGTAGAAGCGGAGGCTGCGGAGCACGCAGCAGTAGCGGAACTCAAGGACACGGCGCATTGGATTGCCCGCCCGTCAGGCACGGAAGGGCTGCGTGACGCACAGGTCACGGCGTCCTTGCTTGCGTCTATGCGGAAGGGGTTTCTCATCGGGGATGAGAAGGGATACGGCAAGTCCGTTGAGGCTGCTGCCGCCCTGAACATCGCCGCCCGCTACGGCACCGCCTACCCCGCCCTGATCGTGTGTACGAACAGCATGAAATACACATGGAAGGAGGAGATTGAGAAGTGGTGCGGGGTCAGGGTTGCGGTCATGGGTCGCACCAAAACAGACCGAACCTCCGCTATCGCCTTGACCGCCTCCGGTGTAGCGTCTGTGTTGGTCTGCTCCTGGTCGCAGGTCCGGTTGCATTCCCGCCTCGCCCCGTACGGGTCCTTCGCCCGTACAGAGGAGGAGAAGCAGGACAAAGAGTTGAACGCTATCCCGTTCAAGACCGTGATCTGTGATGAGGCGCACGCCCTCAAGAACCCGAAGGCAAAGCAGACCCTCGCCGTGAAGGCTGTCGCACATGCTGCCGCATGTACGAACCGCTGGGCGCTGACCGCAACGCCGGTCACGGGGCACACGGCAGACCTGTGGTCGGTGCTGAACTTCTGCCGGCCTGAGGATTTCCCGTCCCGCTCGAAGTTCATCGACCGCTACGTCCTGATCCATGAGAACTTCCACGGCGGGAAGGAGGATCTCGGCCTGAACCCTGCAACGGAGGCGGAGTTCCGCAGGATCTTTGATCCGTGCTACATCCGTCGTCCCTTGGATCTGACGGTCAAGGCGCTGCCCGTGCAGTACCGTTTCGTGGAGATGGAAGGCAAGCAGCGTTCGGTCTACAAACAGATTGAGAAGGACAGCATTGCCAACGTGGACGGCAGGTTCCTTGTCTCCGTAGGTCCGCTTGTCTTGAACACCCGTTTGCAGCAGCTTGCACAGGCGACGCCAGTGCTAGAGGAGGACGGGACGGTTTCCGCCTTTCAACTCCCGTCTTGCAAGTACGACGCCCTCTGCGACGTGCTGGATGAGATGGGCGGTGAGCCGCTTGTTGTGTTCTCGGAGTCCCGCAAGTTGATCGAACTGTGCCAACGGGAACTTACCGGGGGCCGCACGCCCCGGTTCCGCACGGATCAGGTCGGCATGATTACCGGGGCTATCAGCCCTGAGGAACGGCACCGTTGGATCACAGAGTTCCAAGCCGGCAACCTGCCGGTGATCCTCTGCACCCTCGGGGCAGGGTCCGAGGGGATCACCCTCACCCGTGCTCACACGATGCTGTTCCTCAACCGCAGCTACCGCTTTGTGAGCAACAACCAGGCGGAGGGACGCTTGCTCCGGCACGGGCAGACAAAGGACGTTCAGATTATCGACGTACTGACGCTTGACTCAGAAGAGCACAGGGTCCATGCTTCTACTGCGGGCAAGGAAGCGATCTTCCAGCAGATCGTCCAAGATCCAGACCACCAACCGAGAGAGGTTCCCCGTGAGAGTACGGCACCAGGAGATCAGTAAGAACGCCACCGTTGAGGCGTACCGTGTCATTGAGGAGCAGG
>Ga0181352_1000064_pt1 | contig 43260 bp, 54 predicted proteins | sample Fa13VDMLBSN_FD_130103 | JGI IMG/M metagenome (GOLD analysis project Ga0181352, IMG submission 130103) | Freshwater viral communities from Lake Michigan, USA - Fa13.VD.MLB.S.N | ecosystem: Environmental > Aquatic > Freshwater > Lake | place: USA: Michigan | collected 2013-09-23 | reverse complement strand
GCTAATTTTTTCAGCTACGTCCCTCGTTTCCTTCTGTGCGTGAGGGTCGAGCCTTAGCCTACATACACGCGCAAAAAACGAAAGGCTACCTGTCCATATCCACGTAGTTTCACAGCACAGAGGTAGCACTGCTCGTGCTTGTTCGGGACATACACCACTTTCAATCAAGTAGTCGTATGTAGCCAAACACTGATCCATTAGTTGATTTATATGCTCTTGATCTACGTTTACTAGCTCATCGCTTGAGCCTTGCTTCACATTCTCTGCGGATTTACGCCACTTCTTTGGCACATCCAGCACTGGCGCTGTACTGACGTACCGTCGAGACACTTCATTTACCACGCCCCCAACTTGATGCTTAGCCAACTGACGCGCCACATAAATAGGCATCGTCACCCTGAACTTGATGCTTGTGTGTGCGAACGGTGTCCAGTGTTTGTGCTTCGCTAGGTAGTGGATTAACTTCTCATCCTTTTCTGATAGAACAATCGCTGATTCGTACTCTGATTCTTTATCAAAGCTGACTCGCGCCGCATTTACTACAGCTAGATCGCTGCCCATGTAGTCCAGTAACTCAACGTGCATGCCTACCTCCTGATACTGCGCGCAAACGCTCTTGATAAAACTTATAGTTGTTGCGGAACATGCGCCGCTTTCTGTTCTCTGCCGCTATCTTAACCGTGCGGCGCGTCCCTGTTGGTGACACCTCGCCATCATCTACGAAGTCCTCCACAGGTGTGACACATTCCGTGTGTTGTGTCTGGATCAGCTGCTCCACGAATACCTTTGGGTCTATGTCCAGCAGCTTAAGGTAGTGGTGGCACCTATCCGTCATCAGAAAGTGTATGGCATCGACAGCCAGCACCGAGTCATCATTCCAGAAGCCCCGCTTGTACCTATCCCTTTCCTTGGGCGTCATGGCGCTGGATGCACTCCTCCTTCTGTTGGACAGGGTCACATACGCATCGGCGCAGCGCGCGTCCTCTATCGCGCGGTTCATTACCTCTACGGCCAGCCTACGCTCGGCGGCTTGTTCGGGCACATTGACCTCTTCTGGGTCAATCATTATTGTTCGGGACATCTTTCACCTCATCGCTTATCAATAAGAGTCTGTGAACCACAGGGCAGTAATAGAACAACAGCCCTCTATAGGTCTCCACGGGGTGCTCACCCCCGCACTTCTTGCACATTGTCACCCCTACAATTTCATTCACTCTCACAGGTGTACCCTCGAAATATAGAAAATGTAATCGCTGTATCGGTAGCCCACACCCTCTACCCAGTCGTCGTCATCTGCCATCATCAGCAGGTTGATCTTGGTCTGGGCGTCAGTGTCTAACGCCCTCACCGTAGTGTCTGTCTTTGCTACGAAGTCTTGCACCCGCCATCCGTCGTCAGATTTTGTTACACGCAAGCATTCATACAGACTGTTATCGGACATGTATTGTCACTCCCACAGGCGCGGTGACCTTCTTGGTTGTAATACCCCACAGAGTGGGTCTGTTCAACTCCGTTGGGTACGGAGTGTAGCCATCAGTCAGAACCAGAACCACGTTAGGGTTCAGCCCTTGCTTGTCGATATAGTCTAATGCAGCTGGCATATTTGTGCCACCCCCTCCGCCTAGATTGCGCTTCTTTTCCAAGTCGGCGTACGACGATGCGTCATACACATCATGGGAGCGCACTTCGTGATCACAGCAGATTACATCTACCAACAGCGGGCGCACCATGTGACAGATGCCAACCACCTCGGACATGAATGTTGAGACCAGTAAGTCATCGACAGAGCCCGACACATCCAGCACCACACTGAGACGCGCTACAGTAACACCCTCAGAAGCAGGCATCAATACACCTGCACTGAGCCAGCGGCGGTTGAGCCTACGCCATGACGCATCTTCGCTACCCTTGGTGGCCTCGGTGGCAAACATGATCAGCTCTTCGCGCCAGTTAACCTTGGGCGCTGTCAGCTCTGTAAAGGCGCGTGATGCAGTGCCGCCGCTCTTGCCTATACGATACATGCCTTCACGTACGGCGGTCTCTACCTCCTTGGTCAGTGCCTCGGCCTCGGCCTCGCTGAGCTCGTCGAACTTGTGCTCGTCGAACCCGCCACCACCGCCACCGGCACCGCCACCACCACCTGCTGGCAAGCGGTTGAATATCTCCTGCGTATCCATGCCACGATACTGCATATCTAACAGGCCACCGGCTGGCAGCGCCACGAAGTCAGGGTACTTGGCAGCGAGCTCTGCGATCTCGATGTTGATAACGTGGTCAGCCGCCTGATTGGCGCGCTGTGCATCCTGTGCCCACAAGTGCTTCCACAGATAGCCGTGCTGATACATCACATGCCCTGCCTCGTGCAGGATAAGACCTACAAGCTCCTGCTCGTTAAGACCCTCGACGAAAGCGCGTCCGTATACCTTGTCCCTGCCGTTGGTGTAGGCAGTGGGCGTCACATCATCTACCGTGGTGTCACCGATCATAATGAGTGACGCATACCCTAGAGTTGCATCGTGCTTCATGATGCGAACGTGTGCACGTTCTATGCGTTGTTCTACTGTCAACATATCAATCTCCTGCAATAGCGGTGAATTGTTTGGGCTCGATCACTGTGGGGCCGTCGCCGTCTCTCACGGACATGTACCATGCGTCTACCTGCTCTCGGGTCAAACCCATAGCGTCATAGATAGGGGCATCCTTGGGTACGACCGATACAGATGGGATTTCATAGTCTGTTATATAGGTCACGCTTGAATCACGGCCCCTGTATATGCAGTTGTACTTAACGGCGTGCTGTGCCAGTAGCGCTTGAATCTGGTGGGCTATCTCCAGTGGTACGAGCACTGTGGATGAAGCGTCAATCTTAGCCATGATCTGTGGTGCAGTTGCTTTTGCCATCTCTATCTCCGGTTGTGGGGGCGGCGCACCGCCCCGTAAAACTTCACAGGCTGTGAGGTTTGATTAAGTGAAAAGGTACAGGCTGTTCTTCGCAAAGTTAGTGAACGCCTCGCAGGTCGTAGCCACACCGCTGTTGGAACTGCGCACTATGGTGCGAGCAAACAACGCTTGCGTCTCCTTGGGCAGACGTATGAGGTACTCCATCCACGCATCAATGCTGCTGCGGTCTACACGCATCGCCGCCTTGGTCACCAGCATGCAGCAGGCAACGCCTGACTTGGGCACAGGGCATGTGTAAGGGTCAGCAATCACCCGCTCCCACGCTGGCAGGTCGTCGTTGAGACCGCTGAGCGTCATCATTACAGCCGCTGCTGCTTCGCCAATCACACCCGCAAGGGCATGGGTACGGACATGAGACGTCATGTGCTCTGTCGCATACATAATGTCAGACGCCATACGCAGTGAGCGCAAGGTGACGAACGCAGCCCGTGCCTGCTTGGGATGGAAGATGAACGGATTAGAGTTCGGGTCTTCCACGTCCTCGAAGCTCTCGAACATGGTGGGATACTCCAGCGCCGTGCCGATCACTACAGGGTGCAAGTTGTTAGGTATTGCGTAGTCCTCTACCCATGTCATGGGCTTGCCCTTGCCAAGCTTGACCACACAGATAGCGTTACGAGCATGTGCAGGTAAGATGTCACCCACACCCTCAAGGCCAAGGTTGGTCGTAGCGAACACAATAGAACCCTTGGGCAGAGCGTGCATGCCGTTCTTGCGCTCCAACATGATGCGGCGTGACGCCCGCTGTACGGGCAGTGGGCCCTTTGCGAACTCGTCGAACATCAAGATGACAGGCTTGTCGAGGTGCATGCCAAGGTTCTCATTCGGCACGAACGACAGCACATCCACGCCATTGACCGTGGAATACTTGGGCCCTGCTAAGTCACCGACATCTGCGGTTGTGCAGTCGAAGTAGCACGGATACGCATCCGGCCTCATAGCTGCGATGATCTGGAGCAGGGTGCTCTTGCCGGTACCGATGTGGCCCTCGACAAGCACGGTTACAGTCTCACCTACGCTGAGGATAAGGTCAGCGATTTCTTTCAGGGTCAGGTCGTTGTTCTTGCTTACTTTCATGGTCGTAGTCTCTCTATGTGTAATACTTCACAGGCTGTGAAGTTTGATTAAAAGTTGAACTTGCTGAGCAGAGCGTCGATCTCTGCCTTTACACCGTCACGTACCTGCGCCTCCTTGCGCAACTCCTTTACCTCTACCCCTTGCAGGGTCATCTGCAAATCCCTACGCATCTTCTCAAGGTTGGGGTCGTTGGTTATGTTGAGCTCCTTGAGCATGTCGCACAGCTCAAGTGCGTTGTCTACCACGCTGGCATGCACCCCACCGGCACGCCGCCCCTCTTCTTTGTTGTCGTAACTACCGAGCTGTCGAGACAGCACTTGCATAGTCTTGTACAACCTGTCCCAGTTGGACTGCATCGCATCCGCCAACTTCTTGTCACTGGCCGCTTGGAAATCAGCAAGCAATGCCTTCTCGGCCTCATGCCCTATGTCTACTCTGAAGTCACCTGCATGGGGTACAGGACTGAACTCACGCACCATGTAGAACTTGGCGCGTACCTGCTCTGCTGTAGGGTAGTCTTCCCTACGGAATAGGCCAACAAGATTGAACTGCGCAGCCTGTATCCGCTGCTCGTACACAGCGATCAACTCGTCTACTAACCTATAGAACTCAGCGATACGCGCGTCTAATTCAGCTGCGTTGTTGAGCATGAACGTCGTAGGCAATAGGCGCCAGCCGCTGTCATCCCATGGTGTTGTGAACGTAGCTATCCATGCACGGGTAGCGCTGGCTTGGCTCTGGATTGCATCGAGCTCAACCGTATTGGGTAACAGGTTCTTGTTGTAGTTGCCTGCCCTTACACGGGCGCCCTTGTCGGCGTCTACCTCAGACGACACCGCATTATCTTTCTTGCGTGCCTGCCACACGCCAATGGACATACGAACCAGAACAGCAGAAGAAGCAATCGAAATAGCCATAACACACCTCGTTGTTGTATCTAACTTCACAGGCTGTGAAGTTTGTGGGTCAAGTTGGAACCTCCAACCGTAGGACATATTATACACATAGTTGACGCATATGTCAAGCGTTTTGAAATAGGTGATGCGTTAACCGTCAGCATCATAGGGTCGGCCCCCGAGGAGAGAGGTTGTGCGGAGCAGGCCCATGACCTAGCAAATCACAAACTGGACTCGTGGCAGACTGCTATGGTTATTCAGCAAGCGGGGCACTCATAGCTTACCCCCATTTGATCAGCTAAACATTATCTTGATGATGGGCAACTGCTCTTGCATCGTACGCCGCACCCACTTGGGCGCATTGCGCATCAGGATACATTCCGCAGAGGAGGGCTTGCCTGCCTTGCCCATACGCAGCACCCTGTAGGGCAATGTTACCCCATCATGTAGCTTGGGCGATAGGATGTCCATCGAATACCTGCACCCCGTCGCAACATGGGTGCTCTTAACCTGTACCCAACCGCCGCCTAAAAACGACGCATTAGCGTTATAGTCTACCTTGATTTCCATAGCCTTACCTCACGATAACATGATTGCCACAACGGGCAGTTGTTCATGGATTGTTCTCTGCACCCACTTGGGGGCGCTGCGTATTCTCATATCCACGCGCTTTGATAAATTCGTCACACGGCCCGGGCCTAGTAGACGGCACTTGGACTCCTTAAATACATGTGTTTGGTACGTCGTCCCCCTGTCATTGGTCATGGTGATCGTCACAAAATGTGACCACGCATGCCCTACATCCCACAGCTCATGCTTAACATCAATCTTACCGGCCATCAGTGTAGTCCTCGCATTGCTCATTCAATATCCACAGCGCGGCCAGCTCGTCGAGCTGGGGCTGGCTCAAGCAGCCCCGTATATCTGTACCTTTGAACAGTACCGAATGGACGTACCATACGCGCTCCTCGGTGCAGTAGGCACACATAACGTGTACCTCTTGCTCATTAACTCCTATGTTAGCCCTCATGGCGCACCCATGCTTGGTCTATTGCTTGCTTAGCCATCTTACGCGCTAAGTCTAGGTTACCAACGGTAACCTCAAGCAGGATGTCTTCCAACACATCGGCCAACACATCGGCCAGCGGGGTCTCTTCTAACCACCGCTCACGGGCTAGGTCATCCCTAGCAGCGGCTTCAGCGAACTCATCATGGCTTTTCCAGCTGTCGTATATGCTCATTGCTCTCTCTCCGATTGTGAAACTTCACAGGCTGTGAGGTTTGGTTGTTAGTGTTGTGCCAAATGGACGTCTATACGCTTATCAGCGCGGAAACAGCCCCGCTTACATTTAGCACAGGCACCGCTGACCTTGGCGCCGTGCGTCTTCGGACACAGGAAATACTTATCGCCATTGGGCGTATGGCGTACGGCATCGTCGCCGTAGAACATCGTAGACCAGCCCTGTGCCCTGAGCTGTGCCCACTCCTCATCGGTCGTCGTTGGGTCGGTGCTTGCGAGTATACGCAAGTTGCTATACGTATTTCTGAGCCTTGTCACCATTGCATTCAGCAATGGACTACGCCATGCACGGGTTGGCACCCATATAAGACGCTGCGGGTTATTGGCCGCTATAGACTCGACGCGGGCGACGTCGAGCAAGTCTCTGAACGCTTCACCCCGCGTCATCAGCCGCAGCCTATCCGTCTGCTTACGGCGCTTGCGCAGGTCGAAGTTGACCTGAAGACCGTCTAACTGCTGCCAGTACGCTTCGTTGCGCACATCCTTGACCTGCATCAGCGGGTACATGGCGTACAGTTTCTCGTTGTAACAAGTCTCCCTGCAAAAGGCTGTGGCGTGCACACAGCTCTCTGGAATTGGGCGATCATAGGCGAACATACCTATGTCGCCGCACCATCTGATAGTTGATTGCATGTCTCTCTCCAGTGAAACTTCACAGTCTGTGAAGTTTAGTTGCCGTTGTGATAGCGGTCGTAGCTCCTGATGGCGCTGTATGCCTTACAGTTTTTATAGCGTACGTCCATGTTGTTGCGCCCTTTCGCCATCACGAAATGGGTGGCGTCGCAGTCCTCTTCCAAGTACACCCAGTCTTTGCGGATGTACGAATAGCGTGTGATTTTGTCGGCTAGGCCGAGCTCTACCAACTCGGCGCGCTTAACTCTAAGCCAGCCGTGGCCCGCGTCACTGAAGAATACGTATACGTTCTTGCTCATCGCTCTCTCCGGTTGTGAAACCTCACAGGCTGTGAAGTTTATGGTGTCAGGCAGGTAACCTGCCGTTTTCTTCAATTCTGGAGCCTATTATACGCCCTCTTGACGGGTTTGTCAAGTGTTTTGGGAAGGCTCTTGGTTCGGGGCAAACCTCACAGGCTGTGAAGTTCGCCCTCTGCTTCATTTATATCTTTGATTGTAGGGTATATTATACACCTTCTTGACGGGTTTGTCAAGTGTTTTGAAATCGCCTGCAAGCATGCCGACTTACTGGTCTCGTGAAACTTCACAGTCTGTGAAGTTCTGTTCGGTCTCGGTCTCTGCTTTGCTTATGCTGCGTAGCAGGTCGAACACTGCGCAATAGATGGTGGTGTTCTTGTGTGGTGCGTGTGGGTCGTCTGAGTCTTTATACCTCACATATGTAGAGTGACTTGTCACGTATCTGTAGTCGTGCCTGTAGTTCGGTATGGCCCTTCGTAACACGCTGATCCGCAGATAGACCCGCTTGGTGTGGTGTGTACCATTCAGATTGATACTCTCCTTCAGCGCCCCTAACAGGTGCTCCTCACTCACAGGCGCTGGCTTGTCTCTGCGCACAAACTCGGGTATCCGCGCGTTCTGGTCTAGCCGTACTTGATTCAAATCCAGCGCACGCATCTGGGTGCTGTCAACAATGAACTGATCCAGTGCAGGTATATGCACACGCTTGGACTTTGCCCGTTTCAGGGGCTTCATGCCGCCCGCCAGCCGCTCTAGCGCCCTGCGCTCCCGCTTCAGGTCGCGCATCAGTTGCTTCATAACTTCTATATCTGAATCCGGCTCTTGTATCAGGGCATCGGCCTCATCGTATAAGGCTAGGGCTCTCGCAACGATGTTCACATCCCCATTGTGCTCACGCATCAGCCTAGAACGCAGGTTTACACGCCCCGTTGGTGTACGAGTATTGCGCAATGCGCTTCCTGCTCTCAGGTCGAATACGTGTACTTTACATGCTGGCCTGACGTGCCCTGTACCTTTCAATAGACGTATAGAGGACGGCCCTTTGTATTGGGTGTTCATTTGCAGGGATTTCAGCAGGGGCTCGTTGTCCTCATCCAGCTCTGTCGCCAACCATGCGGCATCCACGAACATGTATTCTGTATCGGGCTCGTACCTGATCGCTATGCAATCGGGATCAATAGAGGAAAACGTGTTGTCTGTATTCAATCGACAGCTTTTCTTCCGCATGTCCTCTGTTGAGTGTATGGTGAGGGTCTTGTCGTAATGTTTCGCAAGCAAAGCCTTAGGTTCCATGATTCACCTCGTTTGTGCTAATGTACAGCGCAAACTTCACAGCCTGTGAAGTTTGGATACGCAATGTTTCCGGTAACATTACCGGTAGGGGAATTATACACGCGGGCGCGGCGAACGCAAGGGCTGAACATTAACGCATCCCGCCAAACTTCACAGCCTGTGAAGTTTGAGTTGGTAACAACTACTGTTACCCATAATGTTACCTTGATAGACCCTTAGATCGGGGCTTGCGCTAGTAACAAAACAGCTGCACATTAGGTGTCTCGCACAGGCAGTTTTGGGGTACGCGGCGGGCTTGCTGGGTTTAGGGGCATAAATTTTGTAATAATGATATGTATAGTGATAAAAAGTATAGCCCCTATAGGAGGTTGAGAGAAGGAGAGGGAGGAGCGCAAATCCAAATTCCAAATCATTATATATATTATCATTATAACTATTATTATTATTAGAACTCCTACCCCCTTCCCAGTACGGATACGGCGTACCCCAAAACTGCCTGTGCGAGACACTTGATGTGCAGCCCTAATGCACCACTCAGAACCCGCGATCTAAGGGCATATCAAGGTAACAAAGCCGGTAACAAAGCCTGAGCGCCCCTTACACGCCCTACTGGTCTCGTGAAACTTCACAGGCTGTGAAGTTTGGCGCCCGAATCTGATGAAACTTCACAGGCTGTGAAGTTTGGTACACGGCGGCTTGACGCGCGGCGCCCCTTACCCTGTTTACTGGTTTCAAACGGGCGGCAAACAGCGGGCACAAAAAAGCCCCGCCGAAGCGGGGCCGTGGCTACTCAATATCGTAGTCGCTCTGGTACAGGCGCCTGAGCTCGTCCCTGTAGTCCAGCCAGCCCGTATAGTGGGCATCCGACTTATAGTCCAGATTTAGCTGTGTGATTTCCAAGATGATCCGATTGATGATCCGGTTCGCGTCGTGTGCGTTCAATTTATGCTTGGTTGCCTTAACAAGGCGCCCGACTAGGCGCTGTTTTTCAATGCTCTGGTTTATGTTTTGATTCATGGCTTTTTCCAGTTTAGTGGGGCGGCTCTCGCCGCCCTGTTGTTGTTAGGCCCTTTTACTCAAGATGTAGAGTATCAGGATGACTATGGCGCGAATGATCACTTGACCACCCATTCGCCGGTATCCGACCGTTCAGCGTGCCCTACCTTCTCCATGGCTTCCCATAGTAAGATGGTCATTTCATCCTTTGTGTAGTCGGCCATGGTGGCAAGCACAGCTACCCATTCCTCGAACCCTTCCTGACTTTCCTGCATGGCGTGAAAGCCTTTTGCACAGTGTGGCATCGTTGCCCCGCATCCCGCGACCGCCTTGGGTTTCCCCGTTACAGCGCATATCTGATCCTTCTTCTTTTGAGCGTCTAAGTCCCAAGTTTGTAAGATGACGCGTTCCTTGAAGCACCACTTGACTGCGGCGAGATAGTTGTCTTTGGTGCGGGAAGATATCCCTTCCACGGTTCCGACGGCATTTGCAATCCCGTCGGCCATTGGATTCGACCTCTTGTTACCTTCCGGCCACTTGATGTCCGCTATGGCTCCCCTTTTGATTGCAGCGTTTACCGCCGCCTTCGCCGCCTTCCCGCGGCTCGCCGCGTCCGTCGCCACCGCCTTAGCCCTCAATGCGTCACCGATTCCGGTGCCGATGTCATGTGCAACTGCCAACAGCATGTCGGTTTTGTTCATTTTTGCGGTCATGGTTTTTCTCCTATCTAATCTCGGGAACCGCCGAGCCGGTATGCCGTCTGGCATGGGGAAATAATGCGCGCTCTTGTCAGAACTGTCAACAAGAAAAATCAAACCTCACAGGCTGTGAAGTTTGCCGGTGGCTGTAATGTGGTCGCGCGTATCGCCCGCTCGCGCGTCGCGCCCGCGCGCATCGCGCGCGACCCCCACCCCGTGGGGGAACCCCCTTCGGGGGTTCGGAGTCCCCCCTCGCCTATATACATTGATCTGCACATTCAACGATCACTTTGTCGCTCCGCACCCCGTCGCTTCACAGCCTCACCGCTCCGCACTACGTCGCCTCACAGTTTCACCACCCCGTTACACCCGTCACAAGCTTTACAATTTTGTAAGCCAATTTTTCAACATCGTCTGCTAATAACGCGGGGGAAAAACACCCCCCGTCACAAAAAATAGAGTCCCGTTTCCTTTCGGGCATTGCAATAGATTTTTACGTTTGCTAGGCTTAGCGCATCTGGTTACACAACCTGCACATTATGGATACCGTCGAGATACCGACTGCTCTGGAAGAACTCCACTTCCCAATACAGTTTCTGAACTATTCCGCTAGCGCGGAAGAAGTGTTTGCGCGGCAATCTTTCAAGGACGGATACCCACCTACCACCGCAGAAACCCCCCTATCTACCTACGACAGGGCGTGGATAGTCGAAAAAGGACAAAACCCCACTTGCTCCACTCCTCCCCCCTCTCTCGCTGCTGAGAGAGCTTTACAGCGGCACCTTGCCGCCTATGACTTTGTGGTTCCGGGCACCCAAGACCAATGGCAGTCCTACATCATGAGCAAATACTTTGAGCTCACTCTTGACCCCGATCCTAAGATAGCTAAGCCCGCCTTGGACGCCTTGGCAAAAACCAGCATAGTTGGGCTCATGGTGGACAAGCAGGAAATATCCATCGTCCATAAATCTACAGAAGAGCTCGAAAAGGCCCTACGGGACGCGATTGCGCGCTACGCTGGGAAAACCATTGAAGGTACAGCTACCCGCGTATGACAGACCTAGATATGGAGGCGTTACAGACCGCCATAGACAACGCTCCTCCCAAAGAAAAAGCCAAGCTGCTGGAGCTTGTGAAAGAGCTGAACATACGGAAAACCCGCGCCTTAGCTCAGGAAGACTTTCTGGCCTATGTAAACGCAGTCTGGCCGGATTTCATCTCCGGTTCACATCACAGGCGTATAGCCAAGATTTTTGAAGCCGTGGCCCGTGGCGAGAAGAAACGGGTCATCATCAATCTTGGGCCTCGTCATACCAAATCTGAGTTTGCATCCTATCTTCTGCCCAGCTGGATGCTGGGTAAATTCCCCAAGAAGAAAGTGATGCAAATTTCAAACACCGCAGAGCTGGCCGAGGGCTTCGGTAGAAAAGTGCGTAACTTGGTAGATGACGCCGTGTACAAGGCCATATTCCCAGACGTTGAGCTACGCACCGACTCAAAGGCGGCAGGGCGGTGGAATACCAACTTCAACGGCGAATACTTTGCATCAGGCGTCGGCGGTACAGTTACAGGTCGAGGCGCTGACCTGCTCATCATTGATGACCCCCATTCTGAAAACGAGGCGGTGCTTGCTCAGTTCAACCCCGCTATCTATGACAAGGTGTTTGAGTGGTACACATCCGGCCCACGTCAGCGTCTGCAACCGGGAGGGGCTATAATCATCGTTATGTGTATGGTAGGTGGCACACTTGTTTTGATGGCGGATGGGACAGAAAAACCCCTGCGGGACATACGCCCCGGCGATAGTGTAGCCACTTTTGACAATGGCAAATTAACGACTAGCAAGGTTAACAACTGGCGGTCAAGTGGTGTTGATTCCATATACAAAATACAAACAGAATCTGGTAAAATACTCCGAGCAAATGAGAGGCATCCGTTTCTCATAATGAACGAAGGGGTATTGGAATGGACAAGACTAAAGAGCTTGAGACCGGGGGATCAACTTGTATCGTTGAAGGGTGCAACAGGCTGGCAAGAGCAAAAACCAAACCCGGAAAATGCAGCCCATGCCAAGCAAAAGACAGCTACCACCGCAAAAACCCAAACGCACCCTATCATCCCATCGGATACCACGGAAAACACAAAGGGCGAGGTTGCTCCGAAATTGATTGCCAAGCTGCTGCGGTATCTAAAGGCTTGTGTATCGCGCACTACAACGCAAAAAGATGGCAAGACGGGTACGGCAGGGGCACCCCAGAGTCACGAAGGGCTACAAGGCTTAAAATCCGATACGGGATTACGCTTGAAGAGTATGCAGCGATGTTCGAAAAACAAGACGGAAAATGCGCGGTATGTGGAGAACTGCCCGGAAGCAATGTCAGGGCACATTGGGGCGGCAAACTGTGTATTGACCATTGCCACGACACTGGAGAAGTTCGGGGTCTCCTCTGCAACGACTGCAATCTCGCCGTTGGCTATGGTAAGACACCAGAGGTACTTGAACGAGCTGCGGCGTATCTCAGACTTTACAGTGGACTTAATAATCTCGATAACTCCTGATGGGGAGGAAGAAGTTTTTGACGTTGAGATTGACCGTACCGAGAATTTCATAGCCAATGGTATTGTTAGCCACAACACAAGATGGAGTCTCCGTGATCTTACGGGGCAGGTGTTGGATTCAGCATCCACCAGAGGCGGCGATAAGTGGGAGGTTGTAGAGTTTCCGGCTATTCTTCCATCGGGTAAGCCCCTGTGGCCTGAGTTTTGGAAGCACGAAGAGCTTGATGCCATCCGTAAAGTGCTCCCTAACGGGAAGTGGATGGCGCAGTACCAGCAGCAGCCAACGTCAGAACAAAGCGCTATAATCAAGCGCGAGTGGTGGCAAGAATGGCCCTACGAAGACCCACCCAAGGTGGAGTTCATTATCATGGCGATGGATACGGCCTTCGAGAAGAAGACCTCCGCTGACTACAGCGCCGCTGTTATTTTTGGCGTTTGGGACAACGACGAGGATGGTGACCAGCCAAATATCATTCTGCTGAACGCTTGGAGAGACAGACTTGAGTTTCCCGAGCTGAAGGCTAAAACGCTGGAGCTGTACGAAGAATGGGAGCCAGACAGCGTAATAATCGAAAAGAAGGCCAGTGGGGCGCCACTGATCTACGAATTACGGCGTATGGGCATCCCCGCGCAAGAGTTCACACCTAGCAAGGGCAACGACAAGATCACACGGCTCAACGCTATCGCTGACATTTTTGCGTCAGGTAAGGTGTGGGCGCCACGCAAGCGCTGGGCGGAAGAGTTGATTGACGAGGTGGCGGCGTTCCCTGCGGGCAAGAACGATGACTACACAGACTGTGTTTCTCTGGCGCTAGCCAGATTCCGTTCAGGAGGGTTCATCGGTACAGCTAAAGACAAAGACTACGACGAAGACAACTGGATACTTAAATCAAGACGCGCGGCATACTACTAATGAGTAAACACAAAATGACACTAGAAGAGTTTCAAGCGATCTTCAAAGAAAGAGATGAAGCGAAGTCCCCCGATGAGGCGCACGCACAGGTGATACGTGATACCACCGCGAAGAACCTACGCGACCTAGAAAAGCTGTACGGCTTACAGCCGCCACAAGTACCACCAATCCAAAAAGCCAACAAACGGGAAATCGCGGGAGACCATTACGAAAAGATGCCAATTCAGCCTTGGGTGGCTATGGAGGCGTGGCTTTCACCTGAAGAGTTCAGAGGGTACTTGCTTGGTAACAGCCTTAAATATCTAGCACGAGCGGGCAAAAAGGGGCCGTACAAGGAAGACATACAGAAAGCCCACCATTATCTTGAGAAGCTGCTAGAAATACTGCAATAATAGGGAATACCCGCACCCTGCCTTATGGCAAGCCCACAAACCCACAGGAACCTAAATGGCAATCCCAAACATCGACAAAGCTATGCTCCCCCAAAGCCCATTTTTGATGGAGGAGGACGACGAGCCAATTGAAATCAGCATTGGTGACCCTAACGATCCCCCTGAGATGGAAGTTGAAGTCGAGATTGAGCGTGAGCCTTCCTTTGACGCCAACTTGGCGGAGTACATAGACGCCTCTGAGTTGCAGGAGCTTGCAGCGGATTTGCTTGATGATTTTGACAACGACAAGCAGAGCCGCAAGGAGTGGGAGAAAACCTATACGGACGGGCTTGACCTTCTGGGGCTCAAGATCGAAGAGCGTAGCGAACCGTGGGAGGGCGCATGCGGGGTGTTCCACCCGATCCTGACTGAAGCAGCCGTACGGTTCCAAGCGGAGATGATTGCAGAGACGTTCCCGGCACAGGGGCCGGTACGGGCTAAAATCGTAGGGAAAGACGACAAGGAGATCAAAGAAGCCGCGACGCGGGTGGTAGCCGACATGAACTACCAGCTGACCGAAAAGATGACGGAGTTTAGGCCAGAGCATGAAAAGATGCTGTGGGCACTGGCGCTGACAGGTGCAGCGTTCAAGAAAGTCTACTTCGATCCTTCGCTAAACAGACAAGTCAGCATGTTCATACCTGCTGAAGACCTTGTTATCCCCTATGGGGCGTCGGACGCGCGCACTGCGCCGAGGATTACGCATGTCATGCGTAAGACCAAAAACGAGATTAAGAAGCTGCAATACACGGGGTTTTACCGGGATATTGACCTTGGGGAGCCATCGAAAGTACAGGATGACATCCAGAAGCGGAAAGACGAGGCAGAAGGGTATTCTGCGCTTTATGACGATAGGTACCAGCTGCTGGAGATATGCGTAGACCTCGACCTGCCGGGGTTTGAAGACATTGACGAAGATGACGATGAAGAAACAGGGATAGCCCTGCCGTACGTGGTCACTGTGGACAGGGGTTCACAGGAGATTCTGGCGATTAGGCGTAACTGGGACGAGCACGACCCGATACGCGCCAAGAAACAGCACGTCGTACAGTACACTTACATACCGGGGTTTGGCGCCTACGGGTATGGTCTGATCCACCTGATAGGTGGGTTTGCAAAGAGCGCGACGTCTATTGTGCGTCAGTTGGTTGATGCGGGCACCCTGAGCAATCTTCCGGGTGGCCTAAAGTCTAGGGGTCTCCGAATCAAAGGCGATGACACACCCATCATGCCGGGAGAGTGGAGAGATGTTGATGTTCCAAGTTCCAACATCAAGGACAATATCCTGCCCCTTCCCTACAAAGAGCCAAGCCAGACGCTGTTCCAGCTTCTACAGAACGTAGTTGAGGAAGGGCGCAGGCTAGCGGCGGTATCCGAGGTAAAGTTTGGAGAAATGAGCGGCGAAGCGCCGGTTGGCACTACGCTGGCGATTTTGGAGCGTGAGCTCAAGGTAATGTCGGCTGTTCAGGCGCGCGTGCATGCGTCGATGGCACAAGAGTTCAAGCTGATCGCAGCGTTGATCCGCGACTACACAGCGCCTGTGTATGACTACGAGCCGGATTATGGCGCAAGCCCCACCGCCAAGCAGGCAGACTATGACAAGGTTGACATCATTCCGGTCAGTGATCCTAACGCGACGACAATGGCGCAGCGGATTATTCAGTACCAAGCGGCGACTCAGCTTGCTCAGCAAGCACCGCAGATTTATAACCTCCCGCTGCTCCACCGTAACATGCTCGAAGTTATGGGTATCAAAGATGCAGACAAGATTGTTGAGGTTGAAGAGGACGTCAAACCGACGAATCCTGTCACTGAGAATATGCAGATTCTCAAGTCAAAGCCGGTAAAGGCTTACATTGAGCAGGATCACGAGTCGCATATTACAGTGCACATGGCACTGATCAATGATCCTAAGATGGCGGAGATCATAGGGCAAGACCCCAACGCCAGCGCGCTAAACGCCGCCCTCATGGCCCACATTCGAGAGCACGCAGGCTTCAGGTTCCGTCAGGAGCTCGAAAAGCAGCTTGGGGTGGCCCTGCCCCCGCCTGACGAACAACTCAGCCCTGAGATCGAGATGCAGCTTGCTAAGCTGTCGGCTGAAGCCGCACAGCAAATGGTACAGGCCAACCAAGCAAAACAGCAGGAAGACAAATCGCAGCAACAGTCGCAAGACCCGCTGGTGCAGATGCAGCAGAAAGAGCTGCAGCTTAGAGAGCAAGAGATCAACGACAAGAAGACGATTGAGCTCGAAAAGATCAAGGCACAGAAAGAAATTGCCATGCTCAACAACGAGGCAAAACTCATGCTTCAGAATGAGGATGCCAAGGTCGAAGGTCTATTCAAAGGCATGGACATGATAGCCGCGCAACAAGACCAAATGATGCAAGACGTTACAGCACCGCCCGCGCCGCCAGCGCCAGCAGGGGGCGAACAACCACCAGCAGGGGGCGAACAGCCGCCAGCACCACCTTCACAACCACCACAGTAAAACACAATGACAACTGTACTTGACGTACTGCAGAAAGAATTGGAGACCGTGATTGAATCACGCAAAAACGCCCTAGCCACGGGCGCAGTCGCTGACTATGCCGAGTACCGGCATCTGGTAGGGGTAATCACGGGTCTGACCTCTGCTCTGGAACGCATAAAAGACCTGCAAAAATACCAAGAGGAAAACTAATGTCAGTAGCAAATATCGACACCGACAAGACACTGGGCGTAGCAGAAGAGCTATCCGAGCGCTTGCCGCACCCTATCGGGTACAAAATGTTGGTAATCAAACCTGAGCTCGAAGAGAAAACAGAAGGAGGCATAATCAAACCTCATGAGTTCCTGCGCAAAGAAGAGGCTGGCGCCGTTGTAGGACTCGTACTGAAACAAGGTGATCTGTGCTACAAGGACGAGACTAAATTCCCCACGGGGGCGTGGTGTAAAGAAGGCGATTTTGTACTCATTGGTGCGTACCGTGGCTCACGGTTTAGCGTAGATGGTAAAGAGTTCATCATCATCAATGACGATATGATCGAGGGTGTAGTTGCTGACCCTCGCGGTATTAACAGGGCATACTAAACTTAGGAGATTCCTATGCAGGGCTATGAAGACGATTTTGAAGACGATTTTGGGGATGATGAAGAGGTAAATCCGGTACGCAAGCGGTTTGCCGACGACGATGACGCCGATGAGGGCTACGAGATTGAAATCGTAGACGACACCCCCGAAGAAGACCAAGGACGCAAACCTCTTGAGGCTGAAGATGACAGCCACGAGGAAGAGGTTGAGAGCTACTCCAAGCGCGTCAAGAAACGAATTGACCAGCTGAATCATCGTGTCCACGATGAACGGCGGGAGAAAGAACGGCTAGCGCGAGAGAATGAAGAAGCTCTGCGGCTAGCAAAGCTAGTTGTTGATGAAAACGAACAGCTGAAGCGTACGCTGACTTGGGGGCAACAGGAATACGCCAAAGAAGCAACGACTAGGCTGGACTATGCGCAGAAGCTTGCGCAGGACAAATATCGAAGAGCGTTTGAAAGTGGTGACACTGACGGAGTATTAGAGGCTCAAGATGAGCTGCACGCTCTGTCTATTGAGCGTAACCGGGTTGCGAATCTGCGCCTTTCACAGCAACAGCAGGCTCCGCAACAAAATACTTTACAACGTGAAGATAGTACGGTATATAGTAACCAAAACACGGCCCCTGCACCGCCTCCAAGAGACTATAAAGCCGAAAATTGGGCTTCTAGGAATCCTTGGTTCGGTAAAGACGAAGAGATGACTGCCTTCGCGTATGGGCTGCACGAAAAGCTAGTTAAATCCGGTGTAGACCCCACCTCCGACGAATACTACGAAAGAGTGGACTCCCGCATAAGGGAAGTATTTCCCGGCAACTTCAAACGATCTAAGCGAACAAGTAATGTGGCTTCAGTAGGTAGAACCTCTGCATCAAGAAAGGTCATGACACTAACCAAATCGCAGGTCGCAATTGCAAAACGACTGGGTGTAACCCCAGAACAGTATGCGCAACACGTAGTTAAATTGGAGAAACGCAACAATGGCTAACATAGACCGCGCAACTCGCGCACCACGCACTAATGAAACTCGGGAAAAGGACATTCGCCAAGTCTCTTGGAAGCCTGCACACGACCTACCAACGCCTGCTCCGCATGACGGCTATGATTTTAGGTGGGTTCGGGTATCTATGTTGGGTAGTGCTGATCCAAACAATATGGCTAAATCTCGTAGAGAAGGATGGGAGCCGTGCAAATCAGAAGATCATCCTGAGATGGTAGCTGACTTTGCCGCGTTCGGTCTCGCCACTACAGGGATCATCGAAATCGGTGGTCTGGTGTTGTGCAGAACAACGTCCGAAAACACTGACGCCCGTAAGGCTTATTATGAAAATCTTACACATCGTCAGGCAGAGGCCGTTGACAATAGTTTTATGCGTGAAAATGACCCTCGTATGCCCCTGTTCAAGGAGAGCAGAACGAAGGTTTCTTTCGGTAGAGGCTCATAGCTGAGCTTTATTCAATTTTAGGAGTCTAATATGGCTAGTGTTTTTAATCCCGGCCCTTCCGGTTTCCTCCCGGTAAACCTGCTGGGTGGTCGTGTATATGCGGGCGCAACCCGACACATCCCGATTGCTTCTGGCTACGCCCAGAACATCGGTTTTGGTGACCTTATCTCTTTGGATACTAACGGTCAGGCAGTTCGTGTTGACACCTCTTCTGGCGCCAAGGCAGCTTTTGCCCTGAAGCCGATTGGTATTTTCCTTGGATGCGGTTACTCCCAGTCTTCTGGCTTGAAGTATACGCTGAACTCTCAGAACTGGGTATCAGGTACCTCTGCTACCGATGCGTACGCCGTTGTCGTAGACGACCCGGATGCCGTTTTTCAGGTAACCCTGACTGATGCTTCTGGTGTTGTATACACCGCTTCTGCGGCTACTCAGGCCAATGTCGGCAACAACATTGGGTACTACCAGCCCGCTACGCTCGTTAATGCCTCTGGCAACAGCACGGTGTCTCTGAATTTGGCCTCCGCTTCGGGGTCTACCACCACTCTGCCTTTCCGCATTGTTGATGTAGTGCAAGAAAGCGCTTTGACCGATGGGACGTTTACGCAGGTTCAGGTTATTTATAACTGGGGTCTGCATTTCTATCGTCAGTCTACCCCCATCTAAGGAGTAATTATCAATGGCTGCTATTTCTCGCGCGCAACTACTTAAGGAACTGCTCCCCGGTCTGAACGCCCTGTTCGGTCTGGAATATGAGCGTTATGGTGAAGAGTGGAAAGACCTGTTCGATACCGAAAGTTCTGACCGTTCCTTTGAAGAAGAACAGAAGCTGTCCGGTTTCGGCGCTGCTCCTGTAAAGAACGAAGGCTCTGCTATCACCTATGACACCGCTCAGGAAGCATGGTCTACCCGATACACCCACGAGACCATCGCTCTCGGCTTCTCTCTGACCGAGGAAGCTGTAGAAGATAACTTGTACGACTCACTGTCTGCACGTTATACCAAAGCACTGGCTCGTGCTATGGCGTACACCAAGGAAATCAAAGGTGCCAACATTCTGAACAACGGCTTCAACAGCAACTACGCTGGTGGTGACGGTAAAGAGCTGTTCAGTAATGCCCACCCGCTGGTCAATGGTTCAACCATCTCTAACGTCCCGTCTACCCCGACTGACCTTAACGAAACTTCTCTTGAGAACGCCGTTATCCAGATCAGCTTGTGGACTGACGAGCGTGGCCTGCTCATCGCAGCAAAGCCAAAGAAGTTGTTCATTCCCCCGGCTCTGCAGTTCGTTGCTACCCGCCTGCTGGAAACCCAGCTACGTGTTGGCACCACTGACAACGATGTTAACGCCCTCGTTAACAACGGCAGTATCCCCGGTGGTTACACCATCAACCACTTCCTAACCGACGCCAATGGTTGGTTCCTCCAGACTGACGTACCGAATGGTATGAAGCACTTCGTACGTTCTGCACTGTCAACCTCTATGGACAGCGACTTTGATACGGGCAACGCTCGTTACAAGGCTCGTGAACGTTACAGCTTCGGGTTCTCCGACCCGCTGGGAATGTTCGGTTCACAGGGCTAAGGATTGGGAGTTTCCCGGTCGAGAAAAGGAGGCTCCGGCCTCCTTTTTTTATGCGTAATTCCTTGACAGGTAAATGCAAATATCCTATAAAGAACATAAATCTGGGAATCCTAAATTGCCTGTCAGACTGGCCCAGCAGACTAGCACAAGATTTCAGGCGCAAGTGCATGAGGAAACTCGATGGCTTTTTCAACATTCTCTGGCCCCATTCGCTCCGGTACTGTTCGCTATGGCGACGGAATTAACACTGGCGTTGCAGTTCTTTCGCAGTCAGCCGTTCTTGGTCTGACGTCTTCTATCGCGTGTACGCTACCGGCGGGCGCGCAGATTCTGAACATTTTCATTGATGTAACCACGACGTTCACCACTGGCGCAACGCTAGCTGTTGGCGATGGCACTACTGCCGCCGCATATGTAACGGCGATTACTACTCCTGCTGCAGGTCGTCAGGCTATTACGTTCACCGCAGCCCAGCTCACGGCTATGTCCAACATCGGCACTACTGATGTGGCGGTAACTGTCACCATGGCAGGCACCACGGCTGTTGCAGGTGCGGGCTTCATTACTGTTGTCTACGCACAGAAAGCTAGCGACGGCTCGCAAGACCCAGCAACTCCGTAACTAGAGGGCAATAGCTATGCAAACTGATGTTTCGTCAGCGAGCACTACAGCTACGGTTAACCTAGTGCCTTATCGGTGTAGGGTAAAAGGTATATGGTTGAGTCATAGCACTACGGCTGGAACGGCTGTGTTTTATGACTCTGCCTCTACAGGCACCGCAACTACAAGCATCACAATAAACACCGCCGCCGTGGCAAATGACGGGTACATCCCCATTCCCGGCGAAGGAGTGCTGTTTGAAGAAGGCGTATATGTAGTCCTTACCAATGTGGCGAGTGCCACAATCTTCTACGCATGATTACGCCAGTGGAGCCGCAAGTTATAGTAGACGCTGTTATCGCACTTGTCGGGGCCTTGTTTGGTTGGTTGTTCAAGATGGTCTGGGATGCTATCAAAGAGCTTCAGAAAGACATCAAAGACACCAACCAAACCCTCCATGAAAGCTACGTCAGAAAAGACGATTACCGTGTTGAGATTGCTGAGATCAAAGGCATGTTCAACCGGATAATGGACAAACTAGACGGCAAGGTGGATAAGCAATGACCAGACCATCGCGGGGGCTATCCCCCATACAGGAAAAAGCCAGAGGTAAATCTATGAAAAAGCTTAAAGGTGGGATGCCCACCCTGAGTAACAAAGAGTCCGTAAAGACTAAGGTCACGCGCCGCGCCCCCGCAATGAACTCGGGGTCTCTCAATTCAGCTAAGACGTCCGGCCCGATTCCGGGGTTTGGCCCAGCTGGGATGAAAAAAGGCGGTTCTTGTACAGGTTACAAGAAAGGTGGATCAATTGATGGTGTTGCCAAGAAAGGCCGCACCAGAGGCAAAATGGTGTAACTATGGCTAAATCAGTACGCCCAAAGTTCGGGATGGGGCCAAAACCCCCAATGGGGTCTAAATCAAAGATGGCGCCGAAACTTACAGGAGTTAAGAAGAGTGGCAGCGCCGCTCATGCAGATGGCATTGCTAAAAAAGGCCGTACGAAAGGGAGATTCATCTAATGGCGGGCGGAGGACAAGGCGAGCAACCGGGCCAACAAGGTTACGCAATCGGAGGCACAGCCTCCCCTACCCCTCCTGCGCTGATGGGCAATGTACCGCCCACTCAGAATATAAGCGGCCCCGACTCAGGTATGGAGTATCCTCCAATTGACCTTGGGTTTGACGGCAGCGGCAGCGACGGTGGTGTAGGCGGGCAACCGGCAGATCAGATGCAGTCTCCACTGCATGGGTACGCATATGGTGGCATGGCACAGCCGATGGCTCCGCCGCAAATGCCTCAGTCTATGGGGCAACCGCCACAACCGCCGCAGCCTCCGCAGCCCCCACAAGCGCCGCAGCCGCCGAACATGAATCAGCCGCCGCAAATGCCCCCGGCTCTTGGTAACAAGCCTATGAGTTTAAGCCAGTTTCGTCCTCCGCAGGGCGGCTTGCAAATTCAAGGCAATCCAACGTCATCGTTCGTTCAGAGGCCCCAGCAGCGCTAACGTACAGTTAAACACCTTAATTAAGAGACAGCCATGCCTAGAAGCACCCGCCTTTTATCAAAAACCTCCACTAAAGCAACTAAGCCTGCGGCGCCTAAACCATCTGTTAAGCAGACTTCTCCTACTAAACCGGCTGTTAAGCCTGCGGCGCCTAAGCCGGCTGTTAAGCAGACTTCTCCTACCAAGGCAACCAAGACTAAAGTAACTAAGCCTATGGGGCCGTCGCCAATGCCTGCTAAAGGCACGAAGCCTAAAGGGCCGTCACCGACTCCTGCAAAGGGCACGAAGCCTATGGGAGCATCACCGATGCCTGCTAAAGGCACGAAGCCTAAAGGGCCGTCACCGACTCCTGCAAAGGGCACGAAGCCTATGGGAGCATCACCGACGCCTGCTAAGGGAACTGGGCCTAAGAGGCCGTCACCGATGCCTGCTAAAGGCACTGGGCCTAAAGGCGCTGGTTTGATGTCATCTTCTAAAGGGCCAGCAACTAAGCCTGCGGCTCCTAAACCTGCGCCTAAGACTGCGACGCCAGCAACTAAGCCTGCGGCTCCTAAACCTGCGCCTAAGACTGCGGCGCCAGCAACTAAGCCTGCGGCTCCTAAACCTGCGCCTAAGGCTGCGGCGCCAGCAACTAAGCCTGCGGCTCCTAAACCTGCGCCTAAGACTGCGACGCCAGCAACTAAGCCTGCGGCTCCGGCAACTAAGCCTCCGGCCCCCGCCCCCGCCCCTGCGGGTCTCGCGGCCCTTAAACCGGCACCTGCGCCTATGGTTAAGCCCCCGGCTCCTATGGTTAAGCCCCCGGCTCCTATGGTTAAGCCCCCGGCTCCTATGGTTAAACCCCCGGCGCCTGCTCCTGCGCCTATGGCTAAGCCTCCGGCACCTCCACCTCCGCGTATAAACAATGCTGGTGCCAGCCAATTGATGAAAAAGGGCGGTATGGCGAAGGTAGGCGGTTGTAAAGGTAAGCCGCGCGGTGTTGGCCTAGCCCAAAAAGGCTGGGGTAAAGGGAGCATGCGGTAATGGCTATCGGCAGTGTGCCTTCGTCAATCTCGCGCTTTGGCAAGTACGAGCCATTTGAACTTCAGGTGGCTCGTGGGCAGATTACGATGCACTCTGCCATTTACAAGTTTGGGTACTCTACAGTAGTGGACGGTACCTTGATTCCCATCTGGAACTTAGCCGCCGCCCGCGTGTACCTGACTACTGCTGCAACGATGACTGTGTCATCGAGTTCTGCTAACGACACGTCACCTTCTGGTACAGGCGCACACATTGTTCTGATTGAAGGCTTGGATCAAAACTACAACCCTATTTCAGAACGAATTACGCTGGCGGGCCAGACGGCAGTAGCTACGACTAAGACCTACCTGCGCGTAATAGGGATCACGGTTGTTGATAAGGGCGTAAACGGCGGCAACGTCGGCACGCTTTATGTTGGCACTGGCACTGTAACCACAGGTGTACCGGCTGTTGTGCACGAATTGGTACCTCCCGGCTTTAATAAAGAAGCGTCAGGAGTTTACACCGTTCCCGCAGGCTACACAGCATATTTGAGAGTAGGCGGGTTGTCAGGACAGGATAATGGCGCTGGGTACGTTACGGGTCGATTGGTAGTCAGTAACCAAGGTTCGCCATTCGTAACATCAGCCGTAACAGTGTTTGCCACAGGGCAGGTCAATTATGACTTTCCGTATCCTATTGCTATACCAGAGAAATCTGACATAGAAGCTAGGGCAATCACATCCAGCGGTACCAATACATTATCCTCGTATTTCGGTATGATCCTTATCAAGAACGATGGGCAAACCTAATGGCTAAAGCAATTTGGGACAAACCAAGACCGAAAGGGTTGGATAAACCAAAGAAGCTAAGCTCGGCTAAGAAGACCTCGGCTAAGGCTATGGCTAAGAAAGCAGGGCGTCCGTATCCGAATCTCGTTGATAACATGAGAGCTGCGAGGAAGAAATAATGGCTAAGTCACCGGCATGGACTAGATCAGAAGGTAAGAATCCGAAGGGCGGGCTCAATGCAAAGGGCCGCGCTAGCGCTAAAGCTCAGGGTATGAACCTGAAGCCTCCTGCGCCTAAACCTAAGACGTCAAAAGATGCCGCACGGCGTAAATCATTCTGTGCTCGCATGGAAGGCATGAAGAAGGTCAACACTTCCGCAAAAACTGCTAAAGACCCGAACAGCCGCATCAATAAATCTTTGAGAGCGTGGAACTGTTAAATGGCTACATCAGGAACATCTTCGTGGACTCCAGATATTGCTGAGATCATCGAAGAATCGTACGAGCGCGCAGGCATAGAAATCCGCACTGGCTATCAATTTAAGACAGCAAGGCGCAGCCTCAATCTGTTGTTTCAGGAATGGGCTAACAAGGGCCTCAACCTCTGGACTATTGAAGCTGACGAGATTGCGTTGGATTACGGTGAAGGAGACTATGACCTTCCTAACGACACTGTTGACATCATTGAGCATGTGATTCGCCAGAATCAGGGTAACCCAGCAACTCAAGTAGACCTTGTCATCCCCCGTATTGCACTTCCAACCTACGCGGCTATACCTAACAAGTCGGCAGTGGGGCGCCCTGTTCAAGTGTATGTAGACCGCCAAGCGCCTACGCCTAAAATCCATATATGGCCTACTCCAAATATGGCGAACACGTACATCTTCAGGTATTGGAGGCTGCGGCGTATTCAAGATGCAGGGCAACCGGGGTCGAACACCGTTGATATGCCTTTCAGGTTTATACCCGCTATTGTTGCAGGGCTAGCGTATTATCTGGCTTTGAAAAACCCAGAGGCTATGGATCGCGTTCAGCTGTTAAAGACGCTGTACGATGAGGCGTTTCAAGAGGCGGCAGATGAAGATCGTGATCGCTCACCTGTTCGATTCATTCCACACATGGGGTACTTAGGTGGTGGCTGGTAATGGCGACTCGTTTTGCTTCTGAGAAGAAAGCGTTTGGCTTCTGCGATAGGTGTGGGTTCAGGTACGACCTAAAGCGGCTTAAGACCTACATGATCATGGGCAAGCGCATCAACATGCGTGTGTGCCCTGAGTGTTGGGAGATCGACCATCCTCAGAACTGGGTGGGCATAATCGGTGCGCAGAAGGTATCTAACGATCCTCAAGCGCTACGCAACCCGAGACCCGACACAAACTTAGACGCTTCCCGTGGGTTTTTTGCTTTTACTCCTGTTGCTTCGCAACAGATAACGACGACACTTAATGATGTATTTGTTAAAATTACTTAGAGGTAATTAAGATGGCTAAATGGGAAGGTTCTGCTAAAGACGTTTCGCAAGACAAGAAGCTTGCGAAGAAGCACAAGATGTCTTTCAGTGACTGGGAGAAATCCCCGATGGACAAGAAGCACGACAAGCAGAAGTCTATGAAAGGCTTAAAGAAAGGTGGTGTAACCCCTATGGCAGCTAAGAAGATGGGGCGTAACCTAGCCCGTGTCGCTAATCAGAGGTCAAGATAATGCGTAAATTCAAACCTGCATGCTGCGATCATAAAGAGGGCAGCGCTGAGTACGCTGGCGTCAAATCAGTGCCCACTCCCAAAGGCAACGGCTACCCCGTTGAAATCACGGAGACCAAGACTGTAAAAGTTCGCGGCACTGGCGCGGCTATCAAGGGCACCAAATGCAGTTCTAAACTAGGCTAAAACATGAGTCTTACATACGCACAGTTGGTCACTGCCGTTCAACAGTTTACTGAAGTTGACGAACCTACGTTCATTTCCAACATCCCTGTGTTTGTTCAAAACACTGAGGTGATAGTAAACAACAGCGTCCAGCTCCCTGCGTTTAGGCAGACTGCCACTCTATCGACCGTAGCAAGCAATCAGTATGTAGCGCTGCCTTCTGGCTTTTTGTCTATGTTCTCGGTAGCCGTCATCAGCCCTACAGAGGGGTACGTGTACCTGCTAAACAAAGATGTAAACTACATCAGAGAAGCCTATCCGTTCCCCGCCACTACTGGTCTCCCCACAACCTACGCGCTGAACGATGCAACTCAAATAGCGCTGGGGCCGACGCCTAATGCCGTCTACTCGCTGAACGTAAATTACTACGCTTACCCACCGAGTATCGTAACCGCAGGGACGAGCTGGCTGGGAGTTAACTTCTCCAATGTGCTGCTCTGGGGCACGCTAGTCGAAGCATACATTTACCTCAAAGGTGAGCCTGAACTGATTCAAACCTATCAAGCCAAATTCCAAGAAGCTATGGCAGAACTGAAACAGTTGGGTGATGGTAAGAATAGAGGCGATACATACCGTAAAGGGCAAGTCAGGGATGTGGTGACATAATGGCTATTACCCAAAGTATTGTTTCGACATTCAAATCCGAGCTGTTCCAAGGCGTGCATGACTTTGCTGTTGGCGGGGATACGTTCAAGATTGCCTTGTACACAGCCAACGCCAATCTGGATTCTGCAACGGTAAGCTACACAGGCACCACAGGTGAAGTCCCTAACGGTAGCGGATACACCACGGGCGGAAACGTCTTAACAGGCCAAAGCATCGGGCAAGCAGGAACAACCACCTTCATAGACTTCAATGATTCTGTGTGGCTAGCGGCGTCATTCTCTGCGGCAGGAGCGTTGATCTATAACGACTCAGCTGTAGGCAAACCTGCGGTGGCAGTGCTTAATTTTGGCGGTACGTACATAGCGACCAGCAATACATTCACAGTGCAGTTCCCTCCCGCTACAAGCACGACCGCAGTAATTACAGTGACCTAACAAGGAATATACATGGCAATTCGTTACCCCTTAGTGCTGAATGGCGCTACTATTGAAGAGCTTCAACCCGCTGATTCTATCGACATCACCTCAGCGTCTATCTCAGGAGACCTGACGTTCACGGGTACCGGTGCTAGGGTAAAGGCTAATTTCAGCGACCCTATCGCAACCAATCGCCTGCTGTTCCAGACCTCAACGGCTAACAGCACTACGCTTGTTGGTATTATGCCTAACGGCACTGGCAGCACTTCAGGTATCTATGGCGTCAACAGCTCGACGCTGACCAATGCTTCATACTTCGACCTGCGCGTGTCGGGTTCCGGTAACGATGTTCGTCTGACTTCCGACTACTACGGTGCGGGAACGTACCTGCCTATCACCTTCTACACAGGCGGCTTAGAGCAAGTACGCATAACGGCTAACTCTGGTGCGCCGGCAGATTTCCAGTTCAGCCAGTCTGGTACGCGGATAACGGGCGACTTCAGTAACGGCACTGCCGCTAACCGTGTGTTGTTCCAGACTTCGACCGCTAACAGTACTACGGCTGTGGGTATCATGCCGCGTGGAACGGGCACTACGTCTATCATCTACGGTACCAATAGCTCTACTCTTACCAACGCCTCCTACTTCGACCTGCGTGTGTCGGGTTCTGGTAACGACGTTCGCCTATCTGCTGACTACTACGGCGCAGGAACGTACCTGCCTATTACGTTCTACACGGGCGGTGCTGAACAAGTACGCATCGACACTTCTGGCAATGTGGGAATCGGGACTATTTCTCCGGGGGCGCGACTAAACGTCGTAGCCGCTTCAGCCTCAGATGCCCTACGCATCACACAAACGGGCGCAGGCAATGCGTTGGTAGTTGAGGATAGCGCGAATCCTGATAGCACACCGTTTATCGTTGGTACGAATGGCGAAATTCGCATTGGATTAACTAATTCTATTCCTGTTGGCAGCCCATTTGCTCGGCAATTACAATCTGCTATTGTTGGCGATCCTACGGGAGGCTCGGCTGGAGCGGCATTTTCAAGATTTAGTGCGGATGGGAGTGGATCAGTATTTGCTTTTGGTAAATCAAGAGGCAACGACACAACTTCGTTTGCAATCGTGAGCAATGGTGACTCACTTGGCGCAATTAGATGGGCGGGCGCTGATGGAACTACTCTGCAATCTTATGCAGCAGAAATAAGAGTAGACGTTGACGGCACTCCCGGCCCAAGCGACATGCCCGGAAGGTTGGTGTTCAGCACCACGGCTGATGGGGCGTCTAGCCCGACTGAAAGAATGCGGATTGATAATCAAGGTAGGATTGGAATCGGGGGAGCACCCGCAGCGGGTCAGAACTTTGGTAATTACAAAAATATCACTGGCGCGACCACCTCTTATGGTGCACTTGTGTCGGCGGTTGTTCAATCTGATGTGACTAGCGCAGCAAATTACTATTTGGCTAACATCAATACAGCGGCAGCAGCTTTTTCCCTAAGCAACGCAAGGGGGTATTTAGCAACGCAAGGCTCGATAGGCGCTAGCTCTTCCGTAACCAATCAGTATGGATTTGTTGCCGACAGCACCTTAACAGGAGCTACCAACAACTACGGCTTCTACTCAAACATAGCCTCCGGCACAGGGCGATGGAATTTCTACGCGGCGGGTACGGCTGACAACTATTTTGCTGGCGCTGTTGGGATTGGGGGTTTGCCTTATGCCGGGGCTTCCGTAGTTGTTTCAAAAAGCATCACAGGCTCAACCGCAGGTATTGGCATAGCTGTTGACGGCACCGCACAATCTGATGTAACCAACTCATGCCAGTCATTTTTATCGCAAGCCAAAACAGCGGCGGCGGTCTTTACTCTAGGTAACTACTATGGTTTTAGAGCGCAACAAGCTTCTTTTGGGGCCGGATCAACGATTACAAATCAATACGGATTTGCCGCTGATAGCAGCTTAACAGGAGCCACCAACAACTTCGGCTTCCACTCCAACATACCCTCCGGCTCAGGCCGCTACAACTTCTACGCGGCAGGCAATGCTAGTAACTACTTTGCGGGTAATGTCGGTATAGGCGGTGATGCTAGTGTTGCCTTGGAGACATTTGCCAGTGCAACAAACTGGGTAAGGAATAACGCTGCGGCGGGCATCCCTATTTTTGCCGCCTATCGGTCGAATGGGACAATATCGTCCAAAACAGTCGTATCTTCTGGTGATGAGGCGGGGCGCTTTGACGTACGTGGATTTGACGGTACTAACTTCATTCAGCTTGCGCAAATTAACTTTCATGTTGATGGTACTCCCGGCACCAACGATATGCCGGGGCGCATTGTTTTTCAAACAACGGCTGACGGCGCTTCAAGCCCGACTGAAAGAATGCGGATAAGCAACGCGGGCAATGTGGGTATTGGGCAAACCTCGCCCGCGTCAAGACTGCATGTTCGACAGGATCAAGACGGCACCACTAGAACCATTATTCAAAATAGGAATGGTTCAGGCACGCCATTGTCAGAACTAGCCTTTATAACTAGCACTTTTGATTTTTCAGATAATAGATACGCTTATATCCAGTCAGGCGGCGGCGGCAGCGCATATCTTTCTTTTGGTACTTCCAATGCAGGTGCGCCCACTGAAAGGATGCAGATTGCAGCAAATGGTTATGTGGGAATAGGCACTGCCCCCGCCGCCCCTTTCCATGTACAAACAGTAGCCACTTCAAGTACCGCTATTATAGCAAACACAGGGGGCACTGAGTGCTTTTTTATTCTAAGAAACTCAGTCACTACCTCTAACAACACTAGAATAGGTGCAATTAGCGCAGATTTGACCCTCACTACGGGCGGAACCGAAAGGATGCGGGTTACGTCAACCGGAAATATCCACGGCACCTCTGGCACAACCGCTATGACGGATGGATTCTTCTATATACCTTCCGCTGCTGGCGCTCCGTCTGGTGTACCCACTGCTATTGCAGGCCGAGTGCCAATGTATTATGACACCACTAACAATAACTTTTACGTTTATAATGGGGCTTGGAAGAAAGTTCTGTTGGCTTAATCAACTTAGGAAACACAAATGGCAATAGCAATCGAATGGATCATCACCCGTCTGGAAGTCGTAAACAAAGACGGCCTTAACAATGTCGCTATTCAAGCATGCTTCGATGTCAAAGGGTCAGATGGAGACCTACAGGGGTTTACGCAGAGTGATGTATCTTTTGGTAGTACCGATCCCGCCACGTTCACGCCTATTGAGCAGGTGACGAAGGAGCAGGCGGTTGCATGGACAAAGAAGGCTCTGGGTGATAGAGTAAAGGAGTTCGAGGATCGCGTTATCGAGCAAATTGAAAGACAGCGCACCCCGCAACCGCAATCAATCGTCCTACCATGGATGCCAACCAACGAATCTGAAAAGGTCGCATAATGAAAGAAATCTCTCTGTTCCTTACCGTCGATGAAGTCAACGCTATTCTGGCTGTGCTGGGCGATCTGCCTACCAAGTCAGGAGCATTCCCTCTGGTCATAAAGATCAAGGAGCAGGCTGAAGAGCAGGTAAAGTCTGACGAAAGCGAAGCGTAAGGAGTAACGAGATGGCCTTTGGCTTAAGTTCTAAATCCTTGAAACGCCTTGAAGGGGTGCACCCTGACTTGGTGAAAGTCGTCAAACGCGCTATTGAGATCACCCCTATTGATTTCGTAGTGATTGAAGGCTTACGGACGAAAGCCCGCCAGCAATATCTGGTAGCCAAAGGCGCATCCAAAACCATGAACTCCTACCATATTACGGGCCATGCAGTAGACATAGCGCCACTCGTAGATGGGCAGGCAAGTTGGGATTGGAAGTATTACAGAGAGCTAGCCCCTGCGATGAAGCAGGCGGCTAAAGAATTGGATGTAGATATTACTTGGGGAGGGGATTGGAAGAAATTCCCCGATGGCCCGCATTGGCAGATACCGAGATGAAACTGAACTCCTTCACGCAATGGCTTCTTGACCGACTGCAAGAAAAGACCTCGTGGTACGCCATCATAGGGTTTCTAGCCTCAGTGAATATCCATTTCAACTCTGAGCTTACTCAGAGTATCGTAGAGCTGGCAGCAGCCACCGCTAGTGTTGTAGCGTTCGTTACCAAAGAGAAGAAATAAGATGCCTAGTACCTATTCTCCCAATTTACGCTTAGAGCTTATTGGTTCCGGTGAACAGCAGAACGTCTGGGGTAACACTACCAACTACAACCTTGGCACGCTGATCGAGAATGCTATCACTGGCTACGCAGTGCTAAGCGCTATACAGGATGGGATAGATTACACGTTGCTTGCTTTTGACGGCTCAAATGATGAAGCGCGTTGCATGACGTTATTCATACCGACGATAGTCGTACTCACCATGCCCGCCAATATCATTGCGCCCGCCGTCCCTAAAATGTACGTCATTATAAACGAAAGTGACGGAGGCTATCCCGTAAACATATCCTCTGGGGGTGTGTCACAAAGTGTTAGCGTACCCAACGGTACTACGCGCGTTGTCTTCACTATGGGCGGGGACTTTTACTACGCGGGGTCAACAGCCCTTCAAGTTCTAACCCGCGCAGGGGCTACTGTAGACGTCGGTCTTAACTAAGAGGTCATAGCAATGCCCTTGCAAATGCTTCAATTTAGACCCGGAGTCAGCCGCGAGTCTACCAGCTATGCCAACGAGGGGGCATATTACGCATGCGACAAAATCCGCTTCCGTTCAGGATTCCCTGAGAAAATAGGGGGTTGGGTTCAGCAAGGGCCTCCATTTGATGGGGCATGTCGGCATACACTTGAATGGGTAACGCTGTTCAATTTTTTGCTTCTTGGCGTAGGCACAAACCAGAAATACTACATATTCAGCGGGGGCGTTTACTACAACATAACGCCTATCCGCCTGACTTCTACGCTGGGTGCGAACCCTTTTCTGCCTATCTACTCTACGTTGTCTGCGGGTATTTCTGACAGTGCTACCACCATCCCAGTCACAAGCGGCACCTCCTTCACCCGTATAACGCCGTATGTCATAAGAATTGACGCTGAAGAAATCTATGTAGCTAACGCCAGCGGCAACAATTTGTACAACTGTGTCAGAGGTTATAACGGCACAACGGCAGCAACACACTCTTTGGGCGCGACAGTCGCAAGTTCTTGGATAGTCGTGAACAGCTTTGGAAATAACGCAGAGACGGGCGATTGGGTGACTTTTAGCGGTGCAACCGCCTTTTCTACCTATACTCTTGCGCAGCTCAATAACGAATACCGTATTGGCGCTGCCGACCTAAACTACATAGTTCTCGACATAAATGCAACGAGCACTTCAGCTACTGCGGGCGGCGGCAGTTCGGTTGTCGCGAAGTATCAGATTCATGCAGGGGCACCGTATTCTATCTTAGGAGCGGGCTGGAGTGCAGGGCCTTGGCAGTCACTTGCTTACGGTACAGCGTACTCCACGCTATCCACTACGATCAACAGTAGTGTGACGACGCTCACTGTCGCCAGCACAGCGTCTTTTCCAGCGTCAGGTTACCTGATGGTGGACGCGGAACTGATGGCCTATACGCTGGCTTCGCCAACTTCGCTTACTGTCGTGCGGAGCACTACAAATTCTAAAGGGCACATGGCGGGGGCCATGGTCTATGACATTGTCTATACAGCTATAGGTAGAGCGTGGAACACGCCTTACACCTCCGCCCTTGCCGCAGCGTATGTACGGCTTTGGAGCGGTGACAACTTCGGGCAAAACCTCGTTTACGGTTATCGTAACGGGCCGATTTATTACTGGGATGCCATTGCAAATATGAGCAGCACCACGGGGATTGTCACAGCCCCCGGAATCGACATAGGAGACCTCGCTGGTGCTGACGGCTATGCGCCTACTATAGCTATAAAAGTTATAGTGACTGACGAACGATACATAATTGCCCTCGGTTCGCCCGATACGTTTACGCCGGGTAATACCGTTCAAGACCCTCTAATGGTCAGCTGGTGCGATCAAGAACACCCTACCATATGGAACCCCGCAGATGTCACCAACACCGCAGGTAACCAGCGCTTAACGTACGGAAGCAAGATAGTTACCGCTGAAAAAACGCGGCAGGAAACCCTGATTTGGACAGACTCAGCGCTGTACTCTATGCGCTACCTCGGGCCTCCGTATATCTTCGGGTTCAACGTAATGTCCAGCGCGGTTACCATTGCCTCTATGAATGCCGCAGCTACAGCTAACGGTGTGACCTACTGGATGGGGCTGGACAAATTCTATGTGTATTCAGGGCAGGTGGATACGCTGCCTTGCTCGCTGCGTCAGTACATATTCGAGGACATCAACAACAACCAGCTGGATCAGGTCTACGCGGGTACCAACGAGCGCTACAACGAAATCTGGTGGTGCTACCCTTCGACTGATTCCCTCAACAACGACCGCTATGTGGTGTACAACTACTTAGAAAAGCTGTGGTACTACGGTACTTTGGATCGCACTTCTTGGTACGACTCCCACATTAGAACATACCCTGTTACTACAACCTACGACCTCGTCACAGAGCGAGGACAGCTTTACTACCAAGAGTACGGCGCCGACGACGGCTCGACTAACCCACCTAGTCCAGTCAATGCGTATATTGAAAGCGCAGACTTCGATCTGGGCGAAGGCGGGAATCAGTTCTCGTTTGTAAAGCGCATCATCCCCGACGTAGATTTTATCGGCTCGAACAACACCACGCCATCTGTAACCATGACGTTGCAGGCTAGAAACTTTCCGGGCGTAGGGGTCATCACCAACCCGATGCAAACTACAGGCGCGGGGGTAGCGGGCACAAAAGTCTCTACACAGGTGTACAACTACACTACTCAATCGTGGGTGAGGCTACGGGGCAGGCAGGTCATATTCCGTATAGAAAGCAACACACTTGGAGTGCAGTGGCAGCTTGGCACACCGCGTCTTGAAATCCAGCCAGATGGTAAGCGTTAATGGCTAACAAGAACAATGTACCTTCTCCGGTACTACCCATACCGCCGCTTGAGTACGACGTCCGGTACATGCAGACCCTTGTCCGAACTCTTACCTACTTCATGCAGCAGCAAGACAATCCCGGCATAGTTCGAGGCGTGTCACTGGAACTGGCTAACAACATATCCCCTGATCCTGATGTAGTGATCGACACGCTTGCGTACAATTCAAACGTCGTGAAGATCGTTATCGCAGCGCTACCAACAAGCGCTACAGGGCTTGATCCGGGCCAGCTTTGGAACGACTCGGGCACTTTGAAAATAGCTTAGGAATACACATGGCATATCATCGCACCGCACAAGGTTTGGCCGCACTTGGACGCAATGGCGATTCGACGCTTATGCACGTCAACCCGAAAGAGATTGAGGGTCTACAACAGCTGCTCGGCCCTGTGACTACAAACCCAGACACTGGCCTACCCGAAGCATTCAACTGGACAGATATACTTACCTCCGTAGGTATTGGTCTTGCTGGGGCCATGACGGGCGGCGCAGCCGCCGCAGCCCTGCCTGCTATAGGGGGTCTTGGTGGCGCAGCTGTTGGTGCCGGTACAGGTGCATTACTAGGGGGTGGAATCAGTGCGGCGCAAGGTCGTGGATTTGGCTCCGGCGCTTTAGGCGGCGCTCTCAGCGGCGGCCTTGGCGGGTTTGGCGGTACTGATCTTCCGGGCGGAGCCTCCGCCCCCGTGGCGCCTGCCGATGCTCTGGGAGGCGGCCCCATACAGCCCGCACCTTCTTTTGCGTCTGCGCTTGGTAAACAAGGCGCAGGCATGCTGACTAAGACTGGCGCCGAGAGCCTCCTTAAGCCTGTCGGAATGGGGGCGCTTCTTGGGACTTCAGCTCAGGGGATGATGGAGTCTTCCGCTGCTACTGCAACGCAGCTACGCCAAGAAAAGCTAGCCAAGCAGCGCGCGGCTGATGAAGAGGTCGAATACTACAACAGCCTTGGCATTCCTCTAAATTCTCTGTCTGAGATTGACCCCAACGATCCTGCGTCACAACGTAACTATTACATGGACATCATCACGCCGCCGCAAGGCAAAGCAGCGGGTGGGCCTATTACAGCACAGAGGAATGTAGCGGGTGTGCCTATCCACACCACCGTTCCAGTGAAATACGTTTCTGATGTCAACAGCCCGCATATACAAACGGCGCTGCCAAAGGCGCTTGATGAGTTCCAAACAGAAGCGATGACCGCACCACTTACTGGTTTCGCAACGGGAGGCTATGCCAACACCACCCCTATAAACCCGCAAAGGTTCCACCCGCAATCAGAAATACCGAAAGCACAGCCGTACCCAGCGTCTACGCCAATGCGCCATGAGATGGTACGGGGATACGAAAAAGGGGGGTTCCTAGATGGCCCCGGTGATGGTATGAGCGATGACATTCCCGCCAACATTGATGGGAAAGAAGAGGTACGGCTAGCTGATGGGGAGTTCGTTATCCCGCCTGAAATTGTACGGATGATTGGTGACGGTGACCCCGAGAAAGGTGCAAAACTGCTCGATCAATTACTGCCTATGGTGCGCGAAGCTGCGCATGGTAAGCGAGAGCAAGTCAAGCAAAATGCTGGTAAACTAGCCGCAGAAAAGTTTATCAAACGCGCCGTAGGCCGAGGGGACAATGCAGAACATTCAGGAATCCAAGCCGCGAGTTAGTATTGACGAATTTCGTTATGCGCTAGCCTCTGCACTTGAGCTAGGCGAGCTGGCTTCTGTTGAAATCCCACTATCTCATTACCACACCGCTGACCTGTACGGGCGTCGGATTGTGGTGCCTAAAGACTCCGTGCTCACCACGATGGTTCACAAGCTGGATAACATCACAATAGTGCTTAGAGGGCACCTTACTATTGTTGACCAAGATGGCGAAGAGCATGAGATTCGGGCGCCTGAAGTGTTTATTACTAAAGCAGGCACGCAGCGCGCGATATTTGTCCATGAAGAGCTTGATTGGATTACGGTGAACCATTGCACTGAACAAGATGACGAAAAAGTTAAGGACGTGCTGGGGTTTGAAACGATGAAAGAATACGAAGAATGTAATCTCTTGGAGGCACCAGCATGTCGCTAGTTGTTCTCGTTGGCACGACGCTAGGCGTTAGCATGACAGCAGGCGCAAGCCTTGGGCTTGGCGCCGGGGTAGCCGCTGGTATTGTGGGTACGGGCGCCCTTGGCGCGGCGGCTGCGGGTATAGGTACCGCCATTGATGACGCTGTTAATGCCGACGAAGCTGTGGCCGCAAACAGAGCGCAGCAGCAGAAATATATGGCAAATCAGGCTGCGGTTCCGACAGCGGTAACCGACGCAACAGGCATAGCGGAGAGCCCCGTATCAGGGTTAGGTGATATTGGAAAACAATCAGCAGCGACGGGTGGAATGCTTACACTAAAACAGGGCGGGCATGTTCCGCTAAAGGACGGGGCTTATATCATTCCAGCAGACGTAGTCAGTGCGCTTGGAAACGGTTCATCTAAAGCGGGTGCAGAGTTCCTAAGAAACCTCCTTGCCGAAGTGCGCCGTAAAGCTATCAGGCAGCAGGGGCTAGGGGCTATAAAAAGCAAACAAAGCGCATGATACACAGTGTTCAAGAAGTACCTCTTCAGTATGTGCATCAAGTGTGGCCTCATGTTGAAAACTTTGTTGCTGCGGCGCTTGAGTTCTCTCAGGGCGATTACACTGTTCGAGATGTTAGGGGCTATCTTACTGGTGGGCAGTGGAGTCTTGTTATCGCTACTAGCCCTGATTCTGTGGTTCACGGGGTGGCTGTAGTCTCGTATTTTAACCGCCCTTCCCACAGGATAGCTTTCATAGTGGTAGCGGGCGGGAAATTTATTGCAAATCAAGATACATGGGAACAGTTAGAGGCTATAATGCGTGCTAATGGCGCCACGTACTTAGAATGCGCAGTAAGAGATTCAGTGGCAAGGTTGTGTGCACGTAGGGGCACACAACACAAATACTCAATAGTTGGTAAGAACCTGCAAGAGGTAAGCATATGAGCGGTGGCGGCGGTGGGGTTCCAGCCCATACAACTTCTGAAACTACTGTAAATCAGTCTCCGTGGCAAAACAAAACGTACCAAGCGCTCATGCTGGGTACGAAGAATAACCCCGGCCCGATCACTAGCATGCTGCGGAACGCCAATAAGCTTACGCAACAGTACAACACCCTAAATGACTCTGGCATAACGCGCGAGCAGTTAGGCGGGCTTTCACGATTCAACCCACAAGGCGCTGCCGAAGGCGGCCTCATGGCGCTTACAGGGTACGCCAAAGGCGGCAAGCCTAAAACGAATAACCCTGTAACAGTTAGAACTGTAGGGGGGCAAACCGCGCCTAAGACCGCTACGACCACGGCCAAGCCTAAGACTACTACGACCACGGCCAAGCCTAAGACTACTACGACCACGGCCAAGCCTAAGACTACTACGACCACGGCCAAGCCTAAGACCACTACGACCCCGGCCAAGCCTAAGACCACTACGACCCCGGCCCAGCCTAAGACTGCTACGGCCACAACTACGATCAAGCCTAAGACTACTACGGCCACAACTACGGCCAAGCCTAAGACTACTACGGCCACAACTACGACCAAGCCTAAGACTACGACGACCCAGCCTAAGACTACTACGGTTAAGACTGACAATAAGCCTAAAGCTACAGACACTACTCCTGCGAAGCCTAAAGTCAAAGACCTTACGCCGAATGAACTAGCTGCGGCTACAAAATACAACAACATGGTAGCGAAAGGCCAAACTCCGCCTGAAGCTCTCGTTAACAAAGTGAACGCCGCAGAAGCCCGTACGGGCCGTAACGTATCGCCTTTGGTTGACTCCGGTATTGCGGCAGTTGGCAATAAAGACCTTCAAGCTGCTATATCTAAAGCGACTAAGTCGTCTACATATCCTGAACCTGTTGGGCAGCCTCCCTTTGAAACTATCAAAACTGAGTACCCTAAAGCACCCGCAGTAGTTAAAGAGACCAAAGCTACAGCCGCTAAAGAAGCTGAAGCCGCAACAGCAGCCAACGTCGAGGGAGCCGCTACCGGCAAAGGCGATCAGGAGATGAGCCTTCTGGACACTATGCGTAAGATTGCCTTTGTTGATGATAAGGGCAAATCGACACTGCCTGATTTTGTTGCGCTTCAGGAAAAGGTACGCAACCTGAAGACCCCCGCAGAGTTCGACGCCGCGTCGAAACAGTATGGGGTTGCGGCTGATGCCTTGAAGGAGTTAATCAAGTACAAGCCTGAAGAAGTGCAGGCGACTGCGGCCAAAGCCCAAGAGTACACTGGCGCTAAAATGGAAGCCCCGGACAAGTTTGCCGTTACCTCGTATAACGCGGAAAAGATGGCACCTGCTAGGGACGTAACTGCAAAGAAAGCAGACGTCACAGGCTATAACGCAGCTACAGTTGGAAAAGGTACACAGTACACCGCCGCTGAAATGAAAGCGCCGGAAGACATTAAGGTCTCTGATTACGAAGCCGCGCAGCAGAAAGGCGAGAAATTCGGCAATGTACGGGATGTCGCAGGTCAAAAGTACGATGCTTCTGACATTGCCAAGACAAAACGTGAAGAAGCTGCCACCGCAGCCGCGCCTAAATCTTGGACTGATGCCGGTGTTGCCAGTCAGTACATGTCGCCGTACATGCAAGAGGTGGTTGATGCACAGAAACGCGAAGCGGGCATAGACTATCAGAAACAGCTGCAAGAACTTCAAGCTGGTGCCGCAGGCGCGGGGGCATTTGGTGGCTCACGGCAGGCTATCATGGAAAGCCAACTGCAAAAGAACTATGCCCAGCAATTAGCCGACATTCAGGCTAAAGGACAGCAAGAAGCCTATCAGGCAGGTATGAGCCAGTTTACTTCTGAACAAGGGCTCTCTACTGATGTAGCTAAAGCTAACGCGCAGATGGTCAACACGCTCAAAGACAAATACATGAGCATGGGGCTGTCAGAATCTGAGGCTAATCAAAGGGCACAGAACGAAGCCAAACAATATACCGCTACGTCTGCACAGGAAGCGCAAAAAGCCAACCAAAGCGCAGACATTGCTAAAGGTTCTGCACAGCTGCAAGCCGATGTTGCAACGGCCAAGGCGAACCAAGACGCTATCAACCAGCAACGGGAAACCAAAGTACAGCAAGCCCTTGAAGCCGAAAAAGCTAAATACGGTGGGAAGCTTACCGCTGAACAGGCCAATCAGGTTGCCAAGAACGCGGCAAATACTTTCAACGCTGAGAATCAACAGCAGATTAACCTAGCAGACCAAGCGGTAAAGAATACCGCTGCTCAATTTGAAGCCACAGCAAAGAACACAGCTTCCGCACAATATGCGGAGAACGCCTTAACAGCGCAAACCGCCAATCAACAAGCTGCCTTAACTAAGGCTAAAGCTGACCAAGAGGCCCTCAATCAGCAGCGCCAACTCAAGGTTCAACAAGACCTTGAAGCTGCTAAGACCTTTTATGGTGGGCAGCTTACCGCTGAACAGGCCAATCAAGTGTCCGAAAACGCGGCGCGGTCTTTCAATGCTGAGAACCGGCAGCAGATTGAACTGGCTAACCAGCAGACGAAACTCACCGCAGATCAGGCTAATCAACAAGCGGGGCTCACTGCAAATCAACAGGCAATCGGCGCAGCGCAAGGAATGGCAGGTGTTGCACAGGGGCTGGCGGGCGTCGGTTCTGCTAAAAGCGGTGCTGAATTAGCAAATCTAGGGGCACAAGGCAAAAGCGTAGAAGCACAGCAGAACTTAGGCCAGAGCTATGCTGACGCTATGTCGGCTAACGCTGGTAACTGGGTCAATATGCCGAACACCATCAACCAGCCTGTGGTCAATGCGATCAATGCTCAAGCTGCAACCGGAGGTGTCAATACAGCATCGGGCACCAACACCCCCGCGTCTCCGTTTGCACGGGGAGGGTCAGTACAGCATACACGGGCGTATGAAGCATGGCTGGCGGCTAGGCATAAAACACCGGATAGACGTGGCATTGCGGCGGCGAGGAGATAATAGCTATGTTTACGAACGAGAACTACGGACAGAAAGTAACGAGCTTATTCGACATGCTCAAGTTGGCGCCTCCAGACCAGCTGCAGTCACTGGCACAGTCAGTTCAGCAAAACCCGGATAGCCCAGAAGCAACGGCATTGGCAATGGCTACACAGTATCAGCAACAGGCGAGCTCGCAGCAACAGCAGGCGCCCTCGCAAACGGTCTTTCAGCAGAAGATAGCGCAGTTGCAGCAGAGCATGAACCCCATGCAAGGCGGTATAGCCGACATAGGGGCTAATCAGTACGCTATGCAGGATGCCTCTCAACAAGACCCCATGCGGAATGCAGGCATTGGCGCTGCTCCCGAAAATGCCGCGCCTCCTCAAGGCGCCGCTACAGGCGGTTTAGTCGCGCTAGCACAGGGTGGGGCTGTTCGACACTTCTTTAACGGCGGGGCTACTACAAACCCTTATGCTGCCGAAGAACTGCCAGAACTAGGGACAGAAGAGTATCCCTACGAAGAAGAGGAGGAAGAGGAAGCGCCTGTTGATCCTGAAGAAGCGCGGCGCCAAGCTGAAGAAGATTACGACAAAGACGTTCCCGACTCGGCCTTATCTCCCGACCAAGCTGAAAGGTTGTTTCCAGCTAAGCTATCCGCCCCCAAACAACCCAAACGCGATACAGGTATTGTGAACCCGCCGCGCCCCGGTAGCTCCGCTGAACGCATACAGGCAGAACGCGCGCAAGACCGTAGTTTGGAAGAGGGTGTACAGGACATGATGAGTCTGTATGGCCCTTCTTTTGCGCTGTCTCCTGAACTTCAGAGCAAATACGAAAATCGGGTAGCTGAGGCAGGAAAAGATAAATGGTACAACGCCCTTACTCAAGGACTCGGCGCCGCCCTTGCGACTCAATCTCCGCATCTAGGCCAAGCAGTGGGCGCGGGGTTAATGGCTGGAGCCGCTGGGTACCAGCAAGGCGCTAAAGAAGAATCCGCTCTTCAAGATCAGATTATGGCCCTTCAGCTGGCTGGCGAGAAAGAACAGCATGCAGATAAGCGCGCCGCAGTGGGTATGCTCACGAAGCAGATTGCTGATAGAGCAGCCGCTGATAGGAAGTTTGCAGGACAGAAAGAGCTTAAACTGATAGATGAGCGCTCCCGTGTAGAACAAGCTAAGATTCTTATGGGAGGTAAAGGCGCTAACACCTATGCTGTTACAGCAGAAGAAATCGAAAATATCGTCCTGAATGAAGCAAAGGAGCTTAAAAAAGACCCTCACAGCCCGCAGTCCCGCCTTCCTTTGGAAGAAGTTATTAACCAGCTTCGCCCTCAAGTGATAGCAAGACTTAAACAACAAGGCGCCCAGTTTAACCCTCGTTCAGACGGAGGCGGCAATCCTTCCGATTTCATGCGGGGGGTAATTACGAGTGGCGCCTTCCGATACTAATACGGTAAACTAGCTGTATTCGCAATCTGTTTTTATAGGGCAAGAATATGGCTGATCAACGGGGCTTAATGTCTCTGCTTCAAGGTAATGTTCCGACAACTGGATACGAAAGCCTTGATCGAATATACGGAGTGGCGCCACAAACTCCACCCCCTGTACAGGAAGCCCCGTCTGATCAGCTGACCCTACGACGCCTCACGCTCCCCGATGGGAGCTATGTCATGGTCGGCTCCGACATGACTGACGATGAGGCTATGGCCGTTATCGAGCAAGAGCGTCCTCATCTACTAAAGACCGCCGACGACTACGATAACGAGCGGCAAACCCGCAAACAAGAGGCCGCTGCGCCTCCACAGAATCGCATAAACAATAAGCACGTAGCTGCCAAACAGGCCGTTGATCCTAAGTTCAACGCGGGTTTACCTGAGAAAGAACGGCAGTACCCTGACCCTATTCAAAATGCGCTCAACGCCGAGCTTCAACCCGACTTAGCTCAGGCTCCCATACCGACGCAAGCCGCAGCCTACGCCCAAGAAACAACCCGTCCCCCCGTAGAGAAACCCCACGAGTGGTATGAAAAGACTGGTGGTTTACGCGCGCTTGCGGGTAAATTTCTTGAAGAGGGTGTAGCTGGGCCGATGCACTTTGGCGGCGTCCATCTGGATGCGCTAAATGCTGAAAATGTTGGAGGGCTTGCAAAAGCCGCGTTGCAATCTAAGCTAATGGGGGCAGTATCAGAAGATACCGCTGAATGGGCGCGCAAGAAAGTACAGGATTACATAGGCCCTGAGCTTGGTGAGAAAACCAAGAAGATGGCCGCGCCGGTATTGAAGAAAGCAGAAGAACTCCGCCAGCAAGGCAAAGACATATACCGCCCCACCACCGACGCCGACATAGCCGCCGCAGCTAAAGAAGGTCGGTTGGAAGAACTAGCCGCCCAAGCAAACCAGAAGTTCTTCGAGCCTGTAATGGGCTTTGGCGGTAGCATGGGGCCGGTAATGGCAGCAAAAGCTGTCAACCCTGTTTTAAGTGGCCTAGCGCTCTACTCTCAGTTAGCGGGTGGATTGGATCGTACCGCAAAAGACGCGGGCATTCCACAAGACCTGATGAAATCTGACGGCTATGCGCTGTTACAGACAGCCATCTATGAGCTTGCACCGGGGGTTTTGAACAGAGCAGGGCTTGACAGGCTCGTAGGCCCTTCCGCTGCTAAGATAGATAACATATTCAAGACGCAAGGTGCAGAAGCTGCACAGGCTGCGGCAAAGACTACCGCTGCATCTATCGCCAAAAATATCGGGGCTACGGCTATTTCTGCGGGTACGGCTATGGCGGGTTCCGCCGCTGCCGAACGCAAGTTCCTCGGCAAAGACCTGTGGGATGACGAGGCAAAAGAACAATACCTAGAGTCTTATAAGACGAGTGGCGTTCTAGCCTCAGTGTTAGGCCCATTACAGGCACGGGGCGCAAGCAGAGCGCGCAGCGCGGAAATCAAAGAACTTGCTAGAAACAAGCGTGAAGCCGACTACTTAGAAATGGAGCGGCAAAGGGCGTGGGAAGCACAGCAGGCAGAAGAAGCTGCACGAGTGTATCCAAATATGCGCACAGGCGCAGAACCCCCTGTTCCTCCGGTAAGCGAAGCGCCAGTAAGCGAAGCGCCAGTAAGCGAAGCGCCGGTAAGCGAAGCGCCGGTAAGCGAAGCGCCGGTAAGCGAAGCGCCGGTAAGCGAAGCGCCGGTAAGCGAAGCGCCGGTAAGCGAAGCGCCGGTAAGCGAAGCG
>Ga0181352_1000063_pt1 | contig 43371 bp, 24 predicted proteins | sample Fa13VDMLBSN_FD_130103 | JGI IMG/M metagenome (GOLD analysis project Ga0181352, IMG submission 130103) | Freshwater viral communities from Lake Michigan, USA - Fa13.VD.MLB.S.N | ecosystem: Environmental > Aquatic > Freshwater > Lake | place: USA: Michigan | collected 2013-09-23 | reverse complement strand
CAGTGGCGCGGACACAGTAGCCGTCATTATCAGCCACAGTATGAACAGGAAGCATAAGAACAACCCAAAGTAAACACAGACGTATAATGTAATTCTTTGCCATGGCGTGGATGAGTATTCTAAGTCCAACTTGGCATTCTTCGAGTAGAAGTAGTTCTGTAAACCACGGAAGTTAAAGAACCCACCAAGGAACACCACAAAGTTAGCGAAAATCATGATAAGGGCAGCAAGAATCACCTGCTGTATGTACTCTATCGAGATGAGTCCGTCGCCAAAATACTCCGCGCTGTAGGATCCGGCAAGGAGAAACAAAAAGAAGGCGACTGGTATAGACCAGACGCCATCAAACATTTGCAACTTTCTTAGAATCTTCTTCATTACCAAAGAGATTTTTCCATTGTGTCAAGATCGAGGCAAGCACCAACAGTCTCGTTCTTACCCTGAGCAGGAAGGAACTCGAAGTCGAATACCAACTTGCTATCCACAGGGTAAGTCAATGTATTGGTTTCCTCGTTGTAGTTAACCTCTTCGCCCAATACGATGTTCAAAGAAGTGTCCTGGCCTGGAGCGAAGTACTTGTACCAAGCAGTTCCAAACACGTTGTCTCCTGCCTTGGTGAACTTTTCGTTGTACAACTTATAGCGACAAACAAAGTCAGGAAGGTTCTTGCCATATGAACTGATAAGACTTGTGTAGTCGATCTCAGAAGACAATACACCATTGATGTAAGCCTCGCCCTTCACGGTGTTGTCATCAACCATGATGATGTCGCTGGCGATGTTCAGGCAGTGTGTCTCGCTGCTCTTTGGTTCTACGTGCCATACGTGACCGAACGCCTCCGCGAGTTGATGCTCGTTCATTCCGGTTGCTGCCAGCAACTGAGCCACGGTGTATACTGGATAAGACTTGTTGAATTTCTTAGAAGCAACACCATCAAATGTGGCTGTCTTGATGTATTCACGACGAAGAATAGAACGAGTCATCACATTAACGTCATGCTCAATAGGCAAGCCGGTGCGAGTTACGTTGTCACCCTGCTCCCAATAGAAGTTATAGTCATGACCTTTTGCTGTAGGGATAACACGGATTTCAGCCCATCCAACCCATCCTTTCAGCGGGGTCTCACGCTTCACGATGTTGCCAGAAGCGTCAGCCTCGTAAGGGAGGTCGATTTCTTTTGATGGTCTGTACATGGTGAACGCTCCGTCAGACATATCCACTACGTCAAACCCACCCCAATGGATGTGGTTCGCCGCCATGTTCAGGCTGTATGCCCCGAACAAAGACATGGTGGTCTCAATAGTAAACGTAGAGGTCTTGGTGGCTTCCATCTTCCCTGTAGTGGGGTTCTTTACCATCTTGGTGAAATCGTGAATACGATTCTCTACAAGCGTCTTAACGGTGCGCTTGTTAATCTGACCGTTCATTGCTCCCATTTCTGATGGGAGGTTCAGTAATCGAAGTGTTTTATTTATGTCCTGCATAAGTTGAATGTTTGATGCAAATATACACCACAGTGTGATTAATAACAACTAATCTTTTATGGTTGCTGTTCTTCCTGTGGAGCTACGTAATCGCCAGTAATCGTTAAACCCAAAGAGTTTGCTCCATAGGCATAAATCTCCGCATTTGGATCACCCGTAGAACCCCAATCGATATAGTCTTGGCCAGCAATTGTTATTGCGCCACTAGCGAGAACAACGAATGAATCTTCGAGCAATTGGTACTGAACTACAGCTTGCTCACTCAAGTCGTCGTAGCTGATAAACATTTTAAGAATTGATGCGGTTCGTGATGTTCCGTCTTTCCAAAGATTGATTGATTGAATTGTTTTCATGCTTATTGAACCTGAATTAATATGTACTTATTTATAAAACTTCTTGCCACTCGATGATTGAACCCGCAAGTAACGTAACGCCTCCCGTAGCGGCAGACCTGAGTCGGATGCTTACCGTTCCAGTTGCAGTAGCCGCTATCAAGCCTTCACCCGTCATCATACCGTTGATGAGGGTTTTGTTGGCCGCTGGTAGGTCGTATGCTGTCTGGTTATTTCTTACGTTAGCATCAACGGTGTTGGCTAAAGTAAAACCATATCTAATCACACTAGCGGTAGGCCCTGTAACACTTACGTTTCCTTGCCCGGTCTGGGTTATACCCGCAACCACACGGAAGATATATGTCTTTCCAGATGTAACGGGGAATTCAAATGCTGTTACTGTTTGGTAAGTATTTGCAGCAGTAGTAGTAAAGTTACTTGCCAAAACCACCCTGTTCGTTACTATACCCAAATCAATCTTTAATTGAGCCGCCGTAATAGCCGAAACAGTATTGTCTGAATTTATTTTTAAGTAACTAGTTTGAGACGGATCGGTCAATGTCGCTAGGTTATGACCCACCAACGAACTACTTACCGCAACCTTGCCGCTTGTGTTAGACACAAGTACCCTTGATGCGGTTAAATTTGATGTTGTTATCGTAGTAGCTGCACCCGTTATGGCTTCTTGTTTATTATTAAACGTCGTCCAATCCCCGCTGCTCAACGCACCACGATTAGATGCGCTGGCAGTAGGTAGGTTGAAGGTGTGTACGCTTCCTGTGCTACTTATTCCAAAGTCGGTTCCGGCTGTGCCTGTGGCAAAGGTTTGCGTGTTGTCAGTCAAGCCGTTAAGCGAGCTGATTCCGATAGCGTAAGTCGAATGCACCTCGCCAATCTTGTCGCTCTCGGTGTACAGAGTAACCGTCTTGCCGTTTGTGTTTTGAATATCAAACTCAATAGCTATTCGATCGGTAGCGGTTGTTGTCGTATTCGGCACTGAGATAGCAAACGTATACAAGTCAGGAGTGCTGCCGTTTGTTATCTGCTCAAGCGGTGAGGTTGCTATTAAGGTAAACGCGCTACCGTCGTACTTATAAAGTTTGGCAACCACCTCAGCACTATTCGATCCACCTCCCGCCTCGCTCAAGTAAACGTCAATCGTCCATACACCCGACGGAATGACCAAGTGGTTTGGTGAATTGACATCAGTTATAAACCTAGCGATCGGGCCTGTGGTGTTGGCTGTGAAATTGGCCGCCGGGCCTGTGCCTGCCGCTGTACCTAATTCGTAGTAAGCATTGCCGCCTATTGATGGTTGCGATGTGTTGCCATTGAAGTAGAATATCTGTCCACCTCCACCACCTGTTGAAGGGAAGTTTGCAAGAGTACCATCGCCTCGAACATATTGTCCTGTGTTACCCGCGCCCGTTACCGCGATGGTTCCATTAGCAGTAAGAGGGGAGTTGGCTACAGTAAACGCGGAAGGCATACTAAGTCCAACAGAACTAAGACCTCCGCCTCCCGATAGAGTTATAATGTTACCATTGCTATCGACAGCCAAACTAGCCACCGAAGTGCCGGGGAATGCAGAAGACGAAGTGTATGCATTTAGTCTTACCTGACCTGAGTTTACCACCGTAAATATATTTTCCCAAGAACTTGCGGAGGTGCTTGTTTTTGCAGACACAGTAAACGCAGCAACATTAGACGACGTATTTTGCCAAAAAGAAGTCAATCTAAAAACAGGAACACCAGTACTGGTAACCCCTCCAGTTGTTGGAGAAAGCCTATACAAAATACTTGCTCCGTATCCATCTGATGGAACACCCCCAAAGACGTCACCATAAAGATTTCTGTTTATTTCAAGTATGTCTAAAGCGTTGTTTGTAAATACAGACGAAAGGCTTTCATATTGAGAAACGGGAATATTAGTTCCATCGGGTCTAATACTTCCGGTAAACGCACCCTTTTGAATTCTAACAGAAGAAATAACATCATTAGCTTGATTATTCGCAAACAGAACCCCCCATTGATTAGGTACTACGGATATCGCATAATTATTTTCGATAACAGAACTTAACGCAAACGCACCTGATTTATTGACCCTTAAAGTAGGCAGCATTGCGCTGTTACCTACGGTTAGTCCTATGTTGCTTTCACTGTAAAGGTCTAATGCAGACTTAGCAATATCTAACACCCCCTCGTCGACGATGTTAACCATGCCCTTGGTTGAATAAAGACCAATAACGCTGACTAAGACTCCTTCACCCTGCACCTGAAATCCAGTGCTTACTGGAACTACAATCGATGCGTTACTTTCTAACGTACCTCCCAAAATCAATTTACCAGACGTGGTAACACTCAAGCCATTAGCTACATCTAATGGGCCGTAAGAAGCTCCGCTTAAAAAAGAACCCAAAACAGAACCGCTATAACCAACGCCAACTGAGGAATTTTGAATTTTATCATAGGTGACAGCGTCGTTATTAATAGTCCATGTTGTGCCACCTCCAGATACAGTTATGTCACCCTTGTTGCCATCTGTCAATGCCCCAATGGTGGACCAACGCAATCCTGTAACTGCTGTGCTGTCAGCCAATAGAACTTGTCCATTCGTGCCGACCGGGAGTCTAGCGTTGGTGGTGTCAAACGTATATAAGTCGCCTTTGGTAGTCAACGGAGAGGATCCTGGTCCACCTGTAATAGTTATGATGTTACCGGCGTTGTCCACACCCAAGGAGGCTACCGAGGTCCCAGGAAACGCACTCAATGAGGTATATGCTGCAAACTGAATCTGTCCCGTTCCGTTTACCTTTAAAGTGCTTGTTGGATTTAACCCACCAGTTCTTATTACTTTAAAGTCAAAATAACCAGCCTTGCTTGCGTTTAGGTGATTTTGAGATCCCGCCTCTATTTGGGAATACCTATAAGCTACGGTTGAACTAGCTGAGTCCCTTCCGGTAAAAACTATAGACGATATCCCCTGAGTTGCGCTTGACGCTGCTCCGGAAGACGGTCTAGAGAATAAGGACAACAGAGTGCTACCTCCAGATGGCGCCCCGGAAACCTGATTTTCTATTAGAAAAACTTCATCACCAACAGACCCGTTTGCTGTACCCGCTAATATTCTAAATGTTTTCTTTTTTTCGGATTCAAATATTATTGGGTAATTGGTATGAGTAGTATTGTTTGATGCGTAAACAGCAAAACCAGTATCAATCGCAGATGTGCCACCTGCGTTACCTGTTTCAAAATAAGCGGTTCCTCGCGTTCCCCCCAAGACCTCTAGCCCGTAAGAAAAAGACGCTGTTGATGTGTTTCTTATTTGTACAAGAGAAGAAACAGTTCCCGTACCTGTAGCTACAGCACCCGTCCCACTAAATGCCAAATTAGAAGCAGCATGAGTTATAGTGGTCTGACCAGTATTCATTGTCCCGCCCAGACCAATCTGTGCGGTTGATATGCTTAACCCGTTACCAACCGTCAACTCTTGATAAGCAGTACCCGTGCTTGGCGATCCGATAATACGACTTGACGAAGACGCTGCTTGCAGCTTGCTATACGTTACGGTATTATTGTTTATCGTCCATGTAGCGCCGCCGCCAGACACCGTAATATCACCCTTGTTGCCATCGGTCAAAGGAGACACGGATGCGTTCACCCATTTAGATGAAATTGAATCATATTGAAGAACCTGACCGTTAGAAAGGGTTCCTAATTGTACGTCACTCAACGAAGCAAGAGACCCGCCGCCCGTACCCCCGGTTGTTTGAATAACATTTCCTTGAGCGTCTACAGCAAGATATGCCGATACAGTACCATTAAATAAAGAAGAGTTGGTGTACTGGTTAAATTGAGCCTGGCCAGTTCCCTTCAATGTAAAATAAGCAGAAGGATTTACAGCGCTGTTTACTCCGTGTATTTCAAACTGGCTAGTCCTTGAGGCCTCAGTAGCATTAGTCCATTTACTTACAATCAAGTTTGAGACCCCCAACGATCCGCTAGTGGTCTTAATAGCAAAATTAATCGAGCCACCAATGTTGTCTTGAGCCGCACTAGAGGAGTTCCTGTTCAGCCACATTATTGGCTGCACTGTATTCGCGCTGCTGTTGTTGGTTTCGGCCTGAATAGCAAAAATACTATTGGAGGTTACTACAGCGCCAATGCCACTTAAAGATGTGGCGATTATGCCAGTTCCTGAAGAGGATATTGCAGTCACGCCTCGCCCTGTATCGGAAGATCCAAAAACACCCACAGAGCTTACAGAACCTGTTGCGTCGCCTCTAATGGCGATAGGATTAGTGCCGGTATTAGTATTTTGAACGTACAGAGAAGCGGTCTGAGAAGACGGAACGTTGCCTGAAATCTGCAATCCATATCCAGAGCTGCTTATCAAAGTGAGTCCCGTGAGAGGGCCTCCCAATACTGCGCTATTTGATACTACAGATAAACCATTATAGGCTCCAGTAAGGCCACCGCCACCGCCACCCCCGCCAGGACCTTGAATGACATTTCCTTGAGAATCAACACCAAGGTATGAAGCTACAGTCCCTGGAAATGCAGACGGAGTGTAGGCGGTTAGTTGTAACTGTCCTGTGTTTTTTAATTTTAATCTTGTGTTTTCAACTCCAGCAGTTGTCGGGGCGACAATGAACTCAGAATCCTGAGTAGTAGGGCTGATCCATGAAAATCCAATGCTACCCGCCTTTGAAACGTTAGCAACAGAAGAGCCATACCGCAACCAATAGGTTGAAACAGCACCAAACCCTATGCCGGGTGTTCTATTGCCATCTCCAGGGCCAGCTCTTTCTATCCTTAGAACCTCATCATAATCGTTTGATTTCTCCCTTGTATTCTTTTTAGCGTGTAATGCAGGGAAGTCAATTGGCACTAGGTTGTAAAGCTCAAAGTACCCGCAAGTATATATTCTAGACTCAGCATATACTCCAAAACCAACATTCGAAAACGAATTAACTCCCGCCGTTTTTCCTGTGTATGAGCCAGTTATTGTTCCGGTAAAATTCTGAGAAGCAACAATAGCATTACCTCCATTAGATACAGCAGAAAATCCCGTTCCTAAGTTTGAGTTTAATAAGGTGTTTTGAACTTTTAAAATCTCTTCAGCCTTCGTTCCTAATACTACAAAATCAAAACCATTATTTGCTATGTATGAATCCTGCGTAAGAGGACTGGATAAAGCTAGGGCCTGAGAAGGGTGTCCCAAACTGATGATGCTTGACGACTCACTCAAACCGCTGCCTGCCTGAACCAAGTTGCCCACGTATTGAGGGATGTTCAAGGTGGACCCAACGAAAGTAGCAGGGCCACTTGTGCCAGTGGTGGTTAATGTTATTGGGTTTTGCTTGTTGTTGAATAAATTATACGCAACAGAGGTCAAGTAGCCATCCTGACCAACCGTAGCGGCTGGCATAGAGATCACAGGGTTAACACCCGAAGTCACATTTATTGGGGCCGTTCCTGTTATAGAAACAATGAAGCCCGAACCAGTTGTTGTTACAACCTCTCCTGAACTATTTACCGCCAAAAGAGACTGATAGGCCGACGAGAACTGACCAGGCGTGTAGGCGTTAAACTTCATCTTACCATCTGAAAGAATGCTAAGGGCCGCAGATGGGCCAGAAGAATTCCAAACAGTCTCGATGCTGAAGTTAGACCTGAAGTTAGGAGCGGCAGCAGCACTTGATACCCCAGCAGTCAACCTCGCGGCAGATGGGCGAGCAGAAGACCCGGAAAGGTTCATGTCTACAGAAAGAGTAGAGTTAACTGGGTCAGATAACGACTCCTGAGACAAAGTCAATATGGTCTTATTACCTGTAGAGTCGTACTTGTTTCTGACAGTTAATGGGGAGTAAGTGTTCTCAATCTCGTTCGAGATCAACACGGAGCTTGAAGAAGAGTTTCCGTATGCAAAAAAGTTAGCTACCCCAGCGGTTCCCAAGTTGAACACAGTAAATGGACGGCTAGTGCTTTGACCTATAGATCCTTCAATAGAAAGCGTGTTTCCGTCTGTGCTTATTGCAGTATCGTCAAGCAGTGTTCCTCCCAGTTGTATTACCGTAGGAGACGCTGTGTTATTCAATCCATTGTTAGCGGTGTAGACAGGAAGCGTGGCTAACTCACCAAGACCATTGATGTACTCGGTTGCGTCCCCTGCACCCTCTACAGTCAAGTCTCCCGAATCAATGATTGGGGAATTGGTTACCGTGAAGGCGTTTGGCATTACAAGACCCACAGAAGTTACCGTACCAACGGTGGTTATAGTTTGGTATTCAACAGTTCCATCGCCTTGATAAACAAGCACGTCGCCAGGCTGTGCTACCGAGTTTTTGGCGTTAAGGGTTTGAATTATAATGCCAGGTGTACCACCTTGGTCTGAGCCGACTTGAACATAAAGACCCGTTCCTGGGCCTGCGTTGGTTTGGTATGACTCCAGCCTAATAAAATCCGACGTGCCGTTTGATCTAACATAATTTGAAATCCCAAGCCCCGCATTTGACCCCCCCGCAAACTCTTCATTAGTGTTGAAGTTTATATTGAGGAACTCGTTCATTGAGAACGTGTGCGTGGCGTTGATGTCTGCGTAAATGAAGTTGTCCTTATTCAAAGTGGAGTCAGAGTCCAATGTCTGCTGCCATTTTGGGATACTCCCGATTTCCCCTGAAATAGAAAAGTCTATGCAGTACTTGTTGTTGTAACTACTAAATCCTCCAGAAGAATCAATTACGACACAGTCATAAAAACCATTAGGCAATTGTGACGCAGAGTATGCTGTTATGCTGAGTATTATAAAGTTAGACGGATCGTCTACATTGTAAACAAATATCCAAGAACCTTCAGGTATTGCCGGGAACAGGTTCGTCAAGTCCTGCACCGAGCCAAATGTAAAGTTGCTAATGGAAATTTGAGCTATTTGACCAGGAGGAAAAACCGTTGAACCTGGGTTTGTTACGTTTTTCAACGTAAAACTACCAGTCGGAGCCACTGGTCCGTCAGCCAAGGAGAAAACAGAAAAGCAACCACCGCCTCCGCTACCACCGCCCTCGCAATCGCAGCAAGCCTGGAAAACAAACGTAGTTAGTTGATTGTAAATGGAAACCGTTTTGGCCTCAACCGTAGAAGGAGCATCTGTGAAATTTAGAACGGTATAAGCTACAGTCCCAATCAGTTCTATCTGATAGACGGGAAACGAAAACGATTCCCCATTGGACTCGCTAATCGTTATAGTGTCATATCTGTACGATATAAAGTTTGGACTGGTCGGCAAAATGCGACTCATGGTCCTTACAAGACCACTTGTATTCAGAAAGGAAACGGTATCGTTTCCGTTTACTTGAATATTCGATATTATAAAGTTCATAATTTACACTCTTCTTCTGTGGCGAAGGTACAAAATTCATCGAGACTTTTGTACATTTTCGCATACTTAGAAGAGGTAAATCTATCACGCCATTCCATCTTCACACGCGCCCACTCTGGTCCGGTCCGAACAGGCTGCATCCGCTTCTCTTCACGTACGCCAGAAAAGATAAATTCAATCACAGACTTCTTGCTAGGACGACCGCCGTTCTTGCGTTTGTTCTCTATCATTACTTTTACTTCGTCGATTTTTTCGTGATTCGCCTCCTCCAGGAGTTCCACCATTTGACGAAGAGATACACAAGAATTGAGCTTACCACGAGTTATCGAAACCTTTTCACGAATGATTGGATCGCTGTCCAGAAACTTGACATCAAACCCAAGTTCACGCATAGCGAAGGTAAGGGACAGAATATCCGCCTTGATTTGGGCTGTCCCCCGGTTGGGAACTGATGGGTAAATCGCGGAATGCCAGTTAGTCCTTTTATCATCGTCTATAAATATTGACGTATTGCTTATAGCGTAGTCTCCAACACCCCTTTCAACCAATATAGAGGCATCAGGAAACTTCTCTTTCAGTTCGTTAATTAGCACTCTATATTCACTTAATTCATGCGGGGTTGGATCCGCTAGTTTCAATTCAATCATAACTTCGTTTTCTCCTGCAAATATAAAAAAATCCCCAGGCCTTTGCCCAGGGAAAACTACACACTTAAACACTATGTATTACCAGTAACCGGAGCAAATTTACAATTGCACATTGGATTGTGCAAATTATTTTGCATTAAATAATAAATGTCATATATTTGCACCGCAAGTTCGCGCACACCAAGTGCAGTCGGGAGACGAGAACTTTGAGGGCGGCCTGATCACCGCCCTCTGTGTTTTTAGAAGGTATACAATTACAGAAGGGAGAAATTACTTAGTTGACTTCTTTGACTTGGACTTTCTATGGTGACCGTAAAGGACAACGATAGATACCGTGCAAGCAAGCAGCAGAGAAGAGATTCGGAAAAACCATTCGGCTTGTTCCTGCCAGGACAACACTGCGGCAAATGTTGTCAATAAAACTGAAGCCGCTCCGTCTACGTAACCCTGATCCGTCATCTCTGTATGATTGATATCGTGTTGCATTAGAGTCACAAATTTACTTTTCAAGGGCTTTGTCTGTGTAGTATTTCAGCCTTTTTTCGTACCTTTTCATAGCACCTATGTATGGTTTAGGCACTTCTTTACCTTTTGACATAAGGTATTCTTCTATGGCTGCATCTTTTGCTTTGCTGGCGAACTCATCTATCTTAAAACCAATCTTACTCTTGCGTTCTAGCTCTAGGGCAATCTTCTTGATATTCTCCTCAGTCTCTGGCATCTTTTGATCACGCAAAAGGGCGATGGCCTCTTGACGTTCAGGGTAAGTTATCCTGCGACGTTCAGCGCTTACCCTGATTTCACTCAAGTCATCAGGAACTATCTTAGCGTATTGATCAAGCAACATCTCCGCTTTGTCTTGATACAGCGTATTCATCTCAAGCATCTGCTCTTTGTCCAGTACACCCATGAACTCTTCCGACTTGATCATAGAAACCCCTGAAGGCTTGAACATCTTCATGAATTCCTTGGTCTCCACATTCTTGTATCGGTTAACATCTCGTCTTTTTGGTTGGTATGTTTGAACACCCATACCCAAATAACCAAGTGGCATAAGGAAGGCTTCTATATGACCAGGTTGCTCCTCATGAACCTCACTAAGCATATTGTAAACCATAGGAGTAACCGACTCCTTTGCTCTTTCCATCCATGACCATTCTTCACCGTAAGGAGTCATGCGAGGTTGTCCCTCAGCCTGAGAGGTCATGCCGTAATCGTAAAGCATTGACAAGCTTGGGTGAAGCTTGCGAGACATATACTCCCACAACAACACAGCTCTTGTTGGTCGATTATCAACACCAAGAGGACCCGTTGTACCACCCCTATACATTGCTTCCGTTATAAAGCGACTTGTAAATACAATCGTTTGCATACGACCCGCCCACGGGTCTACGTAAGTATTACCCAATCGGATTTGCCCGAAGTATGAACTGAGTGGATCAAATACTACTTCTGAATCATCGTCATCATCGTCATTCAACCTCATTGCAGCCATTGCCACGATAGCTGCGGTACTTCCCATTGCTCCCATGAAATCGAATAGCGCAGTCTTTTGAGCTACCGAAAACATCTTTGTTCTTGAAGAGCCTGTATCACGCAGTTTGTAAGCCCAAAACAATGCGATTGGGGAAGATGTTTTCAATATACTAGCCCAGTTGCGCGGAGAGAAAAACGAGTAAGCAAGAGCCTTAGACAACATTGGGTTTTGGTCAATCTTACCAAGCCCAGAGCGTCCGGAAAACGTGTTGATTACGTCTGCTACGTTTTTATAAGATTGCAGATCCGTGTTAATACTCTTTCCTTCGGCTTTCAGTTTGTCTGCCAATTCCCTATATCGCAAAATGCGGAACGTATTCAAGTACGCTACTTGCGCCCGTGAGAATGCGTTCATTGGATTGAGTCTCTTGGCCGCCTCGTAAGCCTCCTTGCTGACAATTCTTGAAGGAGATACAGCCATTGCCCATAAAGCATTTAAGATAGGACCAGTCAACATCAATTCTTCCTGAGCCTCTACCTTAGCATCGTACTCAGTCAAAGAAAGACCAGCCTTCTTCATCTCGTCATAATACTCCTGTGAACGGATGAACGTATTCCATTGACGAGCATTGCTTTCACTGAACATTTGCTTGGCAGCTTGTAACGCCGATCTAAACGCGGTAACAGGATGCAGAATACCTCCGGAAATAAGTTTACCCTGAACAAGCACAAACGACAAGTCGAGTGTAGCCATCGCGTTACGGGTTACGTTGAAGATGTCCTTTGCATAATCAGCAAAAGTCCCCTTCCATCCACGCTGCTTGAGCTTCTCTTTGAATATCTCAATATCAACTTCATCCTGCAATTCCTGGCGTCTTGCTCTGAGATCCCGGATCTCGTCATCAGCTGTGTATGCAGGTTGCTTTTCCTTCTTCGTAAAGTCGCGACTTGCAAGCTTTTCCTCAAGCTCCTTTATCCGCTTCTCAATATTTTTCTTGGCCTGGTTGAGTTTCTTTTCTTCAGTGTATCCAACCTGGTCTTGCAATTCCTTCAGCTGATCTTGTAGGGCCTTCTTCTCATCGTTAAGCGCATCAAGCTCGGCGTCTGAGGTGTATTGCTTTTCTTTTGGATTGGGAGCATATTGGCCGTCATCAATCCTTTTCTGAAGGTCTTGTATGGTGCGGTTTACATTCTTCTTGGCCTGGTCAAGTTTCTTCTCTCCAGTCACGCCCAGTTCTTTGAACAGGTCTTTTATCTCTCTGTCCAAGTTCTTCTCCTCTTCCTGCTTTTGCGTCTTGGTAACAGGATTGGTTTCGGTTATAATGCCAAGCTTGAGATCCTCAAGTTGAGACATCTTTGCACCGATACGCTTCATTACCGCGATCTCACGGTCGATGTCGCTTCTGGTTTTGCTTACCTCTTTGCCGTAACCTGTTATGGCGTCACGGAAATCTCTTCTGGTAGCATTAGGGTATTGTTCCTGCAACTGAGCCATGATCGCGTCCGTAAGGCTGTCGATGGTATTGTTGCCCATCTCAACCATTACCTTAATCATGCCCTTGGGGATCTTGATGTCTCCGGTTGTAGTTTCGGACAACATCCCCTCTACCTGCGACCGAACAGCCTCCTGGTCAACGGTAGACAAAGAGGAAAACCATTCCTGCTCGGCCAGCTTCTCCATGACTGCGGCTATACCGTCCGCTATCTTTCCTGTTGCTTCAATAGCCTTGGCTCCAAGCTCGATGATGTCATCGAACGAAAGACCCATTCTTTGTATATCTATCGGATTACCATTCGCATCACGAAATTGGATAGGCTTGCCCTTTAGCTTTCTGAAGTTGTCAGCAACTTGCTTTGCCTTGTCGGTAAATGTTTTGGCCTTCTTCTTCTCAGTCGATACAGACGTGGCAATGTTGGCCATGAGTTTATCCTCACGCTCCTGTGCGGCCTTGCGTTCTGCTTCCTTGAGTTTAGCATTAAGGTCTTTAATTTGTTGCTCGTAAGCACGGAATTTAGCCTCCATCTCTGGGCTGATATATCCGCCTGATGCCTTCTTGTATTCTCTGATTTTTACATCAGCCTTATAGCCAAATAAAGAATCACGATAAATGCTTGCCAGGGCGCCAATCTCTCTTGCGGCATCTGCAATTTGAGTATCCCAAATATGAAGAAGCTCGGCCTGCTTGCTCAGTATGGAGTCTATCTCTTCAGGAGTCTTGGCGTTTGACAAGCCAACCTCAAGAGCGTCAATCAACTCAGCATACACATAGCTTTTTGCCGCACCAGTAAGCATAGTAGCTGCGGCGTATTCCGCATCATTAAACCCTACATCCTCTATAAATGCCTGTGCCAATTCCTTGGCATCATTTCTATTCTCAACTTTACGATCTAAACCGTATTGTTCTACCTTGGCCTTTAAAGCCTCGCGATCGTCAGTAGCACGTTTAATCAGCGTCCTTGTGCTTCTCTCCTCTTCGTTTGACTGCTGCTTGTCTTCAGGGGATTGAGGGACGTCCGGCGGCATGGGTGGTTCAGCGGTTTCTGCCTTAGCTTCTGGCCCAAATGGATTATCCCCGCGCAATTCATCAGGATCGATGGCCCCTTGATTAACTAAATCCTCAAACCCGCCATCATGAAGCATGGCGATGTATTCCTCGAAAGTCATCTCACGAGGTTTAGTATCTCCTTTACCTTTTACGGTAAGTTTACAAGGTCCTTTCTTTTTGGCCATTAGAACAATTTTTTCTCCAACAGAAGCATTTCCAACTTGCCAGCGGGTGTTACACCCTCAAGCATATTCAACTTGTCGCTATACTCAGCAACAGCATTCTTTTGCAAAGTTCTGAACTCTTGGAAAAAATCAAACACGCACAGATCCATGTTGAACAGAGCCATTGACGTGTCTTCGTATGCTTCGTACAATTCGTATTCGATTCTGTACGCCTTTTCGATAACATCAAGCAGACCAGTGAACTTGATGGGTGGCTTTGGTATTGATGGCAATGCCGGATCCACGTTCCAGTCTACCAAGTACTTCTCAATCTTCTTGGCGTGTTCCAGCTCGTCATTAGACTCATTAGCGAAAAATTCACCCGCCTTGAAGAAACCAACGCCTTGACACCAGTTGCTGGCGGCTCGATAAAAATAAAAGGCGTTTAACTCATCCTCAAGACGAGGCAACATCAAATTGACTACTGCTTGATCTAACGTATTTGGTTTCATATTTTATTACGGACAACCGTCAGTTTTTTTGGTTATTAATCCATCCTTTTCCAACTTGGAATTGATGCTTGGAAGATTTTTGTAAAGGTAATTCAATTTTGGGTTTTGTTCCAAAAGGTCATTAAGTTCAGGTCGTACAGATACATTGCCTGACTTTATCTCGCGGTACAAATCGGCGAGTCTCTTTGCCTTGTCAAGAATCTCCTGTTTAGGCTTAGGCTTGGACTCCTTCGTCTTCGTCTCTTTCTTTGTTTTCTGAGTCTCCGCCGCTGGTTCAGGCTTGTATGCAAGCAGGTTGTCAAACACCTTCTTCATACGAGGTGTGATATTTACATCAATGCTTCCTCCCTTGATTTGTTCGTAGATGTTCGATAACCATTCACGCAGCTTGTTGAATACTGACTGCAAAGATTTGTCTGGGGCCTTACCCGAACGAAGATATCGTTCAAATCCACGTGCAAACTTTTCTTCAGCGATAGAGTTCCACAAATCCCCTGTTACTCCAGCCCACTTCTTAGTTGCTTCGTAATCCTTGGCGAAGTCTGCATTCAGACCAGCAAGTCTTTCCAAAACCCGGCGACCTATGTGACCAGTCATTTCGTGTGCGAGAGACGAGATGTCGGCTCCTTTGAAAATGTGTACAGTAGCTCTTCCCTCATCTAAGAAATCAACGGCTGCCTTTGCCTTGTCACCTTCTTTCTGGAACGCGATGATTGGATTATCTAAGTCTTCTGGGGTAATTTTCGTTTCAAGCCATACATTCCCGTTCTCGTCCATAACCTCTTTGGTATCTGGACGAAGTTTCTTGAAATCATTTCGGTAATCAAAGTATTTTTTTACAACAACCATCGCATTTTCAAAATCATCATCACTAAGTTTTTTTGCAATGATTTCGGGGTATTTTTCTTCAAAATATTTTTCCCTAGAAAGATCTATACCATCTGGCGTTTTTGTTTTTGTTTCTGATTCTGGCTGTTCTTCGGGTTCAATCTCGTCATATTGATCGGGTTGTTTATAATCGATTTCATCAACACCCCAGTCATCTAAAACAAGGTAATCGTCACTGTTTGTTGCAACTTGATAAGCTGTATTGGCAAACAAATCCGAACCTCTACTTAAATTTTCCTCCCTTAAATCTTGAACTATTTCATCATCAAAGTCAGACCACGTTATATAAGACACATCTGCTTCGATAACCTCCCCATCTTCATCTAAAATATCATAAGTTCGTGCGCTTCTATCCATCTCATTCTGCATAGTTTCTTGCAGACTGGGGTAATAGTCGAACTCATCATCCTCAACAGCGTCTATATCTTCTTGTGTTATTCGTTTCCAGTCGAATGTTCTGCCAGCTCTTTCTAAAGCTCTACGGAATTGATACTTGAGTTCTTCAACGTCATTCCAAGCCATTTCGTTGGCTTCTTCATAAATACTCATTGTATTTACTCGACTCTTTTCAGCCACCTTAATGTCAGTAGCGTCTGCCTCTAAAACAATGTATTCTTCATCTTCTATTTTTATGATGTCTCCTGGTTTCAAATCAGCATCTGTCCCGTCTGGAGTTTCATATGGTATACTTCTATTACTAGCCCTTGCGTTCAACGGCGTAGTACTAGAATAGTTAACATATTGCTCTATGTAAGATATGGTTCTTGGTGTCGGTATACGCATTGTTTCTGCTCCAGATTCAGCAGCTAATCTTATTGCTTCACGAGTAAGTCGCGTCATATAGTTTTTGTCCAAATCCAAAAACTGTTTTTCAAAAGTAAACTTGCCAAGTTTTTTTAGCATTTCTACTTTTACGGAAGCCTCTTCTTCGATCCAGGTTTGTAACGGCTTGACATCTTGCGCGAACCTAGTGCCTATTCTAACAATAGATGCTAATCCTTCAATCGTCTCTTTTGCTTGATCGTATGTCGTAGTATAAAAATCCGTGGCTTCTTCTACACTTCTAAACTCAATAATACGGGGGGTTGTAACGGATTTGTAATCAAAAGCATAATCAGTGTATATTCTAGGACGACCCAAAAATATGAATGCTCCATTTGGATATTGTTTGTCCTCGTATTCATTTCCAGGCTCAACATATCTAGAATATCGGCCTATGAAGTTTGCTAAAATAAGTTCTTGAAATTGATCCCGAAGAGGAGAGTCTGATCCTAAACCGCCGTAGTCTTGTCTTAGGTAATAATCATTAGTATTTTCGAAAAAAGCCTTCATCGAATCTTCCGCAATATTATTTAGCGCCTCAGCTGAAATAAGCGGAACATATCTTGTATCTACTCCATATCCTATTGAAAGTTCATAAACACCATCGTTTTCTCTTACTCCTATATGGTCTAAGATTTCCTTCATAGCATTTCTGTATGGTTCAACCTTAGCCAATACGTTTTTGTAATAAGTATTTTTAATGTAATTTACAAGATCCTCTCGGCCCATAGTTGATGCCATAGCCTTTTCATCCAATGGACGCTTCATTTGCTTTTTATACTTCTGATGCGCGTCACTTTGAAGTTCAGCAACATAGAATTGCTTAGTGTCATCATTGTACCATGTTCGAATATGGCCAAACATACCCACTTTTAGTGGCGCCTTTCCTGTTGACATATTTTTCTGGTCCTCTATCCACGCTTCAACCGCTTCTCTTGAACCAGCTGTTCCCACGTAATTCATGAGGTTGTCTTGATTAACTGTTCCCGGAGTATTTTCATCCCAAGCAACAAAGTTCCCAGGTGTGTTCGGAATCTCTCTGACTACCCATTTTCTATTACTAAAAAAAGATGGATTATAGATGTTGTCCCAGTGTCCCATATAACCATGACTTACAGGAGCATTGAGGACTACGGTTCTTATGTCCTGTCCATATATGTCTCTATTAGGACCCAGATTAGGCATTCCATAGTCATTCCATTTAGGAGTGTAAATCCTTTCAAAGTTCATTACGGCAATTTCAACATCTTTTTTGAAATCGTCATATGAAAACTTTTTCTCGTCTCTGTATTTTGGATAATTTAAAACGTCTTCAAGAACAGGCTTTTCACCTCGTGGTTTAGCCTTGGTCTTAATCATGTCCTTCAAGTTTTGGGCGGAAATTATCTTACCTTCCATTGCTTTAAATGGAGGTAGATTAAAAATCGCAAGACTTACACGAGGTTTAAACATAACGGGAATAGCCTCTACAGCCCCTGTTTCTGGGATCTCTTCAGTCTCTTGATACAACACGCCACCCATGTCCTGAAGTTTCTTCAGATCGCCCTTCTTCACTTCGTTGATGAACTCCTCGTAGTAGTTGTCTTGCCCCGTAACGCCCTTCCACACCTTCGCCATTGCATCAAGCAATTTCATCTGCGCCGCAATTTCCTTATCGGACATTGGGACCAACTTAGGCTTCTTGCCTACGAGCTTCTTTGCCTTTGCCAGTAGTGATGTGTCGGCAGTTACGAGCAGTCCTTGGTCGCGGAGCTTTTTGAGGCTTTCCTCTACTTGTTGTCTCTTTGGCTTTTCAGCTTTCTTCTCAGCCTTTGGTTTGGTTGTTTTCTTTTTCTCGGCAGGGGCGGTTTCGGTAGTTACTTCTGGGGCGGCTTCTGTTTGAGGGGCTTCTACGGTGGGTAGCTCTGCTTTAGCTTTAGCTAATTTTTCATCCGCTATAGCCTTGTATTTATTGTACTGGCTATTTACATATTCCTGTGCCTGTTCATACGAATCAAATATACCTATCTCCACCTCAGCGGCCTTAGTCATTTTGCCGCTCTCATCCACTTCGGCTGGGGAAAGTATTTTAGTTATGACCTCTACGCCGTCTTTAGTCGTGTCGGTTCGATTATCTTCAGAATTTTTTACTATGTATTTGTTGCCGTCATTATGCTTTTGTCCAACATTGAAAAATGGATGATTAGCCTTTGGATTTCTTCTAGAGTTTAATCCATCTAATTGTTTTTGAGCTTTTTCTACCGCAGCCTTTTTGGCCTCTATTTCTTCTTGTGTTTGAAGAACTCCACCTGCTTCAGCCGTTTCTGTGCCTGCGCCTTCGACAGGTTTTTCTTCGACAGGTTTTTTCCCTTCTCCGATTTCACTTGATACCCCTGGGATGTTTTTGTTATCATTTGGCTCTTGGTTTAATATGTTAGAAATATCTTGTTGTGCCGTTTTGATTTTCTCTTCCAGGCTAGTGCTTTCAACACCAACGGAAGTAACGGCCTTCATCTCTCTTTCGTATCTCGACAATTTCTCAGACAAAAGAACAACTTGATCCTTCTCCTCTGCGGTCAATGTCTCCCAAGCAGGATGGTCTGTAATCTTGCCCTTGTAATCCTGGTCATTCTTGATGGCCTCAAGCACATCAATCGTGTTGTTATAATTGCCGCCGGATACCTTCTTCTCTTCAGTTACCTTCTTATTCTCTTGGTAAGTGGCAACCTTCTCACGCAATAAGTCGAGTGAGTTTGATCCAGTCTGGCTTCCGTAAGAAGAGATTTGGATATTGCCACTGCTGATAACGTCAAGAGCTTCTTCATTGTCCATGATGTCAGCCATATCAGACTGAGTCATGAGATTCTGACTTCCGTCAGCGTAGGTTATTGAATACAACTCTGGCTTCTTGCCGTTGAGGAAGTCGATACCCGCCTGTTGGTAATCCTTAGCCTGTTGCTCGAATACCTTTGACATGATGGGGTCTTCGTGGAAGATGCGAGCGTTTCTACTTGCATCCTCTGCGCGAGCAGTAAAGAACGAATAAACAAGTCGCTGATCTCCCTTGAGTTTTGCCGCATCAGAACTATCTTTTATACGCTGCGCTCTCTCAACTTCGATAATCATATCGGTTGCCTTCTCTTCGTTGATTTTGCCTGACGCAAACAAAGATGAGATTACGCCCTTAGCAAAATCCGTGTTTTTTTCGAATACAAGGTTCTGAATATATTGACGCTCCTGATCCTTGAACGCGGGGTTGAGCTTGGTCTTTTGTTCTATCGCATCATACGCAGCAGCAGCCGTCTCTGTAGGGCCTTTTGACCTAAGCTGACCAATACCACCCATAATGAGCGTTGGAGCAAGCATAATTGCGTTCTCCTTGTGACGGTTGGGGTCAAAAAGCTTTTTGCCGTATCCTTCCCACGCATCTCTGCCCTCTGAGATATTTTCTTCTGCTATGTTTTGATGGAATTCCTGCGCTCCTTCCGTTACGTATTCCGCTCCCGCCCCTACTGCAACACGCTTGGCTTTGCTGGCAATCTTTGACAAAGCATCACCAACAAACGGCAATGCGTCAAACGCATAGAGTCCCATCAAGTCGTATTGCGAATTGAATGAAGCCCTAAACGCCTCCGAAGCCTTTTGAACATCACCGCCAGTCTTCTCAAACATATCATTGTATGCTCGGCCAGCTATATCCATAGACTCGGTCAACCAACCGGTAAATCCACCCACGACAAGTTGAACAGCTGCTGGCGCTCCTGCTGCCCCTGTAGCGGCAGTTACAATACCCGTAGCAACCATTCCTGGCGCCATAGAACCTGCTAGTTGACCACTGAGGTTGGTGAAGTTCTGCATATCAAGCAAGTCAGAAAACTCTTTGGACCGTGCTTCCGGCATTATATTATCCGAGGCAACTGTTTCGCCAAGAACCTTCAAAAGCTTGCTATTGAAATAACCACCATAACCGCCTATTACGCCGCCCAAGGCTCCCTTGGTTGAACGCAAGAACGTACCCAAAGGCCCTGAATAATTATAAACGGAATCACCAATCGCTTCCTTCCTTTCGAACGCCGCCTCTTTGTAAGCTGTGTTGTACTTACTCTTGATGTCCGCAATCAACTGAGGATCTTCGAATGATAGTAAATATTGATCAAGAGCCTGGGACATTTCTTTGTCAGCCTTCTCCTGCAACATCTCCAACTCCATTCTAATTTTGCTGTTGTACCTTGAGTAGACTTCGTTGGCTGACTTGATATATGGCTCTAAACCCTGAAATGCCTTCTCGTACTTATCATACGCCTCGGCCATCTCTATGTCGAGCTGATCTATTGCGGCGGTATACGTGAGTTGATCGATGTTGCCAAGTCTGTACATCTCAGCGAGCTTGTCCGCCTTGGCGCTTACATCGTTTTTCTTATTATCGTACTCAGCTTTTAGTTTGTCGCTATTGTAGGTGTAATCACTCATGAAAGCAGCCACCTCCATCTGAGCGTCCTTTATGTATTGATCGCCAAGACTCTTTGCGAGATTCTCATAGCGAGCAGCAATCATGTCGTCATCCTTCCAGTAGTCAGCAAACTGCTCTGGGGTCATGCCTGAAATCTTTGCGGATTCCTCTCTTAACTGATTCCACTTAGCGTAAAGCTCTGGCTCGTCTTTCTGGAGTTTTGCATTAGCCTTTTCATCGATGATGTAATGCTCTGCCTCAATCTTTAATTTGTTGAAAATGTTTTGCCAAGCCTTGCCCCCGTCGTCAACGAAGTCATACGATTTAACAATTTCTGTAGCAAGGTCGTCTATCTTATCGATATCAACAGTATACTCGCCTATATCTAAGGTCTTGGGAGCGCTAACGCTCCTGCCGTCTATTGTCGCAACCTCTTGGTTTACCTTAACAGCAGACTTGATATAGTCCTTGAAATTGTTTTCATTAATGCTGGATTTAACAATTTCGTCTATCTGGACGTTTGCTTTATTGGTGGAGTCCGAAAGTTTATCTTTCGTTGATTCCAACAAAGCTTTGTATCTCTCATATACAGCTTTAGACGCTGTACGAAAATCATTAATGCTAAGATTTTCACCAAGACCACCGCTACCAACCATGTTGTCAGTAATGCCTTGAGAAAGCTCTTTCCATAGGTCTGGGTCATATCTTCGAATATTATCAATAACTTCCCTTTCCGAAGCCCCATTCAACTTGTTGAGTCTCTCGTATTCTCCTGACTGAACCTCGTAATCAAAAAGACTTTTTTGAACAGGGTCAGACTTTGTGACTATATCGAAAACAGCCTCTGTAGCCTTATCTTGAATGACGCGAGGATTAGTTACAGCAGCAACCTTGCCTGTGGCCTTTACGGTTTGCTGTATCTTATTGGGAACCAGGTTAGAAACCGCATCTGTTTGCAGCGCTTCCTTTTTATAAGAAATGTCTTGATAAGGCTTTTTCTTGGGAGGCTCAACCTCCTCTGTACTCAGCGTAAAAGCTTTTCCACCCAGCTGTGCAGGCACTTGCAAATTTTCTGTACCAGACTCTTTTTTTTTTAACTTATCATAAAACTGCTTGGGGTTAAGAATGAAATCATCCTTATAAACATCCTTGAAGATACCGTATATCTTTTCCTGATACGCAGGATCATTTGTGATCTTATCAAAGAACTGGTCTTCAGTCAAAACAAATGATTCTCCATAGGCTTCCTTCAAGATGCCATGCAGTTTATTAGAGTATGGTGTTCCTTTTGGCATATTTAATCATTAGGTGCTTGTGAAGGGAATCCGCCAGTAGTCTTGGCGGCTGGGGTTTTACCCTTTGGAGCTGGTGAATTTATTGGCTTATTGAACAAATCTTTCAAACTAACTCCTGGAGGAAGAACGCCTTGAATTGCTTGATAGTTTACGTTTCCTAATTCTCCCGGATTTGGACTCAACTTGAACATCCTTGTCTCAACAGCCTCAAGCTCCGTATCTTTTACTTCAGCCTTTAACACATAAGCGTTAGTTGCGGAATCGTAGTGGGCATACATAGATTTAACTGTCCAAATCTTTCCATCATCATCCTTCAAAGTAACAGCAGATCTTCCAGGCTTAAATGTAACCGCGTTATATCTACTAGGATCTCCTCCATACTGATCTTCTCTGGCTGGAGTTGGAACCCATTGGGTTGTTTTTGTCTCCCCACCCTGTCTGCGTGCGCGAGGAATATGGTGCTTAGTAATGTCTGGCCAATAGTTCTCTTGGAAATCATCCGCCATTCTCTTAGCGAAATCAGCCTTTGTCTCATTCCCCTCCTTGTATTGATCGTACAGTTTGGCTCCTTTGCCAGACTGGATATAACGCTCTATACTGGCTGCGTGGTTTTCTTCATCTACATACTTAACGTAATCACCCTTCTCGTCTCTTTCCTCGCTAAATCCAGGGAATATAGGTCTTTGAACAAGGTCGTATACATCTTCCTTTTCAGTCAATGGATCCTTGCCTATTCTTAACTTCTGACGCTCTTCAATTGTAAGTGTAGGATCTGTGTATTCCTTTTCCCATGCATCAAAATCAGCGGCAACCCATTTTTCAGGACTCTCTAGATATTCAGCTTTTTTTTTCTCGTAGTATGCTTGATTTGCCTGAGATATCTTAGCCGAATTTTGAATAGATTGACTTTTCTGTCTAAGCTCCAAATCTTCTTCCAAAGACTTGGTCATATCAAAAGTATTGTCTGCAATTCTTTTTGTAATGGTATCATTTAAATCTTTAACAGCAGTGTCTATATAACTCTGCTCCAAATCATACACATCGGGGCTTGTTTCGAGTCTTTGACGAAGCTCTCTTTTTCTTTGTTCCTCTTTTTGAGCCGCATTAGCCACTCCTGCGCCTATGGTAGAAAGACCAGACAGTACACCCTGAACGACAGGCTGCATACTAGACCCGAATTCGGGAATAGGTGACTGAGTAAAGTCGTTTACGTTTTCTTCCATTTTATCATACGGTTCCGCCTCCGAAACCAAAATTTTTAAAGTTCAACCAACCCTGAGCGCCTGCGCCTGATGCTACAAAAGGCATTGCGGAACCTACTGACGACCCCAAACCTTGCATTCCGGAATTTACCAAATCCCTGCCTTGCTGAATGTTGTTCGAATATGTCTGATATTTCAGCGCATATGGCTGCATCTGATTGACATCAAACATAGTTTGTTGTGTCTGAGCCAGCCCGCTAAGAGCTGTTTGGTAGTTTTGCATACCCTCTTGTTTAAACTGGGCGTTTTGAATCGCTAATTGAGCAAGAGCATCCTGCTGGCCAGCCATGCCTCCCGTAGCGACTGAAAGCAAGTCCTGTGAAGAAGTTGCGGCCCTTGACGCATTTCCAAGCGATTGTTGCATTCCCAATTGCTGTTGCTGCATAGCCAAGTTATACCCCGGCATATCCTGCATGGCTCCCATTTTAGCCAGCGCAACTTGCTGCGCCTGAGCTTCAGGAACAGTCATCATTGGGCGCTTCAAATTGCGAAGATTTTCTTCAGCACGTTTTCTCATTCGATTACCACGAATGATATCTACAGCAGAAAGGCCAACACCTATACCGCCTGTAATCAATCCTAATCCTAATGGTCCTAATGGCATAGTTCGCAAATTTAAGATAAAACACCTTGTATTCCAACGCTAAACAAGACAGAACCTTCTTGGTCTATGGTTGGGTCATACGTTATTTCATGAGTTAAAGCATCAGCTCTCACATCCTCACCATTCCACATCGCAATATCGCTATAATACCATTCACCCGAAACTCCATTGCTATTCGGGGCCTGGCCAATAATAGTAACCTTGGTAGTATCTGAAATAGAATCGTATACAGCTGCACCAACTCGTCCCGTGTACGCCTTCCCGTCCGACTGAATAATGGTTATAGTGGTATACTCAAGGTCTACAGTTGGACCAAGTATCGACTCGTCGCCGGGGAATGTCCACCCGTTTACGTTGTCTGTAGGCGGATCATAACTTGACTCGCAGGTTTGAGTGTCGTTGAGGTATCTTGGGTCGTAGACATTCTTTCTATAATTAACCCTTGAATACCCCTCGTAAACCGTGATAATATTGGTAGGCATATATGTCTGCATACCCTTGATGTAACTTTGGTTAGGGTCAGAATACGCTAAAACATCAAAGGTTTTGTTTGCAAACTGAGTTATTGCCTGATACCTCTTAACACTGATCGGCTGCTCGTTTGATACGAACTTTATTTTCTGCAAAAAGTTTTCGCCGTGAAAAGTTATACTGTTTTGGTTATGAAGGTATAACTGATTATTAGCACCGAATCCAACGAGCGTTTGTCCTAGGTTAGCAAAGTTCGAGAAGTTGTAATTATACGTTGAACGCCACCTGTCGTTTATGTAATCAAATACAACGTGTTCGTATGTAAATCCGCTTACAGTAGTGAGGACTCCCTCTATACCGTTAACCAATGGGCCTGGAATCCCAAAAAGCTCTATTATAGTCGAGTCCCTTTCAGGATCGTAACTAGCCTCAGTTACCTGTGAAAAATAATTTTGATTAGGCTGAAGTATCTGTACCTCGTAGCCAAGCAAAAACGATACGTCACCGGCTATTGTCCAATAATTAAACCCTGACAAAGGATTAAATACGCTTATGGTGTTGTATATGTACTGATTGCCAAATCTAAAAGCAAAGCCAACCTCACCCATCTTCTCGTTTACGTATGTTCTTACGAGAGGATTAAGAGTTTCATTATACTGGTTTGCAAGCTGCTTAGTCTTTGTTCTGAACTTATAATTAGTACCAGTGTCCGGATCGGCCTCGCTTATCACGCGTTGACCGTTACCTCCAGACAATATGAATGCGCCGTTTATTGAATCAAAATAAACAGAGTCTCCTGTTGGCAGCTGTGCGGTAGCTCCAGGCTCCTGACAGCCGTACAGCGATTTGTAGTCAAACCATGACGCAAACGTTCTATTGGAAACCCGAACAGTAGAGTCGGAACCTACCTCGTTGGGGTAGAACTGAATGTATATTGAATTCTCTTTTCTTGGTTGAATACATTTGAGGGTTTTACCTTCACGACCCGACATATATGTTCTAACAACGGGTCCGTAAAATGGATTCATATCCTCAATGTTGTCATTCAGCAAGGAGAAAGATGATAATCCGTTTATCTGAGTGCCTACAATGAATGAATCTGAATGAATAGCAGTTGCTTGACGGTGAGTCATTTTTGCATTCTGATCCTCTATTCTTGTTCTGCCTATCTCGTGAATATTACTTGGCCAATAATCGGAGTAGTTTGAGTCTTCTATGTAATAATAAATGCTAGAACTTTCTGCATTCAATCCGGTCTGATAATTTCTTCTTCTAACATATACATCGCCATATCCCAAAGAAAAAGCTGCTGCCCTTGATGAATTTAAATCATTTGACACTTGATATAGGTTAGTTTGGGCGGCAGACGGATCTGTGTCTATTGTTAGATAAGCTACATTAGACGTGGGTAAAAAACCAAACCCAAGAGTGGTCTGGTTTGAGTTTTGGTCATAGCTTGCAAAAGTAACCAACGAGCCTGCGGAAGTCGTGGTTCCGTCTAAATTGTGTATTGTAATTTCGTAAAAATTACCCTCCAAAAACGTGTAATCTCCATTCATGGCGTACTTATACGGTCCGCTTCCAAACACATACACATAGTAAAGAGGCGGCGCTCCATGCGCTCTGTCGTCCGTGTGAGGGTTTCTTATGTCAATCGCCTCGCTCACATCCCTCCAGGTGCTTACGAAAATATTTCCCGTATCATCAGTAGATGGTCTTGGCGTATACACCTCTAAAAGTTGACCAAACAACTCACCAAACACGGAGTTTATATCCGTTTCTATTAACTGATAATCAAAAATGTTTACATAAACAGCCTGCCTTTCGTCATTACCACCAACCGGATCATACCCTATTACATCCAGCTCCACATAGGGGCAATATGGTACGCTATTGGGACTTGTCAGGTCTCCGCCTGGTCTTTTTCTAACAAACCTTAATTTATCGCCGACTTTGATTTCATGCCTAATAGTTGCTCCTATGTTTTTTGTAGTGTAATACCTATCTAAGTATATTATGTATCTATTTGTGCTTACATCGTCTAGCTTAATAGAAGAAACATAGGCCGCTCCATCAGGAGCGTCCAATTGATTATTGTTTGTGGTATACTGACCAAAACTTTGTATTTCGGTGGCCGGTTTAGCAACAATCCAATACTTGGTAGCCCATACAGGGGGGATATGGTTTATAGTAAACCTAGGGTTTATTGTAAACGGATTATCTTGATTAGACAACAGCGTGTCTCTTGGTATATCATAAAACCAAGGGACAAACAAGTTCATTGAATCTATAGTGTAAACTGTGCTATCCCTATATGCCCTGTCACCATACACAATTCCAAATTCATGTGTGGCTCCAGCTTTTAAAGATGGAGCAGCATTGGTCTGCACGTTTCCCGATGGGGGTCCAAAAACAGTATTTGCAGGAAAAAACAACGGATTGCTACACGCATAATAAATGAGATTATCTCCACTTGCGAAAAAATAGGATATAAATCCATTTGGGATACCGAAAAAATCAGTCATATTATCCCCAAGCAACTGTATTATGTATGCGTTTTGGTCAGCTTCAGTGACATTCAATAACGCATTATATATGTCCTGATACGTTAAAACGTATGTCCATGTACCAAATGTTGACACTGTTGCCGAAAACGTGTCTCCTTCAGCAAAACCAAAACTCAAATTCCATTGATATTCATACAAAACGTCTTGAACATAAAATGCCATTGGTGTTCCGGGGGCAAATATTGTAGGATCCGTTTCTAAAACACCCCTAATCGAGTCAGGTAATGGCTTCCAGTTTATTTCATTAAGTTGATAATCAACCTCAACATCAAGAATAAACGGCGCTTCTGTAGGTTTATTGTACCCTTCTCTGAAATTAGTGTACACTAACTGATTTGTAGGTAGATACTCCTGACAATTAGCAATTACTGGTAAACGGTCATAATTCTTGAAAACATCTGTGGCAGGAACAGTAGAAACACCTCCATAAAATGGCACAACATGAATTGAATTGCTTGGTATATTGTCCTGATCTTTATCCAGTTGAATAAATATACCAAAAGGAGGTTCTATGCCTAAAGAGTCTTTATCAAATTGCTGTACAGCAATATTGAACTTGCGTATTATGCTAGGTCCTGTTTCAAACTGTATGTTTATCCCGTTACTGTTGTTTGGAAATATCCAGTTTGTTCCAGAAACCAATTCCGACTGTTGTGGAAGCTCTAGGTTAGAATACATTGACCAAACACCAACCTCACCGTTTTCATAAATAGGCTGAATAATAAACTTGAACAACTTGTTGCGAAGCTTATTGTCGTTCCTGCTTGAGTCAGTAAAATAAGATACGCGAGGAGGGTCTAATGGCCATTTTACAGCGTCAATAGTCTGAAGTGAATACGAACTGTAATCCCCGTCGATGGCCTTTTGAAGATTGATTTGAAACGGAGGATTAAAAAGCCTGTTACCGTCCGCGTCGTACATATCAGGATCCCATCTTCCGTCAGTCCATTTGAGTATATCGTCAATTATGTTTGCGTGATATATTGGATACTGAGTACTTAGATTAAGTTCTGAGCTGGTAAGTATAAGTTGATGAGTTTGACTCGATATGTTATACATCCATATCTGATGGTCTGAATCTATATTGTACACAAAGTACACAATAGCGTTCTTCTTGAGCCATACAACCGCCCCAACAATCGTGTCGTATTGGGTTATCGATGAATTATTGATCAATAAAGTCCCTTGCGAAGTCACCACGGTAAACCCCTGCTCAGAAGTATTTCCAAGCCTACAGTACGAAAAATCACGGTAATCTCCCTTGGGAATAGCACGATCTTCGTCATCTACATTGATACCGCCAGAGAATAATATTTGATCATTAAAATTCATTATCCCAAATTAAATTCTGAGCTTTGTGCAAGAGCGTCAATCATTTCCGTCAAACGAGGAGCCTTAACCAAAAGGTTTGCACTCCATTGAGCCGCCTCGTACTGCATCTGTAATTCCTTGTATTTTGACTTGTCGTAAGAGTTTCCTTTATGAAAACAGTACTCGCTCATCAAATACAAACGGAAAGGCTCTGCGTAGGCAACGTCAATCAAGGTGTTTTCGTTAACCTCAGTCCCGTTTGAGAAATATTCGATTACTAGCTGACCGTCTGGTATGTTGTGATCAAAGATGATGTTGTTTCCATCAACACGGTAGTAGTTTTCATTACGACCGCCACCCACCGTATAGTTTGGGTAATTGTAAAAATATCCAAAGTATCCAGTCGGGAAAAAACCATCAATAATCAGCTCGTCCTGCTGGTCGGATTCGCAATTGAAAAAGTTTTCGGGATAAGTTAGTGAGTTGTCGGCTGTTAGCGTCCATATTCTTCTGCCTGACCTCAAACCTATCTTTGATATTCTAACACAGTCAGAAGGCATGGTAAAAACTCTAGCCCCAGTATCTATCTTGCCGTATATTGTCCTCAGGCTCACGTTACCATCCAAAGGAGACTTCTCACTGAAATAGTCAATGGCAACCTGAATCATCCAGTTAAGCTCTCTACCAACCGGGCTTTTACCCAATCGATACAGGGCGGATGTTGCGATATATCTTACATTCTTAATTGTCATGCGCTAGGAGCTAATTGAGCGTCTATTGAGTCATTGTTCAGGTCGTCTTGGAATGCTTGAGTAGACAATGCTTGTAAGCACATCTGAAACAGCATCATTTCCCCCTTTCCAGTTTCGTCTGCCTGTACCACAATAATATCATCATCTCCCATCTCGTAGACATTAGGAACCATTACCACGGTAACGTCACCCTCTGGCTTTGAGTTGAATCGAATCTTGTCGTTAAACATTATAGCAGCGAGCCTATTAGACCCACGCAGTATCTTCATGGCGTTAGCCTCAGCCTGTGTCTGAACAATGTATTGATTAGGACCTTCGTCCTCCACAGTATAAATGGCCATAGTACCCGCGATTGGACGAGGACTCATGGTGATGTAATAACCCCTGGAATCAGACCCTGGCGTAAACGTATAAGGAAAAGCCATGTCGGATGCTGAGTACGGATCCTTACTAACGACGTCCGCTATAGCAAAATTCAATACCCTTGAGATAACAGAACGAGGATACAGTCTACGCAAATCCTCCGGGGTGTCCCCGCCAGTTAAGCGATGCTGTATTAACTCTATTGCTTGACGCTTGGTTATCATACTTTACTTGGCATTTGAGTTTGAATATCCCATTGATCCTGATTACCAACTCCAACATAAGTCTTCATCATCTCTATAAGATGATCCAAACAGCTTTCTGGGTATTCAAATTCAACGCTTTGACTTGGGTCGCCAGCGAGGGCTACCGTGTTATTAACGTGAACTGAACCCGGAGGTAAATATACGGGAATTCCGTTAATAATGTCGTAGTCAAAGTAAGGATTTTCAGGTCTTCTTATGTAAGTAAAGTTGATCCTGTTTAGGAATGGATATATAAAATACTTGTCGTTTCTGGTAACCAGGATAGGGTCATTCTCCTCCGGGTTATCAATCGGGCTGATAATAGAGCTTCTCATCCTAGCATCAAACTGATGCTGGCTAACAAACTCTACACTTCTATAGTTTGACTCAGAAACGCAATTGACGTTAAGAAGCTCTAGGTAGCTTGACGAAGCCTCATACCAAATGTCCTCCGGGATTGTTGCATAGCCGCCCTTTTTGGGGTCGCCAGGAACTACTGGAGTAAATGATAGTGGGGGGTACTGTGGGCTACCAAGTGTTTTTATAAAAGTCTGCAAGTCACTGGTTACTTCCCTGTTCTTTTCAAAGTTGTCAACCAGGGTGTTCAAGTACCGCTGGTTTACAGTCTTTATAGACTTATTGAAAGTGTCAGGAGTAATGTAGCCGCCCCGCAGGTCCTTACCGGTCCTGAAGAGAAGCTCATCATATATTTGACCCAGGTTAGTAATCATTATTGATATACTTCAATTTTAATAATCGCAGCGTCTACAGGCACTGTACTAGAGAAGATTGTTACCTGATTTGTAGCCGTAACCTTCGCCTTAAATGTCTGAACAGAAGCAGAGGTTGTATCGCTTACTATGCTTACATAAGACTTTGTAGTATCTAACCACTGAACAGTAAAGGTTATAGTGTATGTACCAGCGGGGACTCCTGCCGCTATTGATACGTTTCCGGTGTATTCAAAGTTATCATACAAAGCAGTAATGGAGGTAGGGCCACCTATTCTGGCTATATATCTCTTTACCGCAATTCCATCTAAAGCCTTATCAACATTAGTCCACGCAGGCACAAATGTGCTTGTGTACACTAATTGAGTTGCATTTCCAGTATTGATGTAAAGACTGTTTGAGTTAATTGCGGTTAACGCCTCGCTTACATTGGCTACAGTAGTTCCATTAATATTTCCTGCCCACAAAATATCAGTAACCAACGGATTGTCAACCACTGGATTGTTAGGGTCTGTATTGTCAACTAAAGTACCCGTTACACTTTCTACAAGACCACCAATTTCAATACCAAGGTCGGTTACGTCGTTAACAAGACCGGTTATGCTTGCATCGTTGTTTATCAGTGCAACATTTATAGAATCTATGTTAGCCTGTACGTTTGTTCCTAAAACAATGCCTCCCGCCTGTGCATTAGATATAACTCCAGAAGCAGTAACGATAATTGAACCTGGGTCATAATACACATCCCATTCAGCGTTTCCTGGCGTGTTGACGCTACAACGATACAGGATTCCAGTATTGGTATCTTGCCAAATAGCACCTACTTGAACACCAGCAGCCGAGTCATCAGTATCATCAGGAATACCATTTTTTAATCTATACTGAATCTCATTTATAAGGCTCTCAATGGTAGCGTTTGTATTTACCTGGATCCATTCAAAAACCTCATCATTACAACAAGAACAGTCGCAGCCGCTAGAATCAAGCTGTGCTTGAATGTTATTAAGCGCTTCTTTGTATTTGTCAAATTCGCCACAGATTCTATATGTTTGAGCTTCAATGTAGTACATCAATATGCTGTCTACATATTGCTGGTACTTAGATATCCTGTTTGATCTCAACTCAGCTACGTGCGCTCTTCTTAGGTTTTCAATACAAGTATTAAGACCGCAAAGCGAACCCGTACAACTAACCAAAAACTCTTCCGTAGTTGAGGTAGTATACTGCATTATCAAACCATCATCCTGTACCTGCTGTATAACTTGAGTCAAGCTTACAGAGAAAGTACCCGTAGCAAGCGTGTTTTGCGTATAAGGCAAAGTGCTAGTTACAATCCTAGGATTAAAATTGGGGTTTGCAGACGTCCATGATGGGAAGTTAATCAGGGCGTTAGTCGAAGAAACGGTTTGATCAACCAGTCTGGTTGCGCTTGCAACCGAAAATGTTCCATTTGGAGCGTAATCGCAATCGTAGGTAAATGTAATCGCGGCAGTCGCCCTGGTGCATCCAGAGTAAGTGAACGACTGTTCAGACTGTTGGTTTGTTACATTGAATCTCCAGAATGAATACGCATCATTAATAACCTCGTTAAAAACAATCTGTATATCTGTTTCAATTAACTCACACGTATCAATAGTCAAAGACTGCTGACCTAACACCGTGCCTGGACCAAAAATATTCATGGTGTTCCCCTGTACCAAAAAATCAGGGAGCCACTCAAAGTTTGTGGCACTGAAAGTGATTGTGCTAGGAGCGGTTATTACACCTAAGCTATTCGTGCTTACCGGATACGTGTTGAGTCGCAACAAGTAATCAACCGTGTAAACACCGTTGGCAACCTCGCCATTGACATCTAATTCGAGGTCAAACTCAAAGTAGGTATCCCCTGCTTGTAGATCAATCAGGGGGGTCCCTACCGTAAGTCTTTGTTCTATCTGTTGTCCTTGAAAATAAATAGTACCTAACCCTTTCGCTTCATATGTCGCTACGCTTATACCAAGGGAGGTGTAATTCGTTGTATCTGTTACGCGCCCCTTTTTAGTAGTTAGGTCTAGCGTAAGGGTTACAGTACTTATCATTTTACTTTAATTTTCTTAATTTATCTAACAATTCTTCATTTACCTTGAGGTGGTCAATAAGGGCAAACGCATTTTTTTCCTCGATAGATTCAAAAAACGGATTCTTGAGCCACTTAGTTCCATCGCCTCTACGGTCGCGAAGATACCAAATTCCGTCCTCATTTTTGATAAAACCTTCAGAAGAAAGTCGATTAACTAGCTCATGGATAGTCTCCTCGCTGCTTACCTCTTGTTTTTTCTGATATGAGTTCAGAATTTCAAACGCATTTTTACGGAATGTCTCGCTTCCAGCCTTAATTGAGTCATGAAGCATTACGCGGTTCTCTTCCTCGCTATCCTTAGGAGTTAGAGCCAATCCGTTTATTGCCTTCATAACAATTGTGTATGGAGCATCGAAGTAAATCAAATTCTCCAAATCACGGGCCGCTCTTGCTGCATCAATCTTGTTTTTAGCTTCAACCTCAGGTTTGTCAAACTTGAAAATTGGTCGGCTTGACTTTCGATGTGATTTATTGTCCTTTATGATCGGACACAGATATTGCAAATAAAAAAGAAACTCTTTTTCATAGGGCTGAACAGTCATGTTGTGGCGAATAGTAATCTTTCTAACTTCTTGAGACGAAGTATTGATTGCACCTTCAGAATACTGTATATGCATTTGATATCCATCCTCTTTATCGAACATAATTCCTCTTGGCTTAATTGAATAATCAGCAGGAGGCTCGACAAATAGTTTCGGCTCTTGATTGTAGTCATGAGACGGAACTTTCATTGATGTAATCATAAAGTCTGGGTTAGCGCAAAGTTGAACCGGTTTTCCTTTAAAAAAATCAGGAAAATCTTGTTTCATTTCTTCTTCAGCCCATTCAGGAATTCCAATAAGTTGGTTTGTACTCAGATCGTATAACATATTTCTGTTTGTTTTATGGAAACAAGGGGGCTTTTGGCCCCCATGTTTCTAGATTTAATTTTAATTACAAAGTAGTCTGCCAAAGGAGACCGTATTTGTTAGCGTTAATAAATTTAAAGCCAATTTCAGATACGATGTGAACTCCCAAGTTCCACTGATCGGTTTTGTTAGCCGCTGCACGACCACCAGTTTGCCACATATTCATGAAGGCTCCTGGCTTGTGACACATACGGATATACTTACCCATGTTACCCAGTCCATCATCAATACCGCGTGAGGTCATTGGAAGGAAGATAGCATAGTTAGCCCAATCAGAATCAGTTGTATTGAAGGTCTGAGGATTGTCGAAAATACCCATACGAACGAGTCCAAAGTTTTTACCATTGAAAACTACGTTGTTAAATGAGTAGGTACGATCCATCAAATCAGCATACGCTCCTTCGCCCCAGAAAGTCTTGTTCATCTCAACTTTGTTGATCTGTACGTTCTGGTTAGCAAAGTAGTTAGTAGTAGTGCTACCGCCGCCAAGAGCTTTCTCAATGTATTGAGAAGTCAAAGCAGTTGTCCATACCATGTAGTTCTTTACAGAAGCATCTTGCTTAGTCAAAAGAGCCTCTAGATCATAGAAGTCTGCAACTGCAATGTCAGAAGCTTGGTTTCCGTAGTCTACTTTTTGACCCTGAGCAATGATGGTTGGCAACAAACCATTCGTAGTCTGGAAAGACTGTGTAGCACCGATGTTGGCGGTGTTTGTAGTTTCCTGACCAGCCAAGAAGGTGTTTACAATAGCAACTTGGTGTTCACGCTGCAAGTAGATGATGTCGCGTGAGTTAGAATATGGAGTTTGAACTCCGTTCTCCAATTGTGAATACCAAAGTTGGTTGTAAAGCGCCTCAGAACTTGAGTTAGCATCGTGACGGAATGTTTGAAGCTTTGCAGTGAACAAAGTATCAAACACATACTTAGATGCTTGTGATGTAGAGTTTTCTGGAACAGAAACACCCACATAGAAGAACTTGTCGTTAGCAACAATTGAAATTCCTGAACCAGCAGAAGTCAACGGAGTAAGACCAATGGTCTGTGGAGCTGACTCGCTCTTGTTGGTGATTTGGAACAATTGACCGCTCTTAGCGTGGCGCCAAATTTCATTCTTTGCAGGCCAAGTGTAAGTGTTGCTTCCAAGTGTCTGAATTTCACCACTAGGAAGGGTGATGTTGAACTGAGCCAGAGTAGAAGTAACCGCACCACTGCTGGTCATCGGAACTTCCATACGATTCATTTCAAACCACTTCACAGAAGGCTGCTTGGCAATTTCACGGTTACCAATACCGTTCATGATTTGGTTCATAGCGTCCCAGTATTCGTCACCGAATGGGAGGTATGCTACCGCATCGAAATCGTCTTTTAAAGCGTCCCAGTTGTTTTGGATGCCACCATAGGTCATCCCCGCCTGGACGGCAATATTTTTAATATCTGCCATTTTCTTAAGTTTTTAAACCGTTATTAACTTTTTAACTGTTGCGACGGCAAAGGAATCCCTCTCTCTAGCAAATCTCTTTGCGCTGGACTGAGATTCTTTGAGTCTATTGTGCTTTTGTCTACTCGGTTCACCGTTTTAGGCTGTCCATTGTAAACTTCGCGTACCACCTTTTTTTCGGTTTGAGCAGAAAGTGATTTGGCAATTTGAACTCCGATGTCCCCAGACTGAACCTTATGAATGAGAACTTGGTTCGTAATCCAATCACGCACTGCTTGTTTACCCTCCTTTGTGTTGGCATCAAAGGCTTGACCTAAATAACCAGCATATTGCGACTTCAAAATCGATTCGACCTCTTCGTTTGAAACTTTTAACGAAACTTCCGCATCGCCGAATTTGTAGGGGACCTCTTTTAGCTGTTTAGCGTAGGACTCTGCCTCGCTAAATGCTATTGTCTGTCTTTCCGCAATCTGTTTTTGAGTCTGGCTCTTTAGCTCTTTTGCAAATGTAAAAGGATTTTTAACATCCTCTACTTCTTTTTTAGTTTTATTTATCAGTTCAATCGCGTCGATTGCATCTGATTTCATAAGGGCTGTAGCGTAATAATCGCCTTCGCCCAAGTTGTATTTTTCACGAATCGCTTCTTCGATAGTTTGCTTTCCCAACTGTTTAAATTTAGATGGGTTTTTTACCGCCTCAGCCAGAATCAACGCTTTAAGTGGATCCTGCATCAGTCCCTGCTCGTCGGAAGATGCAATTTGATTTGCGATACTTGAGTCAATCCCCTTCTTGCCAAAAGCAACCAGGGTCCTTGCCTCTTCTATACCGGCAAACGGATCATCTGCGTCTTGTAGGATAGCAAAACCTTCGTCCAGATCTCTTTTGCGGTCCTCAAGCTCGCTTGCTAAACTCTTGTATGACTTCAGCTGCTCGAATTCGTTTTTAAATGAATCCTCATTCTCGTAGCCAAACGCGGCGAACCACGGAACATCCTGTGGGGCCGCTTCTTGATTAACTTGTTCGGTTACTTGTTCAGTTACTTGATCGTTCACCAATTCTTCTTGATTGTTCAATTCGTTGTTTTCCATATGTTTTATACTATTCCTGTTATTTCATTTCCCATTTCCGCCTCTAAAGTAGCCTCAAGCGTTATCTGATCCAGAACTTGTTTTCCTTTCAATAACTGAACCTGGTAGTTTGAGTCTGCCTTAATTCTTTGAATCTCTTGCTCCTTAACCATGTCCATATTGGCCATTTCTCTATGCTTGGCTATATCCATCTGCATTTTCTGCATCATGGTCTTGCGTTTAGCCTCCTCGGTCATAAGAGCGGATTGCTGCTGACCCTGGATGGTTTGCTGCATCATCATCTGAGCATTCTCCTGTTCGCGCTTACGGGCAATCGTTTCTTCTGTAGCCATAAACCACAATGCTTCATCGACATCTCCGTTACGCAACAATTGGGCTACACGCTCTACGCTTGAAGGACTCAAGAGAACAGAACCATCTTTTGTTGGTATCTGAGACATTTGTATTGCACGCTGGAGAATGGATCCCTTTTCTTTTTCGTTCGGCAACACCTTGCAAGAAATAGCCAGCTGGTCAAGTGACAAGCCCTCTATTTCGTCTAGCGCATTTATCATGTGCTGACCTATGATGCTTTTGTAAAACTCTTTAATCTTAGGGTCAAACTCTATGTCTATTCGGGCCTGATGGATGATACGCTCACCTATTTTCTGCTTGAACTGACGCTCAGATTCTCGAAGAGGCCAGTTCGCGTGGTTTCCCGCAACAAAGTCCTGCTCTATTACACCAACCAATCTTTCAGCTGACTGATCCGGACTAGCGGCCATCGCGTCTGGGATGCCCATCAAATCCTTAATCATCATTTGTAGGTTTGCAATTTGAGCAAGCCACTCTTGACCCTGTGGACCTAAACCGTTGTCCATTTCAGCCAATGGCTGAGATACGTACTTACCGGTTGCCGCGTTAAACTTGGTGGCGACAATCTGAATACCGTTTTGACGGTGGATGTGCATGAGGTCGAACAGGTCGTACTCTACACCTCCAATCTTGATGTTGGCGGCTTCGCCCACATCAATTCTATATCCTTTTGGAGCAGCAGCCCATACCGCCGCACGCAACTTCAATACCGCAAACATCAAATCATCAAGCAACCCCTTCACGCTGCGTGTAGGAGATTGACCGTTGATTCGGTGGATTACATACGAACTCATTGGAGATAAGCCCTTCTGCATCTGGTTTGGCTTCTTCTTCCATTCGTAGATGCGATCCTGGCCTGTACCTGAGATGATGTAAGAACCCTCATACCAGTAGTTACAACTTACCTCGTCGTAGTTTTCGTTTGGATTCTTTTTCTTTTCTTCTACCGGCTTATTATTGCGTAGATAAGTTGTGTATCCTTGCTTGTTAGTGCGCTCTACGTACTGCTTATAGTCTGTAGATAAATACTCAAACTTCAGCACGTAAACCTTGAAGTCCATCCACACCCAACGGTTGGTGGTCGAATCCTTGCGTTCAAATGCCCACTGAGGAATGGTAGAGATGTTAGTTTGATAAGGCACGTAAGACTTAGCCATCGCCTGAATTTGGTCGTCACTAAATCCGGCCTCTATTAGCTTGCTATACATCGACTGAATAGTCTCCGCTTCAATGTGACCAATTGCTACAGGCTCCTCTTGGTTGTCTTCGTTCCAAAGCATAACCATTCTGGCTGGATCAACGTACTGAACCTTTACTTGCCCTGTAATTGGGTCGTTGTATATTTTAGCTGCGCGAAAATGAAAGTCAATAGCGTCCCTGTTGAAGTCCATTCTTTGGCCAGCCCAGTTTGACGCTCTAAAACCAGCCTCCGCCAGTTTCTCTAAAGCAACCTCGTATTTTGTTTTGAAAAAACCAAGTCGATCAGCCATGTCCAACATTGTGGGGTCCGTGACCTCAAAAGGCAAGCTGTGTGTTGGTCTGCCTATTTTTGACAGCAGTGGATTTATGTATTTTGACTTAGAATACGTATCGTATTTAGAGTCTGCTTTTTTCTTTACTATTCTTTGGTCAAGTGATTGACACTGAACCTTATAATCGTTGTCAGACAAAACAGAAAGCAACACGTTAGATAGCTTTCTCATAGGTGAGAAAATATCATAGCTAATATTAGCCATCGCCTTTCTCTGAGCTTTGCTCATTCCCTTGGTGGTTGAGGAAGCCTCTCCCTGTGTTATGCCCTTGGAGCCGATTGGAGACCCATTGGTAAACCAGTTCTTGTATTTTTCCTGAGACTGATTGCCGGCCCCGTAGTTTCGGGTCTCTTGCATCTCTGGGAGCTGCGTGTATGTAAAATAAGTTCCACCGGCGCAAAAACGAGTATACAGCGCTCTGGCGCAACGTAAACCAAACTCAGGCTTCGACTTCTCGCTTTCGGGTATGTTGTCGCTAGGGAACAACACGCTACCGACCAACTGTGGCAATATCATATCTTACAAATTTAGTTAACCACGACAAATGTAATAAATTTTTGATTAATTAGTTGAAAACAATCACTCTACATCAAACATTGTAAAGCCTCCTGTTATCTCTATTGGCTGATACACCTCCTTGTAAATGTCTGGCATTCTGCTTTTTATGGCTCTCATGCACCAACCTGTAGCGGCGCACAAGTCATGGTTCGTCAAGTCGTCAAGTCCCCTCATCTGACTCCATTCCTCAATTATCTCCCACATTTTCACGTACTTAACATTGTTGTTAAAGAAGGTCATGATGTCTCCAGCCATTTCGTTTTTCTCAGCCTCCCCAGCCCAAACACCTGGTCTTACATCTTGCTTTCCGTCGGAACCTAAGTCTTTCAATAGATAACCATCAAACCCGTTATCTCTGAAATATTCGACAAGGGCTTCTCCATCGGGCCATTCAGGGTAGACGTATGCCCCAAGAAACACAGCAGCCTTTAACCACTCCTCGTGATATTCAGCCTTGTCTTCAGTTTGTCTGTTGTAAATCAGTACCCAGTCATTACTAACCCATTCGTTTCTAGGCTTGTTATCTGGGTCTACTTGACTATCTCGTTTGTAGAAAACCGCTGCTGCTGCATTCGACTTCTTCTTACCTACAGTGTTTCTCTTGTGGAACTTTACCGGGTCACAACAAAGGAAGAACTTGTTCATCACGGAAGGGTCGGGAGCATATATTGGTCCTTTCTCCTTGGGTGGTATATAACCCTCCTCCATCGTTACAACCGTTCTTCTATTCCTCATTTCGTTTGGTGGAAGATAACTCATTGTCCAACTTCCCTTCGGGTCGTTCTCCACGTACACATCCCCTCCAAACTTATCTCCAGCCCATTTGAAATTTATCTTGGTACTGATTGGAGTTCGAGAAAACTTCAACTCGGATATACGGTCACGCATCTTCTCGATGGGCATACCCATATCTTTGGGGATTACGGCAAACGCTTGTTTCCACGTCATTGGGAAGTTTTGCTGCAACTTGATCAGCTTCTGCCACTCACGCTTGCGTTCGAAGTAGTCCGCCTGGTTTAGTAGGTATGACTTAGCGCCCTTGGTGATCCACTTACCCTCGTTGGACATTACTGGCTCTTTGGGGTCGTCGATGATGCTTGCCCCGTACTCGTCAATGTAACCCTCTACCGCATAGTAACCGGGAAGGAAGAAGTTGATGAGTCCTGACGGGGTTGTCCCGTTCTCATTTCGGTCAGAGAAGTGCGAGTCGTTGGCAATGTCAAAGAACTGCGCTCCACCACCTGTGTCCATGTCACCCACCGTAGACGGCATGATGCAGAACCCACGAATGTTCTCACCTCGCTCGATGGCTGGCTTCATCGTGTTGTACCACCACGTCGGGATGTTTTGGTCTGCCGCCTTCGCATCCGTTTTCTTCGCTGGCTCGTCGCGGTAGACAAATGCGATTTCCGCTTCTCCATCCGCCGCTTTCTCCGTCGATGGGAGCGGCGTGATGAAGCACTCCATTTGCTCAGGGATAATTCCTGCTCTTGCTGCTGATGCGATTGCTCCTTCATACTGAAAACGCAAGCCCTCCTTCGCCTCGATTCGACCACGGTAATGCGGACGGAAGAAGAAGGGGAGCTTGCTTACTGGTGTTTGAATTTGCTTTATAAATATCTTGTTTACCGCCTGGTCTTCATTCATCGCCTGGATGATAAAGGTTTGGTCAGGCATATTGAGTGTTCCCCACGTACAGAAACAGCAAGCAATTGCTGTCTTGGCGATACGTCGCCCGGAGACAAAGTTGATACCGTGAACAGTCCTCTTTCCTTTTGAAACCGTGACGTTTACATTCGGCTCGATGTAATACTCCACGTTCATCTCATTCATGTCCTCTACAACATTCTTGGTGTCTTGATTGGAGTGTCTTGTCTTCACGACACCGTCTTGTCTGTAGAAAACCCTATGCTTGTAAAATGCATCTTCTGTCGTATAAGCATACATGAACAGATGAAACATCTTTCTCTGATAATCACGGTAGTCTGGACGGTTGTTGTTTTTACCAAAGTTCTTTACCGTCCAGAAGTTTAGGAAGAAATAGTTTGCGCCGTTTATGTATGTGGGTTTCCCTTTAATGAAACACCAGTACCCAACGTATCTGCGTTTTATCTGGAGCTTGATCCACTCAATCTCCATCGAGTAGTACTTTTGGTTTGATTCAATCTCTTCGTAGATGTCCTCAAGCCTTACGTCGCCTACTTCCTTGTATTTGGATTTGTTGGTTTCGTGCTTCTTATTGAACACAACCTCATAGATAAGCTTTATCTTCTCAGGTGTTTCCTGATATTGAAACTTTTGGTCTTTTGGGTTTAATCCATACCCGTCCACATACGTGAGAGCCTCTTCTCTTGTTACCTCTCGATTTAGATGGTGAGAATACCATTCTTCCAGACGCGGCAGCGGAATGCGAATCGTGTCCAATTCATCGTCGTCCTCATGGAACGAAACATATTTATCCTCCTCATCGTATTCGTACTTCATGGTATTACCTCCGGGAATATTTCTTTCTTCTCACGCCATATGCGGGAGTAGTGTTCGGGCTGTATGCCCAAGTTCTCTGCACGAACTGAGAAGGTAATCGCCTTCTGCAAGGTTATACTTACCTCGTCATTCATGATTCGAGTACGCGCATCTACTAGGGTTTGGCGCCAACTCTCAAGTCCCGCTTGGAAGTTCTTATCGTCATTAGACCTGTCCACAGGCTGAGTCAAAAGCGCCCTCTGCAACGCAGCTATTCGGATATCCGCTGTACTCATGATTGAGTAGTCCTCCGAGCATTGTAATCGCGTGAACACAATGTACCGCTCCACCGCCCAGTCCACATTCATCATGCAGAGCTGAGCGTACCCGTTCTCTGGATCCGTGTCATCAACCATTATGTTCAGTTTGTTAAGCGTATATCGTTTGCGCTGGTTGATGTCCGGATACGCATCTTTAACAGGCGTTCCTGGAGCGAACATATATATGAGGTAGCGCACAACCTTATCAGCACTAACGCCTTCGGGAAGGTCGTCAGATCTGTCAAGAATGTGAGCTTGACTAGCCAAATCTGAAAAGCGATATATTACCGACTCGTCATCAGGCACGCCTTCAATGTTGTATGATATTTTACTAAAATCTAATTTTATCATTCTTCGATCGCTAATACAATTCTTGATTGAAAACGAACCATATCAGTGGTCTCGGCCAATGTAGAGTCTAGTTTTATACAGTGTTGTTGTTTCATGTAAACGATATCTCCCTTTTTAAGATCAGTGTTTGACCATCCCTCATGGACATATCTGGGTGTTCTTGCGGCGGGGACAACGACTTCAACCTTGCTTATCTGAGACTCAGGCAAGAACAAAGATCCATACTTTCTATCGTTAGGTAGTTCTTTACCAATGATATAACCATTTAGGCTTACAACCTCTCCATTTCTCCTTGCTGCGTATATAGCTCTTGAAGGAACAAGTATGTAGGTTTTGCCATTCTCTATAAACCCGCCTACACCGTCTTCAATTCTTTGTCTTGTATTAATAGAGTCAAACCATATTTCATCCCCTACTACACCGTCAAACTCGCAATCAAAATCCCAGCCTTCCCATCCTAATTCTTTTTCAGACACCTTCACTATCACTCCTCTTCTTACAGCTTGCTTTGCCTCGTGGTCTTCCTTGTTGTCTTCAGCCACACGATTAATCTCAGCCATCATCCTTGTGTACTCTTTGGTGGCATCAGCATCTTTGTAATGGCTTTTCTTCATTGACTTCACAAGACTCATGATGTCCGAATGATGAGGCTCTTCTATATTGTTCTTTACCTTGTTCACAAGCTTTAACTTGCCTCCGTTAAAATCAATCTCATCTTCAACCATTGAATGAATCTCAACTAGGCATTGTCCATTTACAAGCCTGAGGCGGTCTATGTCTATGTCGTTAAAGTTCATTTCGATAAAAGTTTATAAATTTCAAAGAGTCGCTTTTGAGTTTCAAAGTTCTTCTTTCCAACCGGCATCTTCTTCTTTATCTTATTCACGCCTCTTCTGAGTGATGAGTAAGTACCAAATAGGTTAATTGCATCCCAATTGCTCATGAGGGATTCTATACGCCCCATATCCGTGCTCTCCCTATCGATATAATACTCGTATACCTCTATGATTTTCAGGTAGTTATTTTTGGTTTTTGTCCTTATCATAATGTTCTTTCAGTTTTTGAAAATACGTAGAACGCTTTATGCGAGTCTCGACCTGGGTTTTCCCCATCTCTTCAAGCGTTGACTTATATCTTTTTATTGCCAGTTCCACCTCGTCCAATTGATCGCTTGTTATGTTGGGGTTGCAGTACAGCAAACTTCTGCGAGCGCGAGCAGACATAGGTGTGAATATTTTCATCACTTCGTAAATCTCAATCTTCTGCTCAATCATTTGATTTACAAGCAGTATCGCCCTGTTCCAGTTCTGTGTATTATTCATATAAAAAAGCAATATTGTCAACACTGACAGAATAAATCTCAATGTCTTGAAGTTCAACTCTCTGCATTTTACCGACAACGCAAACCTTTTTTCCAACCTCAAGGTCTACCCCGTTTCCAACGGCAGTTATCGTTACGTCCATTTGGTATTTGTGCTTTTTATCAAGCGATACAAAAACACGTCCGTCTGGTGGTCTCAACTTTGTCATATTGCAAATATACAAACAAATCACACAGTGTCAAGTTCTTGCTTGTAAACAGGCCTATTTTGCGTAAATTTGCGCTATGTTTATCTGCTCAATTATACTGGTACTCTTATCGCTTGGGTTTATGATTAAAAACTCCATATATGGCTGTGGCAAAAGGTGTTACAAGACTCGTAAAGAGGCCCAGGAGAACTGTGATTACGACCAGCAGGTGTATATGTGTTGGGAGTGCGAAACATGGCACATAAAAAATAATGAAGAAAATCCTTGACAACCTCGCGTGGTTGTTTTATGTTTGCTAAAATATTCCGCCCCCCGTTTGCTAAAGAACCACAGCAACCGGGGGTTGGAAGGTGGTTACAAATACTAACCAACTCAAAAGCTCGCAAAGTGGTTCTTGCGAGCTTTTTTTATCTTATGAATACAGGACAAAT
>Ga0181352_1000061_pt1 | contig 43678 bp, 50 predicted proteins | sample Fa13VDMLBSN_FD_130103 | JGI IMG/M metagenome (GOLD analysis project Ga0181352, IMG submission 130103) | Freshwater viral communities from Lake Michigan, USA - Fa13.VD.MLB.S.N | ecosystem: Environmental > Aquatic > Freshwater > Lake | place: USA: Michigan | collected 2013-09-23 | reverse complement strand
TCACGACGTGGGCCACGTCGTCGGGAACGCCGCGGGTCTATCCGCCGGGCAGTTACATTCTCCCAGGCGAGAACGGCGTGGTGATGGACCTGCACCAGACGCGCATGGAAACGTATCGGGTCGGCAAGCGCGGCCGGGAAATTCAGTTCCGTCTGCGCAATCAGCAGGGCCGCTGCAAACTGTTGAGCATTGAGGCGGAAGCGTTCCCCGTGGACCGGCGGGAATTGAAATCGAGAATTTGAATCTATGTTAAGCATCACACAGACCCCAACCGTTCGAGTGGTAGCGGGGCAGGCGGTCACCAACAACATGCTTCGGCTGCTGGCACTCTCGCCGAGCGTGAGCATCTCCGGCAGTGTGGCCACAGCGGATCTGGCGGCGGGCGCGGTGACACCGGGCAAGACCACGCCGGGCGCTTACTTCTACGGCACGTCCAGCGGCACGAACACTTACACCGTATCGCTAAATCCGCCCCTGGGCGCACTGGCCAACGGCGCTGAGGTGCTGGTGAAGATGGGCATCACGAACACGGCGGCGGCCACGGCCAGCCTGAACGTGGATAGTCTCGGGGCGAAGAACATCTATCATCGCAACGGGCTGGCCGTGAAGCCGGGCGACCTGGTGGCGGATGACATCATCCGTTTCCGCTACAACACCAGCCGGAACACGGCGGCGGGCGGGTGGGATGTGATGGAGGTATTGCCGAGCGGATTGATTCGTCCGGCCACCAATGACACGGCGGGCACGGCCACGGTGCAGACGCTGGTAAACACGCCACCGCTCACTGGTTACACGGCGGGCGTGCTGCTGCTGGTGAAGGTGGGCACGAGCTTGACCAACACGGGATCGCTTACGCTGAACTGCGACGGCCTGGGTGCGCGCAATGTCCTGCGGCCCGGTGCGGCGGCGTTGCTGGCGGGCGATTGGGTGGCGGGCCAGACTTATCTGGTTTACGACGACGGCACACAGTTCATTTTGCTGACGAAGGATCGCCCGGTAGCTGTCGCGGCGGACGCGCGCAATCTTGTGATCTACAATGCCAACCTGACCACCGTGACGGTAGCGGCGGATGAGGTGGTGTTGAAGACCAGCAACGGGCTGCCCATGCTGGTGGCTTCGGTGAGCTTGACGGTGGACTTCACCGCGGGCGTGGCGCTCAACGGATTGGAGACAGGGGCAACCCGAACCACTTCGACGTGGTATTATCTTTGGCTGATCAGCGATGGAACCAATGTCCGGGGCGTGTTGGAGACGGCCGGCACGGGCGACGGCGCGCTTTCCGCCGGTCCGGACCTGACCAATGCCGCCTTTGCTGGCTACATTTACCAGGGGCTGGTGGGACGGGTGCGACTCAACGCCACGGGTGCCGGCGAGATTGTGCCGTTTTACCAGTCGGACCGCAAAGTATTCTCCGTGGAGCAGGTGGTGCTTAATGCTAAGGCGGCGTCTGTAAATGATACATGGCAGGTGCTGGCGGGTGCGGACGTTACAGCATTTCGCGCGGCCGTTCCTCCGGATGCGAAACTGACCAGCGGATTTATCGGTTCAGATAACGCATCGGACGACGCAGCGATCATGATCTGCGGCACGACGGCGGCGGGTGCGCTGGACGTGAGCTGGCACCTGGGCGCCAAGCTGATCAATCTGAGCCTGATGAGCCCGGTCTATTCGTCGGTCACGGATCCCGGTCCGACCAATGCGTGGGGTGTCTCGGTGCCGCTGGACGACATTCCGGTTCGCGGTGGGACGGCGCGAAACATTCAATGGAAAAGCCGGTCCACCACCTTGACCGTCAGCCTGTCTGTCACCGGCTACACCTTTTGATTTATGGCACAGAACCCTTACTCCGCGGACATCTACAGCAGCAGCGCGTATCCGGGCGGGAGCCTCTACGATTACACGAGTGCGAATGCGCCATATCCCAGCGGCATCAGCACGAGCAAACCGCGCAGCGCCGGCGGCGGCATCGGCAGCGGCATCGGGGGCGACATGCTCAAGGCGGGACTGACGGGCGGCGTGTCGTCGCTCGTCGATATGTTCAGCGGAAAGATGCCGTTCTCCTCGCTGTTCGGTGGCGATGACAAGCCTAAACAGCCCTACTGGCAACGGATCGCGAACAAGGAATGGGCGCAGGGCAACGCGGCGCTTTCCGCCTACGCGCAACTATACGAACCCACGCTCAACCTCGCCCGACGCCAGGCGGCGGATTACGGCGACCTGTATCGACGCGCGGCCAATGACCAACTGGCGTTTGAACTGCGCAGCGCGACGACGAAGCGACAGGGGGACTTGCAGGACTTTCAGAATCTCGGCGGCGATTACGTGTCCACGATGCGGAGCACAAATCCGCTGCTGGCCCAATACTACGACACGGCGCAGAGCAATCTGGCGCTGGGCTCGCAGCTCAGTCCGGAACAGGAGTCGGAGCTGGCCAGCTACGTGCGCCAGGGGCAGGCAGCGCGCGGCATGGGGCGCGGACCCACGGACATTTACCAGGAGGCATTGCAAAAGACTTCCTTCGGCGAGAACTTACGGCAGCAACGGATGCAGGAAGCCCGCGGGGCGGTGGGCATGTATGGCGATATTTTCCAAGCCACGACCGGCCGGCCCACGATGAGCCCGGCTCCCGCCGGCGCGAACGTGCAGGCACCGGATGCCAGCATTGGCTTGCAGGATTATCTGAGCATGGGCGTGAACTTCCAGCAGCAGGACGCCAACGCGGCGCAGGCCAAGAAAGCGCAGCAAATGCAATTGATTGGCGCGGGCATCGGGGCCATCGGCAATCTCGGCGGCATGGCGGCGGGCTTGTGCTGGGTGGCACGGGAGGTTTACGGCGAGGCGAGTCCGAAGTGGCGGGCGTTCCGTCGGTATCTGATCACACGCGCACCGGCGGCGTTGTTGCGGGGGTATGTGGCAAAGGGTGCGGCGTTCGCGGGCTGGCTGGCGGCGCATCCGGAACGCAAGCCGGACGTGCGCGCGTGGATGGATGAATGCGTGGAGGCGTGCGCGGCGTGAGCGGGAATAGCCAAAACTCAGAGACTCAGAAACGGGACAAATCCCAAGTCCCCTGCCCTTGCTGCAAAATGCCAGGCTGGTGGGTGGGCGAGGCCACGACCGAACGGCAGACCGTTTACTGGTGCCACAACGAGCAGTGCGCCGTGCGTAGTTTTGTGAGTAATTGAACGGAATGAATGAACACGCGACAGTAATGAGAGCCGGGCTCAAGGTGCCGCTAACTCAAGGGCAGTTTGCGTTAGTGAATGAAGAGGACTGGGCAAAGCTCGCGCACAGGAAATGGCACGCCCAACGGCAAAACAAAGGTTGGGCAGCTAGGACTTTCTTGAAGACTGACTGGTCAACCGGCCGCAGGCGCTACCTTTACGCGTCGATGCAGGAGATGATTATGGGCACGCGGCCGGGCTTTGAAATTGATCATCGCAACCGGAATACGCTGGATAATCGCCGGGAGAACCTTCGCTGGTTAAGCCCGTCGCACAATATGGTCAACCGTGCGTATCCGAACTCGCAAGGGTTTAAGGGTGTTTGGAAAAACGGAAAGCGATTCTCGGCAGCCATTCGCCCGCCGCGAGGAACCAAAATTCATTTAGGAACTTTCGATACACCGGAGGAGGCGCATCAAGTTTACTGCGCTTCGGCTAAAAAGTTCTGGGGTGAGTTTGCGAGCTTCGATTGTAAACAGGGAAAGAGAAAGAGAAATTTATGATTCAGCATTGGACTCCGGACACGACGACGCAGAGCCGGTGGATGGGCGGTCAGGCGCTGGCGGCGGGCATCAGCGGCGGCACCAAGAGCCTCGCAGACTCCATCGGTGCGGCGATGGAACAGCGCAAGCAGGAGAACGTGCGCGCCAAGGCCAGCGAGACGCTGTTCAAATCCACGCCGGAATTGCAGGATGCGCTCGGCATGGACGAGGAACAGTTCAAGGGCTTGAGCAGCGCCGAGAAGAACGAGCTGGTGAAATCCGGCATCGGCAAAATTTCCCTGATGGAATCGCTGGCGCGCGAGAAGCAGCAACGCGAAGCGTTCAACATGCAGCAGAGGGATTACAGCCGGCGTCAGGCCGATGAACTGGGATTCAATCGCGCGGTGCGCGAACAGATGCAGATCAACCCGCAGAGCCCGGAGCTGGGCAACTTTTACGAGAACCCGGAGCAGTATCCGCAAGGCCGCCCGACCAGCCGGCAGCCCGGCCTGATGGAAGTGCTCGGCGCCGCGGCGCAGCACAACCAACTTGGCAGCCCGCAACTGGACAACCTGATGAACAGTCTTTCGCGTGCGCAGCCCAAGGCGGAATTCGATCCCACGCAGGCGTTGCCGATTCAGGGCACGCAGGGCCATCGCGTGGTGCAGACCAGTGCTGGGCAGTATCAGGTGATTCCTCCCGACAAGGCGGACAAGCCGTTGCTATCACCTTATCCGGGACAAAACTCTGATAACCTCGATGAGAAGATTGCAGGCATCCGGTCCATTTCTGATCCAGAGCAGAGGCGGCTGGCCATCGAGGAAGCCAACAATATGGAGGTGCTCAAAGGTCGGCCGAGCATGTTGGAGAAACTGTTGATGGGGAACCTTGATGGCGGCAAGGGGCCAGCAAAACCTGCGGGCACGCAAGCAAGCCCATACCTGCCGAAGACCACAGCGGAAGCGGCCAAACTCAAACCCGGCGAATGGTTTAAGACGCCGGACGGGCGATTGATTCAACGAAAGTAGCTTATGCCCGATGAATGGGATTCTCTAGGTGCTCCAAAGGCGGACGAATGGTCGGCTCTTGGAACCGCGGTGGCGGACGCTGACGAGTGGGAGCGGCTTCGTGCGCGCGACACGTCCCGCGATTCCTACGAGGCACAGCTTCAGGATGTGGGAGTGACGGCGGACCAGGCGGCGGCGGCCACGCGGCGATCGGATCGACAGGCGGAACTGCTCGCGCAACAGAAGGCGGAGCGCGGCACGGGCGATCGATGGCAGGGAATCGAAAATCTCATCGGCAACGTAGAGCAGTTCGTAGTGGAACCGCTCACGCGTCCGTTGTCCGGTGCCGTGGGCCGTGCGGCGGACGTGCTGATTCCAGGGGTGCCCGTGGCGGAGCCGTTCCTGCAACAGCCGGGCATCAATCTCCCGCGTGCGGGCGAGGCGACCACGAAGCCGGGCCAGGTGGCGGCGGGCATTTACAACGCGGGCGCGGAACTGCTGGCGGCGTTGTCCAGTCCGGACGCGGTGGCGTTGCTGCCGGCGGCGGCGAGCAAGACGGTGTTGACCGCGTGGATTTCCCAGATGGCCGGGCATCAGCCGGAACGGGTGTTGCGCGCGGCGCAACTGTTCAAGGAAGGCAAGACGCAGGAAGCGGTGCAGGAAGTGGCCACGGGCGTGGGCGAGCTGGGCATGGCGGAGCTGGGCCGACGTCATGTGATGGCGGATGGAAAATTGCAGCCGGCGGATGTGAACGGACTGCCCGCCTTGCGCATCAACGCGCGAGGTGAAGCGGTGGACCCGGCCAGCCCGGACTTGATTGCGCGCAACCTGGCCTCGCCGGGCACGGTGCGGCCGACGGAACAGCGGGCGTGGGCCAGTCCACTGGAGGGACGCAAGCCGGCGGAGGTGGTGTTCGAGCGCGTGCCGGTCTTCAACCAGGCGGGCGACGTCGTGGATGTGAAGGTGCAGCCGCGCATCCGCGAGATCGTGATCGAGGAACCGCAGATCATCGAGCCGGTGACACGCTTCCTCAAGCCGGACGTCGAGGGCGGGATGCTGCCGGAACGGCGCACGGGATTCCAGCGCACGGCGGAGGATTTTATTGAGGCGCGGCCTGAATTAAATGTTGAGCCTGAAATTTTAATTCCAGAGCCAGCAGTTAAAGCGCCTTTAGAACGTCCGGCGCAGACGATAGCGGCGCCAAGCTCTCCAGTGGTGGAAACGGCAGCGGGTGAACGGAGTAAGGCAGCGCCTGAAATCGCAGCGCCCACAACGCCCGTCCTGGAGACAATTACAACGGAGCCGACGACGGGCGGACGCAAAACCGTGGGGCAGGATCAAAGCGTGGCACCTGCCGCTCAGCCGGGCGGCGTAACAACAGCCCCGGCGGAGGTTGTTGCACAGAAGCCAACACCAAAAGAACTGTATGAGCAATGGCAACTGCGGGTTCAAGGCGTGTCTGATATGCTTGCACGCGGCGCCGATGAAACAGAAGTCCAGGCGGCGCTTGCTGGAGAAAAGGCGGCCCGCCGGCAATGGGAAAGTGCAGCGGTTGTTGACGACGCTCCGCCGCGAAAACCGGAAACTGGAATTGGCGCTGATCAAGAAGCAGGCAGGGGAAAACAATTCAAACCGGAAACCATCGCCAAGAACGGGCTGATCTACGTTGCGAGAAATGGAGATGGATCAATCAATGTCTCCAAAAGTGGGCAGCTGTTTAAGCGAAAGGGCAATCAGTATTACGTTGGTGGCGAGGACAACATCAAGGCCAAGGCATTGGTGGATTTCAAGTTTGGGAAAGCAGAAGCGGTTACTGTTGAGGATTTTAATAAGCTCATTGGGCGCGACACCTTATTAGACAAAAGTGGCGAAATTCAAAACAGGACTGCGGAGAAGTCAGTCGAGCCCGGCCTCATTTCCAACACCGCGGCTGGGGCCCGCTCTCCATCCGTGCCGTCGTCTGGACCGGCCGCCAAATCCTCTGCGCCAAGTGCGCCGGCTAAACTGAGCCCGATGATGGAGCAGTATCAATCCATTAAACAGCAGCTTAAGCCGGATACGTTGCTGATGTACCGCTTGGGGGATTACTATGAATTTTTCTTTGACGACGCAACGACCGCGGGTGGGGCGTTGAAGATTGATGTAGCAAATCGTAACGGGGTCAAAATGGCCGGAGTTCCTGTTCGCGCCTATGAGAGCAGCGTTGCGGAATTAACCCGGCAGGGATTTAAGGTGGCGGTGGTCGATAATTCAGAGACTCAACCTGCGAAGCGCACTGTTAAGAAGGTGCATAGGCCAAAGAAATCGGATGGCGGTCTCATCTCCAATACCGAAGCCGAGGCGTGGGCGGACCAGACGATTGTTAAAGCCAAGGGCCGGGTGAATGCCGGGCTGGATCCGGAATTGATGGCGGCGTGGGTGGTGAAGGGTGCCGCCGTGATGGAACGTGGCGTGCGCAAGTTCTCCGCGTGGTCGGCCCGCATGATTGCCGAACACGGGGACGCGGTGCGCCCGCACTTGCGCCGTATCTTCGAGGAATCGCAGCGCGGTCTTGCCCGCACGACCACGGACCTGGGCGCACTGAAGCAGCGCAAGCTGGCAGCGCGCGGCAGTGTCTCGCGGGACGTGGCGGCGCCGCATCGCGAGCGGATGAAGACGGGGCGCGAATCCTTTTACGAACCGCAGGACGTGGGCCGCGTGGAGGATGTCGTGAGCCGCATGACGAGCGAGGAGCTGGCCAGCGTGCCGCTGGTGCAGGCGGATGGCCCGCAGAACATCGGCGTGGCGGCCCGGCTCGAGTCGTATCGCCGGCTCGTCGCCGCGGATAATCTCGATGCCGCGTGGCGCGTGATGGAGCAGACGATGAAGGAAGGCACGTCGCTCGGCCAGTTGGTCAATCAATTCAAGCTACTGCGCGGGGCCACGCCGGACGGCGTGATGGTGCTGCTGAACAAGCAACTGCTGGCCAAGGGCTACGATCCCATTCGCCCGGCGGAATCCATGCGCATTCGCCGGCTGGCGGAGGAAGGCATCAAGGCAAACGCGAAATGGAAGGAAGCAGAACGACAGTGGAGCGAGGCGCCCACGGCGGAGAATCTTCAGCGCGTGGAAACCTTGCAGGCGGATGCCATCGCCGCGGACTCGTTGCTTCAGGAGAAGTTGCGCGCCTACGAACCGCGCAGCCTGGGCAATACTTTGAGCACGTTGCTCAAGGGGAATCTCATCGCGCCGATGTCGCAGGCGCGAAACGTGGTCGGCAACACGGCCAACCTCGCCTTGCGCGGGTCCATGCGCGGCGTGGCAACGAGCATCGATGCCATTGACGCGATGCTGCGGCAACGTCCACGCACGCGGGCGCTCGTCGGATTGCGCGGCAGCAAGGAGGCGGTGAAAGCCATTGGCCGATCGTTGCCGGAATCGCTCGAGCTGTTGCGGCGTGGCGGTTCGGAGAAAGATTTGGGCAAGGCGGATGCCCGCGTGGGGTTGCGTCCGCTGGTGGCGTTGCGCGATGCCATCACGGCGGATGTCATGGGGCCGAAGCGCAACGGCAAGACACCGCTCGCGCAGCGGCTCCTCATGGTCATGGAAGGTTCGCCTTTCGGGATGCACGCGGCGGCGCAGTTGCGGTTGCTCGGTGCGGCGGACAAGCCGTTTCGTGCGGCGGCGCAGGCGCGATTGATTACGGAACACGTCAAGGTGCAGGACATGAACCGGCGCGTGCGCATGGCGGCGCTGGCTAAGGACGGTTCGCCGGCGGCGTTGGGGGAACTGGCCATTCTGCGCAATCAACCGGGCTACACGGCGGACACGGTGGCCAAGGCGGTGAAATGGCCGGAGCTGTTCATCGATGCGGAAAGCCTGGCACGCATTGAGGTGGAGGCGGCCACGGCGGTGTTCCAGAATCGCAACCAAGTCAGCCAGCGCATCGGCCGCGCACTGTCCGGAGTTCACCCGGGCGTGCGGTTCATGTTCGATACGATCGTGCCGTTCGTCACCACGCCGTTGAATGTCATCGGCGAATGGATGAGCTACGCTCCGCCGGTGGCGACCTTCAATCTCGCGAAGCACGCCTGGCGAGGCGAAGCACGGCCGGCCACGCAGGCCGCGGGCAAGCTGGTGGTGGGCTCGATGGCGTTCCTCGCCGGGCAATGGCTTTACAGCAAGGGGCTGGTGTCGCCGTCGCTCGATCAGTCCGACGAACAACAGAAGGCGCGCGTTCTCTCCGGTCAAACGATGCCGCCGAACCGGCTGAACGTCACCGGTCTGGCCCGTGCGCTGGCCGGCGGTGATGGCACCTGGCAGATGGGCGATGAAACGCGGGACATCCTGAGTTCCGGCGGCGTGCTCGGCGCGGTCTTTCAAACGGTGACCGATGTGAATCGGCGCTTGGAACGTGAGCCGCAGGATCCGTCGCTCGTCGATCAAGCGGAACAGTTCGGGCTGAATTACGTGATGCTTACCGCGGGTTACGGGGTGAATCAATCCTTCCTCAAAGGCACGTCCAGCCTGCTCGAGGGCTTGGCTGACCCGGCCAAAACGGATAGCTGGCTGGCGACGTATCTGGATGGACTGTCCGCCATTGCCCTGCCCAACACGCTCACGGCCATCAGCCGGGCCACGCGCCAGAACAAGCCGGAGCTGCGCGGCGATTCCCTCGACGAACGCTTGAACAACCAGATCAAGAATCGTCTAGCCGGCGTGCAGCGCCTGGCGGGTGGCCGCGGTGCCGACATGGACTTGCCCGTGAAACGCGACCTGTGGGGACGTGCGATTCGCGAGACAGCCACTGGCAGCAATCCGTTTCTCGCGCAATTCCTCGACGTGACCAAGGCGGGACGCATCCCAACGGACCCGGTGGCGTTGCACCTTTACACCTTGTGGCGGCGCACGGCGAACAACTCGGTGATTCCCACGCCGCCCGATGCCAATTTCAGCATTGCGAACAAGCAATTCGAGCCGCTCACGAGGATGCAGGTGGACCGATTGCAGGAACTGGTGGGCGAACAACGCCTGCGCCTGGCGTCGCGCCTGGTGGACAACGAACGGTTTTACACGGCGCCGGCCGCGTCACAGATCGAGGCGCTCAAGACCGTCTGGAACTACGGCAACGACATCGGAAGCCTGAACTTTTACAAGGAAGTCGCTGGCGATCTACGGCCACGTCGGGAACGGGCAGGCTTTGAAAGCAAGTAGCCAGCTCCGTATCCTGAAACCAACCACACGCGCAAGTCATTCAGCCATAAAGCACGAATGACTTTGGCCGGTTAATCCGAAGTCAAATGCTCTATCCAATTGAGCTACGGGCGCATCAACGACTTACGTGTATAACGAGCTGACGGTAAGGGGGTTTCTACCAATACGCAAGAACCATGCGCGGACAACTGCGGTCACTTGGGGACGTAGCCCGAGGTAGCCAGCGAGGTAGCCAGAACTGCCAAGTAATGCAGAAGGTGAGGACATCTTATTTGCCGGTGCGCCGATGGAGTTTGGCTGTGTCCAAGGTCATTTCGTTCACGACGTAGGAAATGCCGTCTTTGCGGACCCAATGCAGGGCAAATTTGCCGTCCGTGGTTTGGGTGTGTTCCTGTGCGGTCCGGATCAGCTCGTCCGCTTCTTGCCGACTGATGATTTGGGGTTTGGGGAATTTCATAGGGCGATGATGTTGGAGGGGTGGGACATGAGATTGTCCCAGGCGGGTTTCACGGGGCCGATGGGGTCGGGCAGGAAATCGAAGCGGCCATCGCCAAAGCTGTCGGTGGGTTTGCCGTAGATGTCTTCGATGAGGCGGGCTCCACCAGATTGACCGAGGCGGGCGGCGATGGTGGCATCCAGCACGCCTTGACTGCGGAGCACGCGGACGTGGTAGGCGCGCATGGCGTGGCCGTGGCGCGGTCCTACCTTGCAGTGCGCAGCGGCGGCGGCGAGCGGGGTGTTGAGGATCCGTCCGCTTTCGCTGGGTTTGACGAGGGGCTCGGCGGGGTTGTGCGGGTTCGGGAAATACCACGGGCTATCGGGCCAGCGGGCGGCACAGTAGGGTTTCCACGCGGCGAGAAAGGCGGCGAGGGCTTCGTGAATGACGACGGTGGGGTTTTGTCCGCGCTTGAGGCGGGCAACGGCGAGGAGTTCCTGCTGGCGGCCGTCGTAGAGAGCAGCCCGCCGGTGTCCAGGGCCGTAGATGCCAGCCGCGTATTCTGCCTTCCATCGAAGCAGGCCGGGCTCGCCAGGGCGCAACCCGGTGAACGCTTGGAAAAGCAACTGTGCGCCGTGGACGGCGGTAGCGGGCTGGCTCATCAGCCAGCCGCAGAGGGCGTGCAGTTCGTCGTCAGACTCCGGCTGGAACTGGTGGCAGTGGTCAATGTCGTCGGACGACTGAAAGCGCGGGCGGGTGGCGAAGGGGTTGGACTTGGCACGTCCAACGGCGATCGCCCACTGATAGAGATTCGAGAGAACGCCTAGCTCCACGTCGATGGTGCGATCGCCGGTGGAGCCGGTGCGGACGTTGAGGCGGCGCCATTCGGCGTAATTGCCAAGGTCGGGGCCTGTGATGGTTTGGGCGTTGCGACTGCCCCACCACTCGAGCAGGTAGCCTAGAAACGTCGCTTGCGTGGTTTGCTGGCTGGCAGTGCGGGGGCGTCGATTGGGGCGGGAATAGCCGCTGACGATCCATTCGGCGGCCAGCTCGCCCACCGTGACGACGGCGGCGGGGGCGAGGATGGCGCGCAACTGTTCCACCTTGCCGGCCTGAGCAGCGCGGCGGGCGGCGCTCTCGGCGGCGGCGGCGAGTTCCCGGGTGGCGTAGCCGTAGCCGGAGACGAGAGGCTGGCCGTAGGGTTTGAACTTGAAATACCAGTTACCGGAGGGCTTGCGGTGTTGGCTCATGGTGGGAAGGGGTTTTAGCCTAAACTCAGAAACTCAGAAAGCGGCCCGATGGGGCGGCGTGCAGGAAAAGTGCGCAAAGTCGGATTCGGCCCATGACAGGGCCTCAAAGACGGCGGCGGCGTGCGGATGGCCGGGCGCTGCTTGGTAAAGGATGTGCTCGAGCAACTGGCGCATTTCGGCCGGGCTCATGGTGTCCAGACTCCGATCGAAGTACGCAAACTCAGACGCACCGTGATAGTTGCCGCGTTGCAGTTTCATGGCTTCAAGGGTTTGTAGGGTTTGCGGGAGGCGTCCACGATGCGCGCCACGTCGGCCAGTGTTTCACGCTTGCCGAGGCGCTTGGGTGGCTCCTCCATTTGGGCGGGTGCAGTCAGCAATTGGAGGAGGTGGACGCGGGCGAGGCCGCGGGGTTGGGTGGTGCCTTGTTCCCAGTTTTCAAGGGTGCGCTGGGTGAGGCCGAGAACAGGCGCGGCCTGAGATTGACTCAGGCCGCGCGCTTTGCGCCACGCGCGGAGTTTGGTTTGAATGGTGGTCATGGAGTGCCTGTAGCTTTGGCGATAGCGCGGCGGACCATAGTGCCGCAAGAAACGGCATCATCAGGAAGGAACACCAAGGCGAGTTCGAGTGCCGCCAACAAGTCAGGAGCGGCGGTGATGAGCCGGACGTTTTGATCCGGCTCGTTGGTTTCGTCTAAAATCTCAAATGTTCCAAGGCTGGTTTCGATTCGGACGGTTGATAAAGAACTTCCGGTTACAGGGTGAGCTAGAGTGCCGGAGCCTTGGATCGTCCACGGGCCGGGTGTGTGTTTTGCGTTCATGGTGTTAGTTGGTGAGGGGTTTTAAGCGGCGACGGTGGCGGATTCTTCAACGATTTCTTCGGCGTTTTCTTCGGTGGTTTCGGGCTCGTCTTCAAGGAGTCCGGCACGTTTCAACAGGAGATTGAAGCGTGCGGATGCTTTGGAGGCGGCCGAGATGAGCAGGCCGGAGTCATCGGAGAGCCGCTTTTGCCAGTTTTGCAGGTAGGCCAGCGAATTGTTGAACAGGAGCGACGAATCAATGCCGGCATATGACAGACAGAAGTTCGCGAACAGTTCCGCAACCAGTTCCTCCTTTGCGTAGGGTTCAGAGCCGAAACCGGTGCTGATGTCCTCGTTGTTGTCGCGGCTCATGCTGTGGCCGATTTCATGGAAGAGCGTGCAATAATAGGCTTCGGCGCTGTTGAACGTGTCGCGCTCCGGCATGTTGATCACATGGATCGCAGGGATGTAGCAGGCCCGGCCGCCGCCGTGGGTGACGGGAGCGGACAGATCCGACGCGAGCCGTTCGCAGGCTTCGATCGGGGTGAAGTCGATTTGCTTGGTGCTCGTGGCGCACTTGGCTTTGAGGGCGTCGCAGCCGTCGATGTCGGAGAGATTGAAGACCGTCGAATACCGGAGCATCGGGAACTTGGCCGGCTTGCCGTTGTGCATGATGGGCGCACCGGTCGTTTTGTCTTTCTTGTCCATCATTTTGCAGTAAATCACGGGCAATCCTTTGCTGCCCTTGCGCACCATGCCGCCGCGTTCTTTGGCTTGGTTAAACGTGATGTAATCGGTATCACGGCCGAAGAGGGCGAGCATGATCACATTGACGCCGTGATAGGGGCGGCGCGTGGTGGCGTTGCGCATGGCGACGCTTTTCCAGGGCTTCTGCCAGGGCAATGTTCCGGTTGAAATGATGGCATCGATGAAACGCTTGGTGATGGTTTCGGCGACGGTGTTCTTGGCTTGCGTGGTGCTCGTGTTCATGTTGTCTTTCGCTGTGGTCCGGGCGGCGTGCTTGTAACACGCGGGCTGGTTTACTGTTGTCGGCTGGCCCAGCCCGGACCATGTTTCCCAGCCGACAGAGAGACTATCCCTTATCAGGGGATAATGCGCAAGGATTTATTTCAACTTTCTTTTGACCCTCGTTTGGACAAATGAAATCAGGGGTTTTAACCACGGATGAACACGGATGAACACGGATTCAGGGCTTTTTGGGAAGCGCGAGATAAGGATCGGACTCGCCGCTTGAATGCAGCGATTGATGAACTGCGTCTTGTCGCGCAGGACGGCATCCGCCGCCCGGATGAGCGATTCAGAGTCGTCATCAGCGTTGAAACTGTGCTTCACGAAAGAATATTTCGTGCCTTCATTTGCTAACATCAAGCCCATATTGACGGCATATTTCGCATGTTTGTATTACGCCGTCAACTACTATAACAAAATAATTCTTGCGCTTCAGGTATCCTTTGGAATACCGATATTACATCGCATGAACGAAGGAACGCAGCATACGAAGAAGCCGCCAGGCAGAAAGAAGAGCTTCAATTTGGAAAGTGACGTGGAGTCGCTGTTTGGGCGCTGGAAGGAGAAGAACCCAATGATCATCGAGTCGCGGATTATCAACGCCGCGCTCCGGCAGTGGTTCACGGCGGAACTCACGAACAACAAGCGGAGGGCCGCGTGAATCATCCCGGTTGGAATCCTCAGCAACTCGTCAATCGCGGGGTGTTTGATTCGCTGGAGGAAGCAGACGCGGTGCTTTGCAGGCTCGATGAGGCGAGGAGCCGCGCAACCATCACGCCGGAGAGCTGGCGGCGTGGGATGGCGTTTGATGTTCCAATTTCCCGGCACCGGATGGTGTCGGGCTCTGCTGCCGGCTTTACATACCCCCTTCAGGATGGCGGGCCGGCGGCAGAGTGTTTGGCTGGAAAGCAACTAGAGATCGCCTGCCAGCCAAACTCCATTTGTCCGTATTGCGCAGCGGAGCGCGCCATGAATGGCCAAGGATCGGCCGTGCGGACTGGTTTTGTTGCCGTCGCTCGTTGCGAGCGGCACGCGGAATCCTCGGCGGCGGCTGTTCAGCCGGCGTCATTGCCCCACAACCCGCCCGGCGGCGCGCCTGCGATCTCTCGCGCGGCCACGCCGGGCTTTCCTATTAACCCGAACGCTGGCGTGGTGCAGGCGTTTCCGAAAGGAAGATGGTAATGACGCTCAACATGTCATTGGTGACGGCCGTGTTGTCGGTGCTGGGGCTGTTCTGGCTGGGTGGTGCGGCTGTTTGGTTGGTGCTGTTTTTGCGGTGGGCGCGAGCGCGCAATCGTCGCGGTGGTCGGCTCGGTAAGTATCTGTCGTGCAGCCATCCTGAATGGAATTGATGCCGCCGGAGCTGCCATTTCGCGCGGGGTGTTTTTATGACTGCGAGGCCATCGCGGCGGCGTTCCGCAGTGGTGCCGAGCCGGTGAGCGTGCGCACGGTGCGCCGTTGGCTGGCGTCGTCCCCTGCCCTACAGGCGGCCGCGGTGCGCGTGGGTGGCCGTCAGTGGCTGCCGGGTGCGGCGTTGGTGTCTTGGCTGGGTGGGAGCGCTTCGACGCGTCCTGCGGTGCCCAGGGACACGGCGCGCGGCGTTTTTGTGGCTGCACGGTCTGAGGGTGAGTTGCGGCGTAAGGTGGTAACGCTGGAGGTCTGCAATGGGTGAGGAGCAGAAGGAGCTGGATATCTGCGCGAACCTGCCCGAACGCGAGGATGTGGTGGATTGCGTCCGGTCCGCGGGCTTTTTGCTGGAATCGGGCGCAAAGCGGTTCAGGCACACGGGCAAGAATCTCGTTAAGCGGCTGCAATCGGCGCCTGAACTGGCGCAGCAGGTGTGTATGTCGCTGCGTCTCGGCATGAGTGCGCGCGGCGTGGCTATCAAGTTTGGTATGTCGCCCAACTCGGTGCAGGCCATACGGTTGGCATTGCGTGAGCGGGGCGAGTTGGAGGCGGTCGCTAAGGGGGTTGACCGGGTGCTTGATGAGTTTATCGAGCTGGCAGCCGAACGGATTAAAGAAGGCATCCTGCTCGGGCAGATTCACCCCGGCCAGCTACCCATTCCGCTGATGGCGGCGATCGATAAAAGGTCGCAACGCGACGCGGGCGTGGTTTTGGGGACTGGGCGCACCGAGGGCGCGTTGCTGCTCGAGAATTTGGACTCCGCGTGGGAGCTGGCGAGGCGCGCAGTTGAGTCCGAATCAAATGCGAAGCGGGCGCAAGTGGTTGATGTCACGGTGTCGGATGCGGTTTCTGGTGGTGTGGCTACGGAGGCGGACACGTTTCCATCCGGTGGACGGGTGGACGGACGGACGGCGGACGGGCTCGAGGCTGGCGGCGGCCAGGGTGCGGATAAGGTGGGGGGGGGGTCTCGATGCGGCGGCGGCGCCAATCACCCCATGCACTACACCGGAAAATTTTGGGACGTAAAGAGGCACTTTCGAATGTCTTCGAACACGAGCGGGCCGGCGGTATCCGGCAGTAGCGAAAAACCGGCGGCGACGGCTGTGGAGGAACGCTGGCGGGTTCTGGGGTGGGTGCAGGCGATTCGGATGGTGCATGAATTTCCGGAAAAACTGCGCTGGCGCATGACGAAGGAAAAAGGCGGGGACGGGAAGGAGCATTTCTTCCTGGTGTCGGCGCGGGGGACGCGCTGGCAGGTGCGGCTGAAACACGGATTGCAGATCAAGAGGACATGATTGTTGAACCTGATTTCTTGGACCACTGGAAGACGCGGTTGCTGTGCGACTTGCTGGAGGATGAGGCGGCGCCGTTGCTGGTGATTCGGCTGTGGGCTCACTGTCAGTCGCGAAAAACGGGCACGTTCGAGAACATGGAAGCGGGCACGCTGCGCGCCATTTGCCGCTACAAGGGGCCGGCGAACCGGTTGTGGGACGGTCTGATGGCGGCGGGTTTCGTGCGCTGGGAAATCGACTGCGGCCTGGTGGTCCATCAGTGGGAAGAGACGAACAAGGGGCTGGTGAAGAACTGGACGAATGGCTCAAAAGGTGGGCGTCCGAAGGGTAACCCTACGGTATCCCAGCGGGAACCCTTGCTTATCCCTGTGGTAACCCACGAAGAACCCAACGGTAACCCAACGGTAACCCAACCTGAACCCACTGGTAACCCTGCGGTAACCGATAGAGTAGATAGAGTAGATAGATCCCCCTTAAGCCCCCCACAGGGGGGCGGAGAATCCGAGGCTGACGCCCGCTCCTTGGGGAATTCGGAACCGGCTCCGCCGAAAAAGGCGCGGCGCCGGGGCGAGAAGCCCACGAGCGTGGTGTGGGCGCTGAAGGAGCAGCAGGCGCTGCTCGAGGGTGAGCTGGCGCAACTGGCCAAGACGAAAAAGGCGGACGGAACTTTGACGGAGGCGGACCGGGCACGAAAAAGGGCGCTTTCCGAGCAACTGACACAGGCCAAGCAGAAGATGCTGGCGGTGCAGATCGGGTGAACCAAAACCAAAAAGGACACGAACATGAAAGAGCCAATCACCAGTTATTTTGTATTCGACGTGGAATCGATCGGAATTCACGGCGAAGGCTACGCAGTGGGGTTTGTGGTGCTGGATGCCGATGGGAACAAATTGGACAGCGGCTGCTTTGCCTGTCCTCCCTACGCGGCGCGCGGCAACCAAGAGGGTTTTACTTGGGTGAAGGAAAATGCGCCTGAGCTGAACAGTTCGCACAATTCGCCGTGGCAGGTGAGAGCGGCGTTTTGGAGGAAATGGCTGGAGCACAAACTGCCAGGCATGGTGATGGTGGCGGACTGCGGCTGGCCAGTGGAGGCGCGGTTCCTGATTCAATGCGTCGAAGACCACCCGATGGAAAGACAGTGGGTGGGTCCGTATCCGTTCCATGAATTGGCGACTTTCATGATCGCTTGCGGAATGGACCCTATGGAAACACGGGAGCGGATCGAGGGAGAAAACCCAAAGCACAATCCGCTTGCTGATGCACTGCAATCTGCCCGGCTGTTGATGGAGTGTGTGGGGGCATTGAAAAACTGGAAGGCGGCGAAGTGAGCAGCGAATTCGAGAACGCGATGCCGGCGGAGGAGTTCAAGAAGGCCAAACGCGGCTCGCGCGGAGCGACGAGCCCTACCACCGACAAACTTCCGCCGCATTCGGTGGAGGCGGAGATGGGGGTGCTGGGGTGCATTCTGCACGACCCGGCGGAGTGCATGCAGGAGTGCATGGACAAGCTGCCGGGGGAATGGGTGTTTTACGATCTGCGGCATCAGGTGATTTACGCGGCGATGCTGAAGCTGGAAGGGCGCTTTGACTTGATCGTGTTGCAGCAGGCGCTGAAGGACGCGCAGCAGTTGGAACCGATCGGCGGCCTGATGTATCTGGCGAGCTTGCCGGATGCGACGCCAAGCGCGGCGAACCTGGAAAACTACATCGCGATCGTGAAGGACAAGTTCCATTTGCGTTCGATGCTTCAGGTGATGGTGGGTGGCGTGCAGACGATTCACAACCCGCCGACGGACGAGGGAGCGGCGGTGTCCGCGGATGAGGTGATCGGGAACATCGAGGCGCAGGTGCTGGCGGTGAGCGAGACGCACGCGCCGAGCCGGGCGATCATCGTGCGGGAGGCGTTGAAGCCGGTCATTCAAAAACTGGATGACCATCATCGCGGGCACAAGCTGCTGACGGGGTTGCCCACGGGGTTCAATTACGTGGACAACATGCTCTGCGGGCTCAATGACGCGGAGGTGACGTTGATTGGCGGCCGGCCGGGCCTGGGCAAAACCTCGCTGGTGCTGGGCATGGGGATGAACATCGCGAAGACGGGCGTGCCGGTGGCGGTGTTCAGCCTGGAGATGACGGTGGAGAGCTTGATGACGCGCATGTTGTTCATGGAAGCGCGTGCGAGCCTCCACAAATTCCGCAACGGTTTCCTGCTGGAGCGGGATGCGGCGCGGTTGATGGAGGCGCCGAAGGTTTTCAAGGACATGCCGATGCACATCGATGACACGGCGGGCCTGAACATCCAGCAGTTGAGCGCGCGGGCGCGGCGGTTGTATCGCAAGCAGGGGGTGCGGTTGTTCATCGTGGATTACATGCAGCTGATCAAGCCGACGCGGCGTTACAACAACCGGGAGCAGGAGGTGGCGGAGGTCTCGAGCGGGTTGCTGGCGCTGGCGAAGGAGTTGCGGGTGCCGATGCTGGTGTGTGTGCAGTTGAATCGCGAGAGCGCGAAGATGAACCGGGAGCCGGAGCTGACGGATTTCCGCGACTCGGGCCAGGTGGAGCAGGATTGTCATGTGGCGGGGATCTTGTGGAAGCCGGAGGTGGATGAGGATGACCCGAAGGAGACGGCGTTCGTGGAGCGGGCGGAGTGGTTGGATCGATCGTCGCCGTGGCAGGAGCAGATGGATTTGGTCAATCTGAAATTTTGCAAGAACCGGAATGGCCCGACGGGGAATTGCGGGCTGGTTTATTACAAGCAGTGGACGCGGTTCGCGGATGCGTATCGGCCGACGGGGGTGAACAAGCCGGTGAAGAAGCAGGATGATGAAGGGGAGGAATTGTGAATTTGGAACTCAGGAACGCGGGAAAGGACACAGGCACGAAAGAGCGACCAATACTTTTCAAGGGCGAGATGGTGCGGGCGCTACTCGAGGGGCGCAAGACGCAGACACGGCGGGTGGTGAAGGTAGATGTAGCAAACTGCTGCACGCACCAATGTGGCGGGAAAAGTGAAGCGGCTTTGTCACACTGTCCGTACGGCCAGCCGGGCGATCGGTTGTGGGTGAGGGAGACGTTTCATCCGATGAAGTCCAGCAAAGGGCCGGCCAGCTATCGGGCGACATGGCCAAAGGACGATGAGACACCAGACGAGGGATGGAAGCCGTCCATTCACATGCCGCGGTGGGCGTCGCGCATCACGCTGGAAATCGTGGCGGTGCGAGTGGAGCGGTTGCAGCAAATCAGCAACGAGGACTGTTTTGCGGAGGGGTTGCCAGCAGATACGACGAAAGGAAACAGGACGTGGTATGCCGACTTGTGGGAATCCATTAACGGCAAGGGTTCGTGGAACGTGAATCCGTGGGTGTGGGTGGTGGAGTTTAAGAGAGTTGAGAGTGTGGGAGTTGAGAGTTGATAGGTAAAGCGGTGAAGGGCTGAACTAAATATGAGCAAAAAATCTTTGGAAACACGGTGGGGGTGCGTGCCGGAGGAGGAGTTGCCGCTGCGGCCCACGTTGCTGAAGGTGGGCGATGAGACGCGGGCGCGAGTCATCGATTACATGGTGCGGCAGATTCCGGGGAATCCGCGGGTGATGCAGTGGGTGTTGCGTCGGGCGGTGGAGTATTGGACGGCGCACGAATACACGCCGGACATGGCGGCGGCGGAGGCGTTGCATCAGCGGATTGACGCGACGATCGCGGTGGAGCTGCTGGCGTGGCAGGCGAATGTGAAGGGGCCGAAGGAAGCGGTGGAATGGCTGGCAATGGTGTCGCAACTCGAGGGCGGCCCGGTGAAGCCAGCGGTGGCGAAGGAAGGGGTGGCGGCGTGAAACGGCTCGTCATGTTTTACCAGGACAAGCAGGGGGTGAAATGGGAGCTGCGCAATGTGGCGGTGTCGGAGGTGATCCCGGATTTCATTCATGCGGATGGCGGGGAGTCTGGGCAACGGCTGAACCTGCATGTGAGCGAGGTGCGGCTGGCGGTGGTGAATGAGGAACGCGAGGCGAAGGCGTGAGCATGACAGTGGAACTTTATCTGGAGCTGGCCACGGAGATGAAACTCCGGCGGCGGTATCTGGCCGATGGCTTTCCGGATGAGGTTACGGAGGATCAGAAGGCGCCGCGCAACAATGATTTGATGAAGCCGGTGGGAGCGCGGGTGCGTCCGGCGCTGACGGAGGATTTGAGCGGGCTCAATGACAAGCGATGGCTGCGCAGTCGCGAGACGGGTGCGGTGGGTGGTAAGATGGTGAAACAGCGGTGGAAGGGGGAACGGGAATGATTTTAGCCGAAACTCAGAAACTCAGGAACGAGAAAGGTCAGCCATGAGCGACAAATGTAAACACGGGGTAGAAATGGAGACGGTCTGCCGAGACTGCGACGATGATGAACGGCACTATGCGGAGAGCGAATTGGCTGCACCGCAGGGTTCGGCCAAGGTTTGGACAATTCAAGACGATGAGATTGCGTGCGAGGTAGCAAAAGACATGCACGGAATAATTGGCTGGAAATGCGGCGAACGCGTGTTTGCGCAGCGATCTAATTACGTGCCTGGAACCTACACTATAAGACCTCAGAACCAAATGGGACCAACAATGGTCGGAGTGCCTGGAGATCATTTAAGACTACCGACTTCCGATTGGCCGAACAAGTGATTAGACAACCAGCCATTGCTATATGAAACCAACTGAGGCGAGTAGTAAGTTCCGAAGCTACATGCGCTTGAAACATTTGGCGCTGTCCACGGAGCAGAGCTATCTGGCGTGGCTGGCTCGTTACATGCGATTTCTCACCGCGGCGGGAGTGGAAGGCATGACGGCGGAGCAAAAGGTGGAAGCGTTTCTTTCGGACTTGGCTCGGCAAGATATTTCGGCTTCGACGCAAAATCAGGGGTTCAATGCGTTGGTGATGTTCTATCGCGAGATCGTCGGGCAACCGCTGGCTCGGATCGATGCGTTGCGAGCGAACAAGCCGATCACGCTGCGTCATGCGCCCGATCGCGAAGAGGTGCGCACCTTGCTGGCCAATGTGAAGGACGTGCATGGGTATCCGACCCGGTTGATCACGCATCTCATTTACGGTTGCGGCCTGCGCGTCACGGAGCCGTGCAACCTGCGAGTGAAGGACGTGGAGTTGCAGAATCAGCGGCTGGTAATTCATGCGGCCAAGGGCGCCAAGGATCGCGTGGTGCCGATTCCCTGCTCGTTGCACGCGGGTTTGCGGGATGCGCTGGAGGCCGCTCGGGTGACATGGAAGCGTGACGTGGCTAACGGGTTGCCGGTGCAGTTGCCGGGATTGCTGGCCAAGAAGTATCCACAAAGCCGGTTCGCGTGGAAATGGGCTTGGGTGTTTCCGCAAAAGTCGCCGTGTGAACATCCGCGCACGGGCGAGATGGTCCGGTATCGGTTGCATGAAGCCAACGTGCAATTGGCGATTCGTCAGGCCAGCGGTGGGAACATCAAACCCCACGAACTGCGCCATGCCTACGCCACGCATTGCTTGAATCAGGGGCAGAATCCGCGCGCGATTCAGCAGGCGATGGGGCACAAGTCTTTGGACACGACGATGGGTTACCTGCACGCGGAGGCGATGAGTGTGCGCAGTCCGCTGGAAATGGTGGGGTGAACGGGATGGACTTTAGCCGAAACTCAGAAACTCAGGAAGAAAATGAACGAAGGAATTTTAACGCATCGGGACCGGATGGATTTGCGGGCGGTGCTGTTTCGGGAAATCGGTTACGTGGGGGTGTCCAGTGCGGCGGGGAAGCGGGCCAAGGAACTCTTGGCGAAGCTGGATGCGATGGATTCGGGCAATCAACCCGCGCAACTGAAGCTGCCTCAACTGGCGCAAGGCGGATTGCAGGAGGTGACGCCGGGCGAGTTGGCCCGGCAGCGGGAGATTGCGGCGATAATGAATCCGAGCTTGGGCAGTTATCATGTCTGATTTCCTGAAACAGTTGCCGCGGCCGGAGGTGCATCCGCTGTTGCCGTGGTTGTCGGAGGACAAGATTCGCGATCTGCTGGCGAGTCATAACGGGCTGGCGTCGTATCGCGAGGCGTTCACGGCTTACGTGCAGCGCGTGCAGGCGGCGCAAGACGATCCGTTGTATCTCGGCGTGCCGCTGGATTGCTGGAAGATTGCCGACGAACAACTAGCGGACCCGGATGTGGACATCCAAGTGAACTTCGGTTGGAACCGTGGCGGGGGCAAGACGCATCGCGGGCTCAAGCTGTTGTGCGAGGCGGCGCGGCAGTATCCCACGGGCGACAAGGGCACTTACCTGGTGCTCGGCGAAACGGAGGATTCTTCCAAAAACGTGCAGCAGCCGGCGGTGTGGAGCTTTCTGCGGCCTTACATCGGTTCGCTGAATGGGAAGCGGCATCCGACCTACAAGGTGACGCACAGCGAGGCGAACGGGTTCACGGAGGGGCTGGTGGTGATTCCCGCGGGGCCGGTGTTCCACGAGAAGAGCGGGACGTTGAAAGGGTTCGAGGGTTTCTCGAAAATCCAGTTCGACACCTACAAGGGCGATCCGGGCAAGTATGAGGGGCAGGAATTCGGCGGGCGCCTGCCGGTGATCGGCAAGACGGAGAAGGGCAATCAATTGCTGAAGCTGGCCAAGCGGCCGGATGGTTCGTTGATTCAAAACGTGGCAGTGCTGGCGGATGAAGGGCTGGCGCTGGCGTGGTTTCGCATGATCGCGCGGCGCGTGCGGTATCGAGCGGGCAAACTCATCTGGGCTTACACGCCGATTCACGGCATGACGCCGGCGATCAAGGAAGTGGTGGGCACGTTGCGCGTGGAGAAGACGGCTCCGGCGGAGTTGCTGCCGGCCAATGAAGTGGCGGGATGTCCGCGCGGGCACATGCCGGTGACGGGCACCTGCTCGTGGCCACGGGCCAAGGCGGTTTACTTCCACATCGATCGCCAGTGCGTGAATAATTATTACGAGATTGTGCGGCGGGATTGCGAGGGGCGCACCACGGAATACATCGAGCGCATCGCCTACGGTTACAGTCGGGACAATGTGAACCGGCAGTTCGGGAATTTCGGACCGTGCAACATCATCACCGCGGACAAGCTGCCGGAGGGCGGCACGGATTATCTGGTGGTGGATCCGGCGGAGAATAAGCCTTACTGCTTCATCTACGTGCGGGTGACGCGCGGGCTGGCGGAGGACAAGCCGACTTACTACGTGTGGCGGGACTGGCCGGACCTGGCGAGCTTTGGCGAATGGGCGACGCCGACGGAGCGCGAGACGACGGAGGACACGCGCAAGGGTTGGGATGGTGACAAGGGGCCGGCGCAGGACAACCTAAACATGGGCTTCAGCGATTACAAACGGGTGTGGCATCTCATCGAGTCCGTGCAGCCGGAGGCGCAGGGGGGTGTGGAGCGCGATCCGAAACGGCGCAAGCTGCAACTGGCGGGCGTGCGGAAGATGGACATCTTCGAGCGCATCATCGATTCGCGGGCGGGTCCGGCGCCGATGATGGATGCGGCGGGGCAGACGTGTCCGGTGATGAAGTTCGCGGAGGAACACACGGACGGGGCGACGGGCGAGGTGCTGGAAGGGGTTTACTTTCGCATGGCGATCGGGGACCGGATTGATCTGAATTTGATCAAGGATTTGCTGGAGTATCGGCGGGATGCAGAGGGGCGGTTCACGCAGTTGCCGCGGCTGTATGTGACGGAGAATTGCGGGCAGTTGATTTGGGCGCTGGAGAATTACACGGGCAAGAGCAAGGGGGAAGGCGCGTGCAAGGATTTCATCGATTGCCTGCGGTATGCGGTGGGGAGCGAGCTGCGGCATGTGGATGGGAGCGGGTTCAGCAGTGTGCGGCCGGGGGTGGAGGAAGATGAGGAATAGCCGAAACTCAGAAACTCAGAAACAGAAAAGGACACGATGAAAACTTACAATGAAATCAAGGAGGCGATTGCCAATGCGCCATCGAGCTACCTGCCCGGCCTGCTGGTGTGGGTGGTGAGGAGTTGCACGATCAGGGGGCTCCTACGGCCGGGCGGCGCTGCGCGCATCGCGTCGGCAACGGAGGACGACGTGCGGCATTTACGCACGCGTGCGGCTTTGAGTGCGGAGAAACAACGGACAGGACGCGAAACACGATGACATCCAGGGAATGGAAGAACTTGCCGGAGCTGATTCGGCGGTGCGAGGTGGTGGCGGTGGGCATCAAACGCGATCTGCTGCCGGAGGTGACGGTGGTAGTGGCCAGCGCCGATGACATCGATGCGGTGCCTTACGGCAAGGTGGCGGCGGTGCGCATGGGCAAGCAATTGCGGTTCGTCAAGGTGACGGTGAGCCGGATGCTGGCGAGGGAGTTTAGGAATTGATCAACCACGGATGGACACGGATGAACACGGATTTAAAGACGAAGGAATGAAGATGAGTGAAGAAATTGAGAAGGGGCCGGTGCCGACGATGGAGGAGATGCTGGCGGCGCTGGATGTGCTGGACCGGCTGGAGGGCACGCGGCTGCTGACGGAGCATGAGGAGACGGCGCTGGCGGTGATGTCGGATGCGCTGGTGGCGCTGACGGATCCGCTGAACCTGCATCAATACGAGGGGCTGGACAAACGGCTACAGCTCCGGGTGAAGGTGTGGCATGAAGGGGAGACAGGGGAATAGCCGGAACTCATAAACTCAGAAAGGGAACAAAGATGGACGAACCAGAAGTGTGGCCGATACCGGTAAAGAGGGAAGATTTACGCGACGTGATCAATCGTTTGGAGCCGTGGTTGGAACAGGAAGAAGCGGCGAAGGCTCAGCGGGCGGAACTGAGAAAGGCTTACAAGGAAATCATCCGTTTGATTATGTGGAAGGGAAAGCATTACGGGCTGACGGATGGCGAGCGAAGGAAATTGGGTGCTGCACTTATTGGGTTGGACAAAATGAAGAAGCCGAAGCGCGTTCCACACCCTTGACCGATTGGGCGGTGGTGTGCTTGGTTCGGGGGCGACCGGGCACAGTCAATACGCAGCATTATGCCCGCATCACAAGACATCGATGACATCAAGGAGCAGCATCCGCTGTTGTTCGTCTCGGAGGAGCCCAACGTGGGCGAGCTGCAAAAGGAGTTCGAGCGCGCGGGCGGTCTTTCCGTGGCGGGCTTTCATCGCGAGCGCAACGATCGGTTGCGTTACAATCGCTGGAAGGGGCGCACGGCGGATTACCGGAAGCATCGCCGGAATCTCGGCAAAGACCCGGTGCCGTGGGAGGACGCCAGCGATGCACGGGTGTATCTCGCGGATTCCGTGATCGAGGACGTGGGCGACGTGTTGAGCAGCGCGTTTGAACGGGCGCAGTTGAAGTTGAAGCCGACCGAAGCCGGGGACATCCCGCGCGCGGGCCAGGCGCAAATCGTGTTGGACAAGTATCGCGAGCGCATGACGCCGGACCTGCGCAACGAAGCGGAGTATCTGTGGCAATTCGGCCTGAACGATTCGTGCAGCGTCATGCAGGTGGATTGGGAGCGGTGTCTGTCGCTGAAGCAGGAACCGTTGTCGCTGGCGGAAATCGTGCAGGCGAGCGTGGCGGCGGTGCAGGCACTGGAATCCATGCCGCCGCAGGAGATGGAGCCGGAGATGGCGGACAAGCTCACGCGCATGAAGCTCTTCCCGATGGTCATCGAGGATCCTGCGCTGGAGGCCGAGGCGGTGGAGCTGTTGCAACAGTTCGCGGCTGAACTCGCGGCGCAGTTGTTCACGAAGCAACGCGCGGAGTATGGCGATGATTTCCTATTGAACTACAAGCTGGCGCCGACGAAGGCGCGGCACGCCATTCGCGAGCTGCGGAGCAAGGGGCGCACGACGTTTCCGGCGCCGTATCTGGTGAAGAACCAGCCGGTGGTGGTGACGCGGCGGGTGGGTTACGATTACTTTTGTCCGCCGGAGATGACGGACCTGCAAAGCAGCCCGTGGCATGCGGTGCGCGAATTCCTGACGCCGGAGGAGGTGATGACGCGCAACGTGTCGGACGGCTGGGATTACGAGTGGTGTCTCGAGGTGGTGAAGAGCGCGGGGCAGGCGAGCACTTGGGGCTTTGAGGCGCAGACCAACGGCACAAGCACGGACAACGAGGACGAATTTGAAGGCGGCAGCTACGGGGCGACGCAGACGGAGACGAATCTTTGCGAAGTCATCCATTTCTACAAGCGTTACCTGACGACGGACGGGCTCCCGCAAATCTGGTGCACGGTGTTCAGTCCGCATTGCACCACGGAACCGGGCGAGCCCGACGAACCGTGTTACGGCAAGCATTATCCCTACGAGGAATTGCCGGACTTGTTTCCGTTCGTGGGCTATCGCTGGCAGAAGAAGACGCGGGCTTTCACGCAGGGCATGGGCGTGCCTCAACTGGTGGGCAGCGACCAGACGGCGATCAAGACTTCGCTCGATTTGTTGCTGGACCGGCAATCCATCGAAGTGAACCCGGAGCGGATCGTGAATTCGCGGCTGGGCATGAAATACAAGGCGGGGCCGGGCAGTCAGACCAGCAGCCAATCCTACTATGGGAACCGTCCGCTGATTGAGTATGCGAATCCGCCGACGGGCAATCCGGATCTGGCGTTCAAGCTGATGGAGGCGGCGCACAAGCGGGTGGACAATTATTTCGGGTTGATGACGGAGAACGTGCTGCCGGCGAAGTGGCAGGCGAAATTGCAGCGGATGACGGAGCGGTATCTCGGGACGTGCGCGGAGATGTGGGGGATGGTGTTCAAGCTGATTCAACGCAACGCGGACGAGCGCGAGCTGACGCGCATCGTGGGCGGGGACGTGGACATGCCGGCCACGCCGGACGAGATCGCGGGCAGCTTCGACGTGGGGCTTTACTTCGATGTGAAGGATTTGGACATGGAATTCGTGTTCAAGAAGATCGAGGCCATCCTGAAGTGGGCGGTGCCGGCGGATCGGGCGGGCACGATTCCGATGGACAAGCTGACGAACATGATCATGACGGCGATCGACCCGACGTATGCGCAGATTCTGACGACGGACACGGCATCGGCCAGCCAGAAGGTGTTCAAGGAAGTGCGCGATCAGATTGCGCTGATGCATGGGGGCAATCCGCCGGACACGGTGGAGAACGACCCGACGGCGGCGATGAAGCTGCAATTCGCGCAGCAGGTGATTTTCGGGGATGCGATGGGCCAGGGCGGGAATCCGAAGTATCAGCAGGCGCTGAAGCAGGATCCGATCTTCCAACAGCACATGCAGGTGTGGACGCAGAACCTGGAGCAAAGCGTGAAGCAGGAAAAGAACAAGGAGATCGGCAGGCTGGGCGTGGACCCGAATGCCAAACAGTAGTTGAGAGTTGGGGAGTTGAGGGTTGAGATTTTATGCTGACAGCGAAACAGGTGTGTGAGGTGGCGGAGAAGTTGCGGGAAATGCCGGCGGGCTCGTATGCGGCACTGTCGCAGTTTCTCTTTGACGCGGCGACGGAGGCAACGGAGCAGGCGCTTTCGCTCGAGGTGCAGGCGGACAACCGGGAACGACTGGCGGGTTACGCGAAAGGGTTGCGCGACGCGATCAATCACCTGCATGACCTGCATTCCAATGCGTATCGGGAATGGCCGCATGTGGCGCAGTATCTGGCTTCGCTCAAGGACAAGGAAGAAGAGGAATAGCCGAGGGGATTTTAGCCGAAACTCAGAAACTCAGAAAGGGGAACAGAAGCATGAGAATTTACAAAGTGGAAGTCATCATCAGCGGAACCAACGACAAGCCGGAAACTCGCGTGGAACGCCTTATTGCGGACGGATGGAGGGAAGTGCATGAACTGATGGCGAGGATCTGCCGCGATACCGGCTGCGTTATCCGCGAAATGAATATCACGGAAACCAATGAAACGCCATTCGATTACCGAACCATCAAATCGGTCTGATTCTGAGTTTATGAGTTTCGGCTAAAGCAAAACACGACGGAACAGGACGGAAGTGGACGGAACCCGACAAGCGACCCTTGTCGGGTTTCGGCGTTTAGGAGTTGTGTGCAGGCAGGACTTTCTGGGTTGGAGCGTTCACCGCTGAAACCCTGTTGCCGACTTGCCGGCTTAAACGCATGTCAAAGACTAAATCAAAGTCAACGGGGTCCACGGGTAACCCCGCCGCATTGCCTCCTGCTTCCCCTGCTGTCGCCAGTGCGCCGGCTCCGGTGGCGGCGGCCTCTGCGAAAACAACCGCGGGTCCAAGCAATGCGGTGCGGGCGAAAGCGTTCGTGCCGCCAGCGCCAGCGACCAATGAGGGTGATTCCGAAGCTGCCATCACGGCGGAATTGATGGAGTCGCTGAGTATTGGGTCTGAACCCACCACGCCACCGAAGAAATCGAACACGCGGAACGCCAATTCCAACAGCGAACCGGTGAACGAGGACGATGAGGGCGAGACGGGCGAGGACGTAACGGCTGTCGCCGACGACGCCACTGCGGAGGATGAACCAACATCCGGCGAAGAAACCGCAGAGGCCGAGGAAGCGACAGGGGACGATGATTCCAATGAACAGGAACCGACCGCGGAAGCGCAAGCTGATGCGGACGGGGAACCGACGGACGACGAGGCGCTGGACGCACTCGCTCGCGAGCGCAAGTGGCCGGCGTCGTATCTGCGGCGCATCAAGAAACTAAACGCCAAGGTGCGGGAGGTGGAAGGTGCGCGGGAGACGGAGCTGAACCAGTTGCGCGAGGAAGTGGAACAACTGCGAAGTAATCCCGGTGCGGCGCAAGCCATGCCGACGGATGCCGAGCAGGCGATCCAATCGGACATTGCCAGGGCTGAACGGGTGCTGGATTTCGTGGATGACAATCCCGACGGCGCCACGACGGCGGACGGTGTGCAATGGACGCGTGAGCAGTTGCGGGCAGAACGGCGGAAAGCCGAGCGGACTCTCAGGGAAAAGGAGACGGAGTTGCAGACGGTGAAACAGAAGCGGGCCGAGGCGGCGCGCAATGTGGAAACCATCCTGCCGCAGCGTCATCCCGCCCTGAAGGATCGCACGAGCGAACACAGCCGGGCTCTCGATACGTTGCTGCGCAACTTCCCGGTGCTGCGAAACGAACCCGCTCTGAGGCTCATGGCTTCCGATGCGATGGCGTTTGCGTTGCTCCGAGAGAAGGTGAAGAGCAGCGGGCACGGCAATGGAGCGGCGCCAGCAGTGGCGGCGGCTCCACCGGCACCGCGTCCGGCCCTGCGACCTCCCGGCAAACCGGCTGCGCAAGCGGCTCCGGTGAACCGCGCGAAGGCATCGCTGCGCAATGCGGAACAGAGGTTCATGGAATCAGGCGACTCCGCGGCTGGCAGACAATTGATTGAATCCATGCTGGGCGACGATTGACGCCTTTTCTTGCCGGAAGAAACCAACCAAATGTTAATTGAACGGAATCAAATCGGTAAGCGCGAGATGCTCGCAAACATCATCGCCCGCGTGGACGCCAAGTCCACTCCGGTGCAGGCGATGATCCCCAAGGGTGAAGACATCAGCAATATGCTGATGGAATGGCAGATGGACGACTTCGAGGACGAAGCCGATCTGGCCGTGGAAGACGGCACGGATGTGGATACGTTCCGCAACACGTCCGAGAACCGACGCCTGGCGCAAATCTATGCGACCAAGTATCGCGACTCGGCTGGCGTGTCGGACCTGGCGGAGAATGTTTCCAACGTCGCCGGCCTGCCCGGTGGTGAAAAGGCGGAGTCCGTGCGCAAGCTGCTCAAGGCAATGGCCCGCTCCATCGAGGGCTCCATCTGCGGCGATCAAGAAACGCAGGCGGAAACGGCCGGCAATCCCTACAAGCCGCGCGGGTTGGGTGTCTGGATTCAGTCCACGGCCCAGGCCACGCTTCCGGTGGATACGTTGTATCTCACGCCGGCGGCCAGCATCGATGCCACGGCGATGGCGAGCGTCACCGAAACCACGATCGGCGATGTGCTCGAGAGCGTTTACAACGTCACGGGCGAAATTGGCGATTTCGATTTGCCGTGCGGACCAAAGTTGCGCCGGGCCATCAGCGCCATGTCCACCCGCGTGAGTGCGGCCACGAACACGTTCTCCCAGATTCGCACCTACAACACCGAGTTCAAGGGAATGCTCGGCACGGTGGTGACGCAGTTCGACGGGGACTTCGGCAAGATCAACATCCATCCCACGCTCTACAACGGCACGGCCGTATTTGGTGGCAGCACCGCCGCACAGTTGCGCCGCGGGTATCTGCTCAAGATGGCGTTGCTCTCGCTCCACTACAAGCGCAAGCCTCGCGTGAAAGAACTGGAAGATCGCGGCGGTGGTCCCCGTTTCCTCGTGGACGCCATCTGGGGTTTCAAATGCCTCAACCCGCAAGGGCTCGGCAAGTTCAACGCCACCACGTAATCGATGACCTGAACCTGTAAACGAAACCTTTTACTGAAACCGATTATGAAACAGAACCAAACTCTCACTGAACGCTTCGCCTCGCTGCTCATGCTGCTGGCGATGTTGATCATGACCGTGGCGACTCCCTTCCAGATGCAGGCGCTGGACGTGCAGGTGTTGCCGACGGACACCAAGGCGGCCAGCGGCTTCACTCATGGCGCGAAGGTCACTTGGGACGACCTGAACGCCAGCGATAACTCGCTGACCACGCTGACGCTGATGACCATCCCGACGAACGCGTATATCGACCGCGTGGCGTTCTACATCGACGAGGGATTCACCAGCACCACCACCGGGGCGACCAACCTGGCGTTGACCATCGGCATCACGGGCACCACGAACCGGTTCTTCGGTTCCAACTGCATCGATGGCGCGAGCATTCAGGTGGCGAACGGGTTCACCGTCTGGTGCCTCTCCACCAACCTCGCGATTCCTTACAAGTCCACCACGGCGGCGATCAACCTGCTGGCCACGGTCGGCAGCACGGGCTCCACGGTGGACAACTATCAGGCGGGCAAGCTGCGCATCCTGTGGCGCGTGGTGGAACCGGCCAAATACAAGTTCTGACCGGCAACGGTCCGTGTCTGCGCGGGCGGGGTAAACCTGCCCGGTCCCCTGCCCGCGCCATTTTCCTACCTCATGAGCCTACTGAGCGAACTCGAGTTGCACATCAGCCCGCAAACCGCGCTGGCCCTGGAACAAATGGTGCGCCAGGAATGGCTCGCGGAAGCGGCCCGCGCACAGCAGGAGCAAGAGGCGTTTGCCAAAGCCTGTCGTGAAACCAATGCGCTCGAGGGCATGGGCGCGGTGACGCGGCACATCGATGCCTTTGCCTACCATGACTGGGCGCTGAAGATGGGCACGCACGATTGTTGGAAGGACAAGGGGTTCAACAAATACATCGACCGCATTGCGCCGGAAACCAAGCCGCTGAGTCGCGGTGCGGCACCGGGCAACGGATTGAAGCTCACGGTGGGCTGGGTGCCGCCGGAGAAACGATTCACCAAGACGTTCGCGGACAATTAGCCACGGATGAAAACTGTCTCTGCCCAACGCCTGTTTGAGGGAGTCAACGAGCTGCACACGGGCAACTCGGAACTGCCGGACACCAACGATTGGGCGGCGGTGCGCGGGCACCTGGATATGGCGATCGGCGAGGCATGGATTTACGAGAGCTGGCTCGAGACATGGTGGCCGTTCTTGATGCGCTCGGAGCGCCGTTACTTTCGCGACAACTGGCTGGCCGGCTCCACCTACAACAAGACGGACGAGGTGTTTGATGCGGCGACACAGCAATACTTTCAATGCCTGCGCGACAGCGTGACGGGCAGCGGTAACAGCCCAACGGACAGCGCCGGCGCAGAACGCAGCGCCTACTGGGCGGAGTGCCTGACGACTTACGCGGGCGAGGACTGGGTAACCGCCACGGCCTACGACGTGGGTGACATCGTGTATTACACGGTGGACAACAACTATTACCAGTGCCACACGGCGCACACCAGCAGCGGCACGTTGATTCCCACGGCCACGGCGGGCAATGAACGCTGGGGTGTGCTCACGCCGTTTCAGCGGTATGTGGCCAAGGAGCTGACGGGCCAGACGGAAATTGGCGACACCTTCAACGTGACGAATGTGGACCCGCGCAGTGACGCGCGCTGGGAAGGGCTGGACTGGGAGGAAATTCAAGACCGGGTGTATGTGCGGGATGACGTGGCGTTTTGCTGGATCACCTTTCGCATCGCCCGCACGCGGCTCACGGGATCGCTCTTCAGCGCCACGGCCACGTATGCGGCGGGTAAGCAGGTTTACTACAGCAGCGCGACGACGGCGGGCAATTTCTACACCTGCGTGACGACGACGACGGCGGGCGAGGATCCGGACGACACGGCGGCCAAGTGGGCGGTGGTGGAGATTCCGGAGGCGTTCGAGCAGTTCGCGATATTCAGCGCCCTGGCCAGCCTGAAGGTGGCGGATGACGAGGCGGACGCGCGACGCGAGGCCAACGAGCAGGCGGAAGGATATTTGATCCAGCAGGCGAACCGGTTCTTCCCGTATCGCGGGAAGGCTTCGAGCGTGCCGCCGCGGGTCTATGGAAGTTCGGCTTACTGATTTATGAAAACGAAACGATGGTTTGGATGGGTGTTGGTGGTGGCGATGGCGCTGACGGCGGCGGTGCTGAGTCCCCAGGCGCACGCACAGGGCATTGTGGCGGCGGCGAACATCTCGCGCAGTCTCACCAGCACCAACGCCTTTACCGCTGTGAGCACGCGCTCGCGGGTGTTCACCGTGTTCGTTAGCAACACCAGCGCAAGCGATCTGTGGCTGCATGTGTATGACGCCACCAGCACGCCAGCCAACAACTCCCGGCCATCGTTCAGCCCGGTCAAGATTCTCGCGGGCGCGGGCGGCGGTTACGACTTCGGCAGCTACGGCGCACCGTTGAGCACGGGCGTGACGGTCTGCACCAGCACGACGGATCTGACGCTGACGAATTCCACGGCGAGCTTTGACGTGACGGTTATCTACACCCCCCGATAATGAGAACACTACGCGACGGTTTGAAATACTGGCTGGCTCTCGCACTGCTGGCGTGCCTGCCCATGACGGGCCGCGCGGCGATGTTCCAGGTGCCGGTGGCGGCGGGCGGGGGCGGTAGCGTGACGACGGGCAGCGTTACCGTGCTCGCTCCGTTGATTCTGAGCGGGACGGAGATTCAGTTGCCGATTCAGCTCGCAGGGCAGAAGACGAATCCACCCGTGGAATGGGCTACCAATGCGCTTTGGGGCAACTTTTTCAAATACGACACGAACGCGGCGGATTACATCGTTTCGGCCAGCGTCACGAACGAACCGGCGCGGGAGCGGTTGGATAACTTCGTGCGGCAGATCAAGCGGGCGGGGCTGTGGTCAACCATGCTCGATGCGGCTTCGATGTTCCGTTACCACCAAGATTCAGCGACGACGTTTAAGACGTTCAAGGGTTACGCAACAAGTCCGGTGAATGCCACGCAGACGCTGGATGACAACGGCGTGTTGCTGGACGGCACACCGACTGCGGCACCGATGTTTCATGTGCCGAATGCGACGAACTACACGCTGATAGTGGCTTACCGGACGTTTACAAACATGGCCGTCGCGCAGTCGCAACTGATCGGTATCTTCAATACCAACGGTTATACGCACAGCTACACTGCGGTTGAGACGCTTGGGGATAATTACTTTTACCTCGCGATGGCGCAGAGCAACACGGTTAAATACACCAACTTCTCTTTCGCCGTTACCACTAACGCTCCGGCGCTGCACCACCAAGACTCCATGCGCCACAGCGCGGGCTATTGGGTAAACGGAACCACTGGTTTGAAAATGTGGGCAGACGGTCTCTATTCCAAGAGCAACGTGTTTGCGAATCCACCCACCAACATCAACATGACGGAGTTGATTCTTGGTGGATACAACAACGCGGCGGGTTCGTATCCAGACGGCACCTTTCGAGGCTATATCGAAAGCTGGGCGTTGTTTGATGGCCAGTTGACGGACGAGCAGGTGAAGAACGTGGACATGGCCTTGCGCGGTCTGGCCCCGCAGAGGGTAAACATGGTCGTTGAGGGAACGTCTTTGGACGCATGGAATGGCATTGGGTTCGCGGGCGATGTCTACTGGAACTGGCCGTTCCAACTCTGGCAGAATCCTAGCGTAAGTAACTCGTTTGTGGTCTACAACCACGCTCAAGCCGGGGCTCGCCTTATTACTCCTACTGGCGGGTTTGGCTCCATCGATCAGGAATACACCAACACCATCCAATATCTGCGACCAGAGAAGAATGGGGGGGCTTACGGTGTAGATAAGTCAATCTTGGTTATCGGGCCTCCGGCCAACGATTTCGTGGACGGCATCACGGCGGCGAACATCTACGCGGGTTACTTGGGCTATATCAATCGGGCTACGGCAGACGGCTTTGAGGTCTGGGCCTCGACGATGGGCGCTGCGCAATTCATGGACTCTACCCAGAACGGAAGGCGCACAGTGTTCAACTCCATGCTGCTCACGAATAGCGGGTTGGCCAAGCGATTGATTCGGCGCGACCTGCTCTTTCCTGAATACATGACCAATGGGCCGAGCTATTACGACGGAACGCATTTGAGCGTGACTGGCAACGTGGAGATTGCGCGGCAGATTCTAAACCTGGAAGGCAATCGGTTTACCGGAACGCTTTCGACCAACGGCGTCAGCGTCGGACCGATGGAAGAGTTGAACGTGGTGAACGGCGGAAATCTTACCATCGCGGCAGTGAACGATACGGAGTTGCGCAAGGTGACGCTGACGCTGACCGGCAGCGCGGGAAGCGGCGGGACCAACCTTGATAATGCCAATGTGACGTATGATGTGCGTGCCGCATCCTTCACCGGCAGCGGAACAGGTCGACCCACTATTGAACTTGCGGCATCGAATAGCGTCTCGGTGATTCAGGGCGTAGCGATCTCCAACAGCGTGATGATTACGAATCTGGTCGGACTGCTTCACAAGGCCAACGCGGTCTATATCGAGCTGGACTGCAACCACGGAAATGACTTCCACATCACCAATCGAATCGCACAGAACACCATCGTAAACTGGCTGAATCCTGCGCAGGGACAGACTCTCAGCTTGCGACTTCATGGAGCGGCTGCCTCCGGAAGTGATTACTTTGTAACGAACACTTTTCCGTCTGGCTGGCTAGTGGCAAATCAGTCCTCCAATTCAGCCCCTCTAGCTGTTCAGCTTCCGGTGTCTGTCTTGGACGGAACAGGGGCTGAGTTGAACATTCGTCCTTATCGGCTGTTTACAGGAACAACTAATATCGCAGGTGCAATCATCAACACTTACACGGAATGAAGCGCATCCTCACGATTTCAATCCTGCTCCTTGCAGTCATCTTCACCGTCAACGCAGACCGCAGGCGGATGTTGATGGCGAGGAATGTGGCGGGATCTTCCATCCCCACTCCAATCCTCCGCCTCGAAATGAACGAGGGCAGCGGCGTGACGATGGCGGACAGTTCTGGAAACGGGAACACGTTCACGAACTTCGGCGCGACTTGGATTACCGGCAAGAGCGGCAGCGGTGGGGCATTGCAATTCGACGGCGTGAATGACTTTGGGCGCAGCGTGGCGAACATCACGTTTGGCGTGAAAGTTATCACGGTCTGCACTTGGTATTGGTGGGATGCTTACGCGACAGGAAACGACTTTCTTTTTGAGCATTCCTCCAATGCAAACAACGTGGATGGCGCGCTGAATTTCACTCCTGACACAACTGGGGGATTGCAAGCAGTCATTCAGGATTCTGTTGGTGCTTTCAAATATCGCGGCGAGTCCACCAATAACGTAAGCGCGGCGGCATGGCATCACCTAGCCGTTGTCTTCGATAATTCAACCACTACCGGAGACATTAAAATCTACATAGACGGAACACTAAAAACTCAAAACATCGTCGCCGGCCTGAATGACAAAGACCAGTCCTCGAACATTGCGACGGACGTTCTTTATCTGATGTCCCGAGGCGGAGCTTCTTTGTGGGGAGCCGGTCGTTTAGACGACTTCGGAATCTGGTCTGGAGAACTGGACTCGACCACTATCGGGCTAATTAAGGATGAGGCGCGATGAGAATTTTACTCTCCACATTTACGGCTGTTGCGCTGCTCGTTCAGTCTGTTTTCGCTGCTCAATACTACGTGGACTTCGAGAGCGGCTCCAACGCGAACACGGGGACAAGCAGCGGCGCACCTTGGAAGCATTGCCCCGGAGATGCCAATGCCACCGGCACCGCAGCGAGCACAACCCCAGCAGCCGGAGACACCATCAATTTCAAAGGTGGAGTCAGGTATCTTGGAACCATCACCATTGGGTGGTCTGGAACGTCTGGGAATCAGATCACGTTTGAGGGTTCACCTTCTGGATGGGGAACGGGGCGGGCTATCATGGATGGCAGCGTAGCGTTTACCAACACTTGGACGCAGGCAACGACCACAAACGAGGTTGGTGGCAATGCTAACTTCGCGAGCATGTGGTATGCGACCGCCAACGGTGGCCAAACCAGCCATTGGCAAACGGTGATTGTCAGTAATCAGTTCCTGCCCTTCGCGCAAGACTACACGCCAGAGGCGCCCATCTATTACGACTCGATTCACGTCGGCTATACAAACAGTGCGTGGACGAACCTCACCAGCAGCGGGAACATCACAACAAATTGGTTGAAGGACTCCGCCTATTTGACTCAGCCGGACGGCTATTGGGACAACTGTTGGCTGGGTGCTTGGGTAGTTGGAAACTCGGTGGTCTATTATCCGATTACGAATTACTTCAGCACGACGAATGCGCTGCGCTTCGCGATGTCTCCAAGCATCACGTTCAACACGACAACCAAATACTCCCTCATCAACAATATGCGTAGCATCAGCTACGCAGGCGAATACGCAGTGGTGACAAACAAGATGTTCATGTGGCCGCTGGGGAACGTGAACCCAAACACACAGAGCATCCGCGTGGCGGTTCTGGGAGCTGCATTCATCATCAGCGGGCGGCAGTTTGTCACCATTCAGAACTTTGAAGCGCAGGGATATTATGCGGGACCAAACGGGAGCGAAGGGGCGGGCTTCGTGACGCAGACCGGCAGCACTCCCTACTACGACGGCATCAAAATCCTCAACAATGACATCAAGTTCATGAGGTGCATGAGTCAGGGGCCTGTCCTCAACCTGCCGACCACGACCAATCTTGTAGTAGTTGGTAATTCAATCTTTGGTTGCATCCGCTCTCGTGGCATGAGGATTCAGGGATGGACGCAAACGGTGAGCAGCAATCGAGTGGTCGAGGTTGGCGGCACTGGGATTTACTGCGGCGGTGTCGGAAACAGTCAAATTAACAGCAACTATATTTACGGCATTCGAGGCGTTCACGGCAACGGGCTGTCGCTGTATCAAGGCTCCACAAACACAGTCACCGCATGGAATACCATCATTGGTTGCGGACAACCACTGACGTTTGAAGCCTCTTCAGACCTAACCTTTCATCACAACTGGATCGATACGGATTACGGCACGATTAACCAGTGGTCACACGGCGGCGGATACATCCATTGGCTGAACAACACCATCGTAGGCAACGACACCAATTCGAGCAGTGACTTTCAAATCATGTGGTATGAGTCCGGAGACACCTACCGAATCCAAAACAACGTGATAGACCAAGAACCACCGGCCAATGGGGGCGTACCAGCGAACACTACCTACAGTCACAATCTTTTTCTAACCACGAACACGGTGACACTTCCGCCAAACTGCCTTATCCGAACAAACAAGACGCTGAACTTCACGGCTTACAAAACCAACCTGCGCCCACTCTCGACGTATCAGGGGAGAGGGCTTGGAACAAATGTTTCTAGCTTTGGGGTCACTAAGGATTTGGATGGGAACCTGTTAACGACGATGCCGGATATCGGGGCGTGGCAATATCAGGATTCAGGCATTTATCAAGGATTCCGATTCGGCAACGGCGTGACGCTGAGAAATGGAGCGTCGATCAGGCAATGAGAATCTTTGCGTTCATTTTTTTGTCGGCGCTGAGTGCTGCGGCGGTTGTGCCGCCGGTGCAAAACGTGACGTTGCAATGGGACGGACAGTTGGCATCGAATCTCGTTTATAGGGTTTACGACAATGGCGTCATCACGAATCTGGTCGCGACCACAACGAACTTGAGCGTGACGATCAGCAACGTGCTGGCGGCTCCGCATCGCTGGACCGTGACAGCAAGCAACCTGTGGGGCGAGAGCGATCCGAGCGTCCCGCTGATAGTTCCCGGCGCTCCTATTCCTCCAACGAATCTAAAACCCGTTTCCACGACGCTGCTCAATGTGCCGATTCCTGGCATGATTGAAACGACGGCAGACCTTTTGAATTGGGAGAAGAGGCTTAGGTTTGCTGGCAGCAGCAACGGAGTGGACGTGACCCAATTTGTCACACCAACGCAGCCGATGGAATTCATGCGGGCCAAATCTTTCAACGTGACGGTGCCGCCACCGCTGCCATGAAATACCCCATTCAACGCGACGGCTTGAGCATGACGATCACCGCGAATTCGCGGGAGGAGGCGGAGCTGGATTTCGCGGCGCGACAGGCGCAGAAGGTGCGCACGACGGAACAGATTCAAGCGGAGGCGATGACGCCTGCCGCGCTGGCGGTGAAACGACAAACCAAGGGGATCAAGGGATGACAAGCGAACAGCAGCTAATGGTGGCAATTGTGAGCCTGGCGGGTGTGGTGGCGATTCTGTGGGCGGTAGTCATCGCCAATTATAAGAAGCTAGAGAAGCGCACAGAGGTGTGTGAACAGGACCGGCTGAACTTGTGGAAGACAATTTCGGAACTGCGCGAGCGCGTGGGCGAGTGCGCGCAGTGCACGCACAAGGGACAACGCTCATGAGCAAAATCAACCTGGACTGGACCAAGTGGTTTCAAGGGATTCTTGCAGCCGTCATCGGCGGCGCGGCCAACACGGTCTGCGCGATCGCGGTGGACCCGGTGGCGTTCAATTTTAACGACCTGCCCAAGCTGGGCAAGATGGCGGTCGGTGCGGCGGTAATCTCCCTCGCATTCTACCTGAAACAATCCCCCGTGCCACCGGAGGAAAAGGAACCAACACAAAACCAATGAAAACAGTTCGGACCATCCTGCTGGCGCTTGTCGCGCTGGCCATCATCAAAATCTACACGACGCAGGCTCACGCGGAGTCGGCATTCCGCGCGGAGGAATTCAGCCTGTCGCTTTATGGCACGGGGGCCATTGCCACGGAGGCACGGGCGAAGGAAGCGATCTCGGTCGGGACCGGCATCGGCGGCGATTACTTCTTTACGAAGGGATTCGGCATCGGGGCGCGGGCGGAGTTGAGCGACTTCTCGCATTCGGTCATTGACCGGACGAGTGGGCGACTGACGGCCAGGGCGCCGTTGTGGGATGCGGTGGCGCCTTACGGCTACGTGGAAGGCGGGTTCAACTTCGAGCAGGACCGGCTCTTTGCCGGCGCGGGCGGTGGCGTGGAATGGAGAATCAACAAACATATCGGGACGTTCGCGGAACTCGGCTTGGAAACGACCACGCGCGGCGCGGCTACCGGCAGGGCGGTGTGGGGTATTCGGTTGCCGTTCTGAGACACGGATTGCACGGATTAACACGAATTATGGACCAAGAACAATTAAACAGACTGTTGGCGGAAACGCAGGAGACAGCGGTGCGGCTTAACAAGCTGAACACCTACATGGCTTCGGACGCGTTTCCGAAACTGGCGCGGGAAGATAAAGACCTTCTGTATTCGCAAGGCCGGGTGATGAGCGAATACGTGCAGATTCTGGGAAAGCGACTGGAGCGGGCCGGTCGGCAGTTCGAGCACGCCAAGTAAGGCAGAGACAACTTTATGGTGGCGGGCGGGCATTTACTTTCCATCGGGCGAACGCACTTCGTCACCCGCCTGCCACTGTTTACTTTCTGACCAATGCCAGACCAAGGCTTTCCAGTCCGCGCGTTCACGGCAGTGCTCGATAGTGAGTATGCCGGTGCTGTGATGACGGGGATGCAGTGGAAGCTCCAGGCGGATGGACAGGTGCTGTGCTATCCCGGCAGTGGCGGCGATGGCGGCGGTGGCACGGTGCCGATTGGCACGGGGTTTGTCCACATCACCAGCGGTTCGCAGGATGCCGCGGCCAAGCTGGTGGAGAATGCGGATGTGGCCACGGGCGCGGGCATTCTGGAGAGCAAGCTGGCGCTCAACCATGCCACGCACTCGAATGCGCTGGACCATCCGAACACAAACGATCCGTCCACGGGCGAGAAGGCGGCGCTGGTGGGCACAAGCGGCACGCCGGGCAGTGGGAACAAGTATGTGACAAACGCGGATTCGCGGCTGTCCGATGCGCGCACGCCGACGGCGCACACGCATCCCAGCACGGCGATCACGGATTTTGCGGAGGCAGTGGATGACCGGGTGGCGGCGCTCCTTGTCGCGGGCACGAACATCACGCTGACCTACGATGACCCGGCCAACACGCTGACCATCGCGGCGGCCAGTGGCGGCGGGAGTATTCCGGCGCTGGTGGGGGCACGGTGCAAATCCAGCGGCACTTACAATCTGGTGAACGGTTCACCGGGCGGGAAGACCATCTTCAGCACGGAGGTGTGGGATGCGGGCGGGTTCTACGATGCGGCCGCGCCGGGGGAATTCCTCGTGCCGGCGGGTGAGGATGGTTATTACCTGCTCCAGGCGGAGGGGTTGATCTCGTCGGTGGCGGATTACGCGGGGGAACGCACGATGATTCTGCGGAACAAGGCGACGCCATCCACCATTTACGCTACGGGCCGGATGTCGCTGACGACAAACTCCATTCATTTCAACATTTCCGCAATGGCCAGCCTTGCAGCGGCGGATGTTGTTGAGATTGTATTTTCACAGGGAACAGCCAGTGCGCTGGAAGTGAGCGCGGGCTACTTCTCGATAACGAAGCTGGCGACGTGATTTTAACAACGGATGAACACGGATGAACACGGATACAAAACCTAAACCTGAAACGGAAACTTTGGACCGATTGTTTGTGGAGTTGTCCCAATTCACCACAGCCAGGACGGCGCGCGAACTGGGGACTGACAAGCGAATTGCTGAAATTCGCAACGCTACACTGGAACTGAGTTGGGAAATAGAAAGGATGCCGGCGTCACCTGCACAAACCAAGATCAGTGAAATGGCGGCCTCCATTGGCTGCGGCTTGAATGCTCTGCTTCCGTAAATCATCCGTGTTCATCCGTGTCCATCCGTGGTTAAAGCAACCTGACCATGCGGGCTGAAACTCAAATTGACGGGGACGCGCAGTTCAACGGGGTGAACGAACTGCTTCCTCCAGGCGTGCTCTCGGCGGGCGAGGTGGCGGCGTGCAAGAATGGCCGCTTCCGACTGGGCGAAGCGGAGCCGCGCTTGGGTTTCTTCAAACTGCCGTGGTCCAATCTCGTGACGAGCGGCGCCTCGTCGCGGCCGATTCCCTACGGCACTTACTACGGGAGCGGTTATTTCCAGGACGAGGACGCAGTGTTGTGGCTGATCGTCGCGGCGGATGGCGGGGTGTTCAAGTTCCGCGATGGCAATGGATCCAGCCAGGTGCCGTTGCCGGCGGGCGTGACCATCACGAGCGCGGTGAATTTCACTCAGACTTACAACGGGCTGGTGATGTTCCGCGGTTACGGCAAGGACACGCTGCTGATGGAGAATCTGGACACCGGATTCGTGACGGCCACCATGCAGGCGAACACCATCACGGGCGCGCTCTCGGCCAATCCAGTGAGTGGCACGTTTGACATTCCGCAGGCGGACCGCGGCGAATGGATCGATGCGCGGTTGTTCGTGCCGACGGAGACGGCGACGGAGAAGGATCTCGTCAACATCAGCGACTACCTGAACGCGACGCTGTTCGCCGGGGTGCGGGACGAGGCGCGCATCAACCAGGGGAGCAACGACCGGCTGACGCGGGTGCTGAAGTTCGGCAAGGAACACGCGGCGGTGTGCTTCAAGACGGGCAGCATCTACGCGCTTTACGGAACCACTGGCGCCCTGACCGACATGCGGCAGGACGAAATCACGCGGGAATTCGGGCTGCTCTCGCCACGCGGCTGCATCAACGTGGGCAAGGACGAGGCAGATCAACCGGATGAAGTGTGGTTCATGGGAACCACGGGCAGCATCTATCGCATCACGCCGGATGGCGGAACGGGTTTGCTAGGTGTCTCGAGCGTTCCGGTGAGCGAGGAGCTGGTGCGCACGATGGGCCGCATCAATCGCGAGGTGGCGGCGAGCACGGTGACCTTTGAGTTGTTCGATGATCGCTTGTATGTGGCGGTGCCGCTGGATGACGGAACAGCCTACGGACCGGAGCTGATTCGCAGCGCCAGCTATGACGCGGGCGGCATCTACGAAATTGGAATCATTCCCGGCGCGAGCTACGAATGGACCAAGGGCGCGAGTGACTACAACGCGGCGCAGGGTGCCCAGCAATACAACGAGACAGCGCGCTTTGTGGCGGAGAGCGTGACGTTGCAACTGAACGGCATCGAGGCGGTGCCCGTGACGGCCAGCGTGCGGCGCATTTACACCAACGTGAACAATGCCGTGCTGGTCTATGATTTCCTCAAAGGCAAATGGTGCGGACACGATGAGGGCACCGGTCTGACCGTGGCAGATTTCCGCAAGATGAAAGTCGCCGGCGAGGAAAAGCTATTCTTCATTTCGGCGGATGGTTTCGTGAACTACGCGGAGGCGCTGTTCGATGACGAAATTGCCTATGAATCGCTCGGGGCCAACCTGCACGGCACGGGGGTTTACGATGCGTTTGGATACTCGATTACGACCGGGCTGATTCCCGGCCGGCGTTACGTGTATGAGAGCGGGGCGTATGAGAGCTATGCCACCAATGGCAGCCAGACGTTCACGGGCGGCGTGGGCACGGGCACTTTTGTGGCAGAGAGCGGCACGCTGACGAGCTTCGGAACGACCGGCCAAGTGATTGGGTTCAAACTGCGGTTGGTGGATTGGACATTGGAATATTCCGCCGTAGATCATGACCTGACGACGCGGGCGTATCGCGCCGGATCGCTGCACAACAAACGATTTCCATGGGTGCGCCTGGCGGTGAGCACGTTCGATCCCAGCTACAGTCTTTACGCGAAGACGGACGGGGTGAATGAGGAGTTTGCGCTGCTCGAGGATGAGACGAAGGACAACACGCGCTATCTGCGCCCGGCCAACACGCCGGCATGGGACGCGACGAATGCCAACGATGATCACGGGAACAAGTATCGCGAGGATTATCATGTGGAACTGTCCGACGACATCAGCAACGGCGCGGACATCGTGGCGGGCCTGACGTATTATGTGGACTCCGCCGATTGCAACGCCGACGCCTACGTTATTTACAACACCGGCAGCTATGGACGCGGCACGACGTTCGTGGGCGTGGCGGGTGTCACGACGTGGGCCACGTCGTCGGGAACGCCGCGGGTCTATCCGCCGGGCAGTTACATTCTCCCAGGCGAGAACGGCGTGGTGATGGACCTGCACCAGACGCGCATGGAAACGTATCGGGTCG
>Ga0181352_1000059_pt1 | contig 43916 bp, 51 predicted proteins | sample Fa13VDMLBSN_FD_130103 | JGI IMG/M metagenome (GOLD analysis project Ga0181352, IMG submission 130103) | Freshwater viral communities from Lake Michigan, USA - Fa13.VD.MLB.S.N | ecosystem: Environmental > Aquatic > Freshwater > Lake | place: USA: Michigan | collected 2013-09-23 | reverse complement strand
CAACGAAGACGATGGGCAGTTCGACCCCGTCGCCTACATCAAAGACAACAACCTCCAGGGCTACGAGAACAGCTTCATGGGCGTGCTGAACGGCCGGCGCGCCGACGCCGTCCGCTCGCAGATCGAGATGGAGAAGCGGGACCGCGAGACGCTGGAGGCGTCCGGCTGGACCGGCACGCTAGCGCAGATCGCGGCCGGCGTGTTCGACGCCCCGACGCTGATCCCCGGCGTTGTCGTCGCTCGCGGGGCTGCGGGCTCCTGGTCAGTGGGCCGGTCGATGCTCATGGCCGGCGCGTCGGCCGCCGCCACGCAGGCCGCCACCGAGGGCTTCTTGCAGTCCACGCAGCAGACCCGCACCGGGGCCGAAAGCCTGGTGAACGTCGGGGCTGCGGCCGTCCTCGGCTCGCTGCTCGGCGGCGGCGTCGCGGCCGTGCTCGGGAAGAACGAGAGCATTGCCGCGTCGAAGGCGCTGGAGAAGATCGCTGACATTCAATCGGGAGCCAAGCCGAATGAGTTCGTGCCCGCGCAAATCCTCAACGAGCGCTCGCCCGCTGGCGCTGGCGCTGATGTCTCTGATGGGGCCTTCTATGTGGACCCGATCCAGAAGGCCCGCACCCGCGAGGAACTGGCGGTGGAAGGAACTGCGGCGGGGTTCGTTGCCGACAAGACGGCCTGGTTCAACCCCGTGCTGCGGGCGACGCAGCGCTATGCGGCGTCGGCGCGGCAGGCAGGAAACGTGCTCTACGAGAACACGATCTACCGGGCCATGCACTCGGCTGGCGACACGACCGGCGTGTCCGTCGAGGCGGCGATCCGCACGCGCGTGACCGGGCTCCAGGCCGAGGCTATGAGCGCGGCGCAGGCGTCCTACAAGGAGATGCGGTCCAGCGGCGTGAAGATGGGCGAGGACGACTTCTACAGCGCTGTCGGCCGCGCCATGCGGAACGGCGACGAGGACGCCAACGAGTTCGTGTCCCGCGCCGCGCAGGGCTACCGCAAGCTGTTCGATGACTTCACGAACGACGCCCTGAAGCTCGGGCTCCTGAAGGAGGACGACCTGGACGTGAAGACGGCCGCGAGCTACTTCAGCCGCGTCTACGACCGCGACAAGCTCCTGGCGTCCGAGCCCGACTTCCTCGAAACCATCGGCCGGCACTTCGCCGAGCGGATGGCGCGGGCCTACGAGGGCGAGAGCGCCGAGGTGGTCTCGGCCCGCGCCAAGTATCGTCTGCGCACCGAGGACATGAACCTGTCCGGCCCCGAGCGCTCCTCCCGCATCGACCAGATCGGTGCCGAGGGCAAGGCGCTCGACGCCAAGAACAGCCACCTCGAAGACCTGATCGACGACCTGTCCGAAGCCCGTGGCCGCGTGCGTGACGCCGTGGACGAGCAGGCCAAGACGACGGCTCGCGCCGAGGTGAAGCGCCTGATGGACAAGGGCGGCGACGACCTGAAGAACTACCTGACGGAGCGCGCGAACCTGCGAGCCCGCATGAGGAACCTGACCGAGCGCAACCCCGATGCGCAGGCCAGCCGCTATGAGAAGATCAGCCAGCGCATCGACGACGCGCAGGAGACCGCCAAGCGCGCCGTCGTGTCGTCGGCGAAGCGCTTGCGCAACATCATGAACAAGCTTGCCGCCGACCCGGTCGGCCAGGCCGAGAGCGCCCTTGGCGACGCGCTGAAGGAGGCCGACAAGATCCAGAAGGCGCTCGCCGCGTCAGACCGCCGGCTCGCCGCGCTGGAGAAGGCCGGCGAAGGGGGCGACCAGCCCGAGGGCCTGGCGCAGTTCTGGCAGGCGCGCCGCGCCGAGCAGGAGGCCGCCCGCGCCACGGCGCAGTCGCTGGTCGATGAACTGGAGCGCCTGTCGGTCCAGGGCATCAACGTCGATGAACTGCGTCAGGCGCTCGCCCCGAAGGCGGGCAAGGCCGGCGACCCGGTGGCAGGCGCGGCCAAGCGGAAGGGGCGGCGCGAGAGCAAGCTGCTGGAGCAGGGCACGAAGGTTGACCAGACGCAGTTCGGGGTGATCGACGCCGAGGAGCTTGTCGGCACGCTGACCAAGCTCCTCGACGACCTGGCTGGGCAGGCGGGCGAGCGCAGCATCCGGCGCGGCGAGGCCGTGGGCAAGATGAAGGAGCGCGCCGCGAAGCTCACGCCGGACGAGGTGAAGGCCCGCGCCGAGGCGCAGAGCAGCCAGTTCGCCCGCGTCCTGGAGGCTATCGAGAACCGCTTCGACGGGAAGTGGGGGCCGCGCCGCGCGCTCGGGCTGGAGAAGAACGAGGCGTTCGACTTCGAGGCAGCGGGCCGGTCCACGGCGAAGGAGATTTACGACAAGATCACCGGCAAGGTGCAGCAGCGCGACGACATCCCGAGCTTCATCACGAAGATCACCAGCGGCCCGCTGAAGGACCGGACCTTCATGGTCCCCGACGAACTGCTCCAGGGCAAGGGCTGGCTGAAGGACGACGTGCGCGAGGTGGCGAACCGCTACGCCCGGTCGATGGCTGGCGAGATCGAACTGACCCGCCGCTTCGGCAAGGCCGACATGTCGGACCAGCTTGCGGAGATCGCGCAGGAATACTCCGATCTGCGCGTGGCCGTGGACAAGGCCGCGACCATCGCCGACCTGAACTCCGTGCTCGGCCGGGACAAGTATGGCAAGCGCGCCGACCTCGCCAAGTCGAAGCTCGACGCGCAGCAGGTGCTGGCGCAGGACGAAAGCTCGGCGATCACCGACACGAAGGCAGGCCGCGATCTGATCCGAGGCACCTACGGCCAGGGCGTGAACAACTCAAACTTCGCCAGCGTCACGCGCTCGCTGATGCACTTCAACTACATCCGGCAGATGGGCGGCGTCCTGCTGGCGAACATCACGGACTTCTACCGCCCGGCCATGGTCCACGGGATCGGGCCGTATCTGCGCACCATGCCCCAGGCGCTGGCGCAGGCCTTCGACGCCGGCAGCGGCGGGTTCAAGGCGTCGATCAAGGAGGCGAAGCTGGCGGGCCTGATCAGCGAGCGGGTCACGCACTCGCTGATGGCGGCGAACGGGGACATCGCCGATCCGTTCCTGAACAAGACCACGCAGGTCGAGCGCTTCTTGCAGAAGGCGACGGGCCTGGCGTCTCGCTGGAACTTCATGAACGTGTTCACCGACGCGCAGCAGGCCATCGCCTCCAGCGTGTCGCAGCACCGCGTGCTCGAAGCGATCATCGGCAACGGCGGCAAGGACGGATCGTTCGTCAAGGGCGACGGCACCCGGCTCCTGCGCATGCTCGGGGTGGACGAGAGGACGCAGGGCGACATCGCGCGGCTGTTCGCCAAATACGGCGAGACGGTGGACGACATCCGCGTGGCGAACACCGAGCGCTGGCTGACCGAGGGCGGCACGCCCGCCGAGATCGCGCGCAACGAGAACGCCGTGCGGACCTACCGGGCGGCCATCAACACCGACGTGAACAGCATCGTGTCGCGGCGCGGCATCGGCGATGCGCCGCTGTTCGCGAACCACCCGGTCGGCAAGATGATCACGCAGTTCTCGGGCTACGCCATGGGCGCGCACAGCCGCGTCATGATCCGTGGGCTCCAGGAGAGCCATGCGCGGCTGATCGGCGGGCTCACGGCCCTGACCATGCTGGGGGGCATGACCTCCTACCTGGCGGCCTGGCGGGGCGGCGCGGAGCGCTGGAAGAAGTATACCGAGGAGACGGCGAAGAACCCGATGCTGCTGGTCGGCGAGGGGCTGGACCGCTCGGGCTTCTTCCCGATCCTGTTTGACCTCGCGAACCGGACGGAGCGCGTCTCGGGCGCGGCCGGCTACGACTACAGGTTCAACCCGGTCAAGTCGCCCATCGCCATGCTCGGCGGCAAGGGCGGCGTCGGCATCACCTCGACCAGGGCGTCCGACAGCGCGGCGGCCTTCGGCGCTGTCCTCGGCCCCTCGGCCGGTATGATCGACAGCGCCATCGCGGTCGGGCGCGTCGTCGGGGACAAGGCCAGCGGGAAAACCCCGCCGAAGCGAGACGTGAACCAGGCGATTGCGATCTTGCCTGGACAAAGCTATTACGGGATGCGCGAGACTTTGCAGGTGCTGACCGGCAATTCCAACTACACGAGGCGGTGACATGCCGGTTGAAGCTCAAACTGTTGAATACTCCTACCTTGGCGACGGGGTCAGCACCGTCTTCGGGTTCCCGTCCCGCTTCTTGTCGGACAGCGATCTATTCGTCGCACTGAACGGGGTGGTGCAGGTCGCGGGCTTCACGGTCACGGGGGCGGGGGACGACGCTGGCGGCGAGGTGACGTTCACCGTTCCGCCGGGGAACCTGGTGCGGGTCATGCTCGTGCGCAACCCGTCGCCGTCCCAGTTGATCGACTTCGAGAACGGCCAGACCGTGCTCGAAGGAACGCTGGACAACGCGCTCGACAAGCTGACGATGATCGCGCAATACCTGCTGCGCTCGGCGCGGCGATCCGTCCGTGTCGGCGACGCGATCTACACGACCGAGACGGCCGGGCTGCTGGAGCTTCCCAAGGCCAGCGACCGCGTCGCCAAGCTGTTCGCCTTCGACAATGACGGCAAGATCGAACTGCTCGACCGAGCGGCCTTCGAGCAGGCGATGGCCGACGCCGTGGCAGCGGCTGCTATCGCGGTCGCGGCGGCCAACGCAGCCGAGACGGCGGAAGGCAGCGCCGAGAGTTCCGCGCTCGCGGCGGCGCAGGCCCTGTCCGACATCCAGCTTCTGCTGAACGGCGTGAACTCGGCCTCGCGCCGGGAATACACGATGACCGCCGGCCAGACCGTGATCGCGGTCGGCCCGTTCACCACGAACGCGCTGTTCGTCTACTACGACGGCTTGCTCCTCGACCCGCTGACCGAATACACGGCGGTGTCCCCGCTGATCACGCTGACCGCTGGCGCGGCTGACCAGGCGCACATTGATGTCGTCGAGTTCAAGGCGGTCAACATCACGAACGCGCTGATCGCGGACAACGATCTGGCCGACGTGAGCAACAAGAAGAACGGCCGGCAGAACCTGGAGATCACGAAGGTCATGACCGGGCCGAACGCCAACTCGGCGGTCTCGGCTGACACGCGCGTCGTCCACGTCGCAACGGCGCTGACGGCGGCGCGGGTCTACACCTTGCCGGCGGCAAGCGCCGTCAACCCCGGCGAAGCAATCGAGGTGTTCGACAGCGCGGGCGGCGTCACGACGGTGAACACCCTGACGCTCCAGCGGGCCGGGGCGGACACGATCAACGGCGCGACGGCGGCCGTGCTCACCACGCCGCGCTCGGCGATCCGCCTGGTGTCGGACGGCGTCAGCAAGTGGAGCTTCGCGCAGCCCGTCGTTGGCGCTGCGCCCGGCGAGGTGAAGGACTTCGCTGGACCCAAGCTGCCGGCACTGCACGGCTGGGCGGACGGTGCGGCGGTCTCGCGCGCCACCTTCGCGCTCGCCTTCGAGGCGCTGACCGTCGTGGTCTCGGGGACACTGACCAATGGCAACGCCACGATCACGGCCGTCTCGGAAGACCTGACCGGGCTCGGGCTCGAAGGGGCCATCGTCGAGGGCTCGGCCGGGTCTGTGTCGGGCCTGACCATCAGTTCGCTCACGTCGAACAGCATCACGCTCTCGGGCAATGCCGCCGCGTCCGGCGCGGTGTCGCTGCGCATCCTGCCGCACGGCCGGGGCGACGGGGCGACGACCTTCAACAAGCCGGATCGGCGCGGTCGAGCAGCCATCGGCCGCGACAACATGGGCGGCACGGCGGCGAGCCGGGTCACGAACTCGGGCACCGGCAACCCCGGCCTGAACGCGGCTCGCCTCGGGGCGGCTGGCGGCGTGGATCGTCACGCCACGACGCTTGCCGAGACGGCCGTGCATAACCACGGCACCGTGGACCCCGGCCATGCCCATACCTACGCGGGCGGCGGCAACGCGGCGGGCACCGGCACGGTCGCGGCGGCGGGTCAGAGCGCCAACGCCTTCCTCCTGGGGAACATGACCGCTGCGGTTACGGGCATCACGATCAGCAACAACGGCAGTGGCAACGCTCACCAGAACGTGCAGCCGTCCATCACGACGAACCACGTCGTCTTCCTAGGAGCTTGATATGGGCCGCGCTCGTGACCTCGCAGCGACTGCCGCTGGCGGAACTCTGATCCCGCGCATCGACGCGCTGGAGGCCCACAGCACCACCGTGGATGGGCAGCTTATCTCGCTGGATAGCGACATCGACGCGGCCGTGGCCGCTGCCGCTGCTGCCGCCACGCTGGCCGGAACTGCGCAGACCACCGCGAACGCCGCCGCTGCCCGCCCGACGATCCTCCAGAACTTCGTGGACAACTTCACGAACGTGCCGATTGGTCAGCCGCTTCAGTCATTCTGGCGTTCGCTGCACCACATCGACTTGGCGAACGTGAAGGCCGGCGACAAGTATCTGATCATCTCACAGGGCCAGGTCCGGTCGGACTGGGACTTCAACGTCGAGCAGGCCCCGTGGCTGACCTGGACCGCGAGCTATTCGGCGCTCGCCCATGACGCAACGGGCCACTTCTCGGTCGGCTTCTACATCGCCGGCAACAACGTGCGCCAGACCCGCGAGCACTACTTTGCCTGGAACCGGCATGCTGCTATCACGTTCGGGTCGAACTACTCGCAGGTGCGCTTGCACAACAACCTGCGGTGCCGTTCGTCGGACCCGGCCATCGACGGCTCGGGGAACCAGGCGATGATCGTCAACGCGGGCCAGGGCGGTCTCACCGCGATCAAGCTCAACTAGGAGACGGCCGTGGCTATCAACCGAACCACCTTCTTCGCCTACGCCCGCAAGGCCCCGTTCGGGGGTCGGCTGTCCACGGCACAGGTGCAGGGCGTCGAAGCCCTCCTGGACGCTTGCACGCTCTACGCGGTCATCGACCTGCGCTGGGTCGCCTACATCCTCGCGACCGCCTTTCACGAGACCGGCGGCACGATGCAGCCTGTGCGCGAGGCGTTCGGCAAGAGCGACGCGGACACCATCGCCCGGCTCGACAAGGCGTGGGCCGCCGGCAAGCTGAAGCAGGTGAGCAAGCCCTACTGGCGGGACGGCTGGTTCGGGCGAGGCTTCGTGCAACTGACCTTCCTCGCCAACTACGTCAAGATGGGCGCGCGCCTCGGGCTCGATCTGGTGAAGAACCCGAGCCTCATGCTGGAGGTCGTGCCCGCTGCGAAGGCGTGTGTGATCGGCATGTATGAGGGCATGTTCACTGGCAAGAAGCTGGCCGACTACTTCAACCAGTTCGTGAACGACGCTATCGAGGCGCGCCGGATCGTCAACGGCAAGGACAAGGCCAAGCTGATCGCGACCTACCACCGGGCGTTCCTCGACGCGCTGGAGGCGGCCGACACCGCAACACCGCAGCCGGTTGACGTGAAGAAGGAAGACGCCAAGCCGGACGACGTGCCGCCCGCGCAGAGCGGCAGTGTCGGGACCATCGCCCTGACGACGGGCGGTGCCCTCGCCACGTCGCTGCTCGCCGCAGTCCAGAACCCCTGGGCGTTGGTAGCGTTCGGCCTGATCCTCGTAGCCGGGGGCGTCGGTGCCTGGCTCGTGCTCTCGGGGCGGCTCACGATCAACCGCAGCAAGGCCACCACGCCATGATTGGTATCTACATCAGGATCGCCGCAGCGGTCGCGGTTGCGCTCGTTCTTGGCGTCGCGTATCACACGGTCAAGGACATGGGCCGCCAGCAGGAGCGCGTCGAGCGCGCCGCTGAAGTGCGAAAGAGGCTGAACGATGCGACGCTTGCTGACAGTGCTGCTACTCGTTGCCTCGCCGATGCTTCTTGCCGCCTGTCAAACGACGGATACCGGCTCGACTGAAGTGTGCGCCGTCTGGCGGCCGACCCCGTGGGCTTCGACCGACGATCCCCGCACCGTAGACGGGGCGAAGGGGAACAATGCGCGCCGTGGCGCGTGGTGTAGGAGCTAGGGCTATCGCTATGAGCGAGAAGGAGCCGGCCGTGCACCTCCCCACCATCCGCTGGGACTTCAACGCCTACACGATCATCACCGTCATCGCCGCGACGCTGATGAACTACGCCGTCATGTCGTATCGTGTCGAGGCGAACGAGCGCGAGCTCGCCAGGATCAAGGTGTCGGTCAGCGACACCGAGAAGATGGCGAACCAGTTCATCCTGAACGACGCGAACTTCACGACCCGGCTCAACAACACGGTTGACGGGCTCCAGGAAGTTCGGCGCGTATCGAATGAGCAGGCGATCATCCAGTCCAAGACCAACGGCGAAGTGCTGGCGCAGTTGTCCGCGATCCGCGAGACCCTGGCCTGGTTCCGTGCTACGCTGGAGAACAACGGCGCGCCGCGCCAGCCACGCCAGCAGGGGGCACCATGACCATCACCGTCACGACACTGAAGACGACCGGCCCCGGCTCGGGTGCGGGCGTGACCATCCTCACCACGTCGCTTGCCGCGCCCGCGTCCTGGACCAGGGTGACGGCTGTCGAGCCCGTGCCCGTGGGCGGTTGCCTGCTGAAGGCGTCGTCCGACGCCGAGCGGTTCCGCCTTGCCGTCGTCCCGCCCCTGTCCTCTGGCGACGCTGCTGCCGGCGACAACCCGCCCGATGACAACGGCGTCCTGATGGAGCGGTTCGGCGGCACCCCGCTCGCGGTGCTCGACATCGACCTGGAGTATGGGCCAGGCACGCAGGTCTGGGTGAAGCAGGCCTAGCCGCCCCACTCGTCCACGACAGTGCTCTCTTGCGGCGGCCTCGGGCCGTCGCTCAACTCGATGAACATCCGCGACGTGGCCGCACCTGGTTCGGTCTTCGGCACAGCCCGCACGATCTCGCCGGCATCGGTCTGCACCGCCTGCGACAGCCGCAGTTCGATCAGCGACTTGATCTGCCGCAGGTCGCCGGACGCCGGCACCTTATCCCTGAAGTAGTTGTCGGCCGAGGTGAGCACGCGCGCCGCGTCGTAGGTCGCGAGGTGGATCGACCCGGCCCGGTTCATGTGATCCGCCAGGATCGTCGCGATGAACTTGGCCTCGCCGGCCATGGTCGCCGAGGGTTCCATCATCCGCATCGAATAGCTCGTGTCGCCGTTGGGCAGGGGGAAGCTCTGTTTCTCCAGCCACAGCGGCTTCGTCTCCAGTGCGGCGTGGTTCTGCTTGGCGTCGTCGATCCTGACATAGCGGCCCTTGTAGCCGTCGCCGAAACCGTAGAGCGCGGCGTCCGCCTCGTCGGCCGCGTAAATCGTGCTGGCGATGCGGACGGCGTTGACGATGTTGCCCGCGCCGCGCACGGCGTCGCTGGAGCCCGCTTGCCGGACGCCCTTGGGTGTGTGCTGGAGCGCGAGGCCGGCGGCGTTGGCGAGGCGGCACAGCCCGTTGAAGGCGTCCATCACGTCGCCCATCGCCGCGTTGTCATTCTCCTCCTCGTGGTGCAGCGAGATCAGCGGGTCGAGCACGACGGCGTCGAAGCTCTCGCTGCGCATCAGGCGGGCGATCTCCTGGATGTCGGCCATGGCGAAGGTGTGGTCCCGGTTCATCAGCCGGAACCGCTGCTCGCGGCCGGGCCAGAGCAGGACGTGCTTCTCCACCTCGCGGGGGTCTAGGTCGTAGGTGGCGCACGCGGCATAGAGCCGGGCTTCCATCTCGTGCCGGTTGTCCTCCAGGTTGTAGACGATGGTCTTGAACGGCCGGGGCACGATGAACCCGGCGAAGCTCCTGCCGGCCGCCCCGTGGGCCGCCAGCGCCAGCGAGAAGCCGGACTTGCCCACACCGCCGGGGCCAGCGAGGACCGAGCCCTCGCCCCGCATGAGCAGCCTGTGCATGATCCAGTCGCGAGGGGGGATCTCCTCCAGCGGCGTCAGGGTGCGGCGGGAGAATATCTTGTCATACTTCCCGGCCGATGTCGGGGGCGGCTCGGGCGCAAGCGTGACGGCCGCCCCCCAGTCTGCCGCCGCAGCGGCCACGCCGCCTGACCCCTGGCGGGTCTGGAGATAGTTCTGCGCGTTCGTTGCCTTGACCAGCAGTTCTTCCTTGGTCCACGGCGGCAGGCAGCGCTCGTTCCAGTGCTCGGCCATCAGGTCGGCCGCGCGCTCGGCCGAGACGCCGATCTCGACGACGCGCGCCGCGACCGCATAGGTGGTGTTGTCGCCGCCGCGTCCCTCGACAGCGATAGGCGCGTCCTTCTGGAGGTAGTGGATCGCGAACACGATGTCGTCGGGATCGTCGATGCTGACGGCCGCGCCGGTCTCGCGCTCCTTGGGCGTGCCGGCGACGAGGATGAAGTGCTCGGGCGCGGGGGCGAGCGCCACGTCATTGATGATGTGATAGGTGCCGGTGTAGCCCTTCTTGCCACCGGGGTCGGCGAAGAACGAGCCAGGTCCGATGACGTAGCCGCCGGCCGAGCGGATGTCCAAGCCGGGCGCAATGCGATCGACAGAGTTCGCGACATCAGGGCCGCTGAAATACTGGTGCTCACCGCCCCCTGGCGTCTTGACCGTGAGCGTCACGGGTAGGTCGATGTCGAGCAGCGCGGCGTAGCCGTTCTTGCCGGCATCCACGTCGAGGATCAGCGTGCCCTCACCGGCCGCCACGCCATAGTTGTAGCGCGGCTCGAAGGCCCACCACGCCCCGATCTTAGCGGGGTCCGAGGTAGCCTCCTCCTTCCAGCGCAAGTCCTTTGGCGGAACCTTGTCGCCTGGTAGGATCGGGAAGACGCGGAACCCCCGCGCTGCCCATGACAACGCCGCTTCAAGGATTGTCATAGGCTAGTCCCACTCGGCCGAGGCTGCGTTGATGCGGCGCTCTGCGATGCTAAAGTATTCAACGTCCCGCTCTATACCGATAAAGTGACGACCCGCCCGCACGGCGGCTACTCCTGACGTTCCAGATCCCATCGCGTTGTCAAGGATAGTGTCGCCGGGGTCTGTGTATGTTCTCACAAGATAGTCCATAAGCGCGACGGGCTTCTGCGTTGGGTGTTCGTGTGTTTCCTCTTTGTCGAACGACAAGACTGTGTGCGGGAAACCTGTTTGCGCCAGGTAAACGCGCCCTACCTGATTAGGTCTAGCCCCTGTGAGCCTAGAATGGCTCCCTCTTGCTGTGACTACTTTCTCGCCTGCGTCGGAAATACCTTGCGGGTTATACGTCATGCGGCGCTCACCAAGCTGAGAAGCGTGGCCCATCTTTCCCTTGGAGAAAACGAGAACGTCTTCGTGTTTACTCATAGGTCTGTTCTTAGCGTGCTGCGGCCCAGTAGGACGGTTCTTTACCCACACTGATGCGTGTTTAAACAGGTCGAGAGCAGGCCAGGTTATAGCCGTTGTAAACGGCTGTGCTGCGGTCAGCACCACGGTTCCGCGTTCTGTCAAGAGCCGCCTATACTCGCCCCAAAGGAGCACAGGGTCTATAACACTGTCCCACGCGCACGCGGTTGTGCCGTAGGGCAGATCGCACAGAACCGCGTCTACAGACGCACTTGGTAAACGGCGCATAACGTCTAGACATTCACCGTTAAACAGCATATCACCGCTCGCGCTTGGAGGCCCGGTAGCTGTGGCGCTTGTCGCCAAGGCCGAGGACGTAGCCTTCCTTCTTCAGCGCCGCCCGTGCCTCACCGATAGCACGAGAGCAGCGACTGTGAAGCTGGTCTGTGGACAGGCCGTCCTGATGAGGCGGCCGGCACACGATCCGGTAAATCTCGTCCAGGGTGAAGTCGCGACCCTTGGCCTTCATCTGCGAAGCCAGGTCCATGTAGCTCTTGTGGCGCATAGGGTTCTCCTTGTGTGCATACATTTCTATGCGTTTCACGGAAGCTGGTCAAGGACAACCGGAAGCCTATGCCAGGATCGACGGCCCTCGCGCTCGGCCTTGTCCTCGTCACGCCACTGTGAAGCAAGCTGGCACAGCGTGCCCCACGCCTTCAGCTTCGCCGCTTCCTCGCGGTCGTAGCGCATCGCCATGATGAAGGGGTAGGCGGTCGCGCCTCGGGTGGCTTGCCGATTGTTGAACTCGCGCTTGCAGCGGGTTCCGCAGAACCTGGCGCGCCAGTCCGTCTTGTTGATAAGCGTTCCGCAGTTGCAGCACTTCCGAGCCATAGGGTCCGTCCTAGCGTGTTCGACTAGACGGACCCTATTGCATAGCTTTCTATGCGTCAAGCCGTGGGGTCGAAGCAGGGACGCCCGAGCCGGCCCTTCGTGAGCACAGCGCCGTCGTCGGCCTCGATCTCCAGCCACGACGTGCCGTAGTGGCTCGTGCCGCCGACGCCCCCGACGAGAGCCCCGAGCGAGATAAACCCGCCGCCGTGCTTGGCGAACAGGCGATGCTCGCCCTCGACGAACCGGCGGTAGACATCGACCTGCTTGTAGACGCCGCCTCGGGACAGGATGACCTGGAGCCCATCGACCTTGTGGAACAGCTTGTCGTAGATCGGCTTGCTCATTTGACATACCTCGGGTCACGCCAGGCGCTGCTGGTCAGGGGGAAGCCGCGCGCCCAGGGCGGCAGGATAGCCATCAGACGCTGCACCTCGGCCACGTCACCGGAACCGATAGGCACCTCAAACACGCCTTCGTCGTGGACATGCAGGACGACCGGGTAGCCGGCGCGCTCGCACGCCATCATGCCGTGGGCCAGCAGGTCGCGGCACAGGGCCTGGATGATGTTCTCCCACTCGATCCCGCCGTAGAGGTGGACATCGCCCCATGAGTTGCGGCGGCTGTCCCAGCCCTCGACCACGACCGACCGCTTCTCGCGCTCGTAGACATCGCCGTTGCGGGCCTGGACGGTTTCGGTGGCCGTCTTCAGGCGAGGCCGGAAGTAGGAGAGCGGCCGACCCGAGGGCAGATAGATGTAGAGGAAGCTCTGGTTCCTGGCGCAGTAGATGCGGACACGGCCGCCGAACATGTGGATCATCTGGCCGGGTTCGGACACGGCCGCGATCACCGCGTCCTGCAAGTCCCACCAGCTTTGGACCGTGCGCGGGTGGCCGGATCGCCAGCCGTCCACGACGTAGCGAAACGCGGTCCACTGGTCAGGCGACAGGCCGAACTTGTTGCTGCGCTCATACTTCGCAGCCGCCGCTTCCCAGCCCTCGACCGTGGCGACCGGCTTGACGGCCGCGAGCAGGCTGTCGGGGCGGACGCCGTAGTTCGCGCCCATGCCCATGAACGCGCCGACCGCCCCTTGGTAGCCCAGCGATAGCTCCTGGACCTTGCCGATCTGGCGCTTCGGACCCTTGCCGATGCTCTCGACGGGCTCGCCGAACGACTTGCTGTAGGCCAGCTTGTAGAGATCGTGGCCGGTGCCGTCGTCGTAGGCCCTGAAGGCGTCGATCTTCCAGGTCTCGTCCGCGAGCCAAGCCGAGCCGCGCCCTTCGACGTTGCTGTAGTCGCAGCCGATAAGCTCATGGCCGTCAGCCGCGACGATCATGGCGCGCGTGCACTTCCCGATGGCGCGCATCGGCACCATGCCGACAAGCTCGCACCAGTCCACTGCGTCCTTCGGGTTGCCAGCTTCCCGCAGGATCATCAGCATCTGTTCGATCAGCGGGCCGTCTTCGTCAGGATCAATTCGCTCCAAGTTATGCGGCTGATATAGACTTCCAGCCCACCGTCCGGTGCTCGCTTTATGGTAGTTGAGAAGGCCGCGAGCCCGTTCGTCAAATCCAGCGCATCTAAGGCCGGAACCATACTTTGCAAGAGATGTCGCCTTAGCTCCAAGTCGTCGTAGCCCAACGACGTTTTCGGCAACGTCATCATCGAATAGCCGTGCGTGGGCAAGAATGTCTTCGACTTCACCCTTGCCGATGCTTGTGACTTCGATGCCTCGACCATTGAGCCAGTCCTTCAGCTTCTGAACCTGTGTCGCCTTGGGCACCTCGCCCTCGGTCAGCTTGTTGATCTCCTTATCGACCCGCTTCTTCGCCTCCTCCAGGAAGGCGTCGGCCCGGCGCATCGTCGCCGTGTCCAGCCGGAAGCCGCGCAGGTTCACGACCAGGTCGAAGTGATAGATGTCGCGCTCGCTGTCCGACAGTTGCGGCAGCGCGTCGTCAGCGTCGCACTCGGCCAGCACGTCGTCGGCGCAGTAGTCGCCGAACTCCTGGAACCGGGCCGGGTGATCCTCGGGCTCGTTCCAGTAGAGCTTCAGCGGGTCTTCGTCCTTCGTCGGCTTGCGCGGCACCGAGAACAGGTGGATCAGCGAGCGGCCGGCTGGGTTCTTGCGGTTCTTCAGGCGCAGCAGCGTGGTCACGCCGTCGAGCGACCCGAGCAGGGACATGACCTGCGCCCTCGCCATCGTGCAGTCCATCTGGTGCGGGGAGAGCTTGCCCCATCCCATGCGCTCGCAGACGTAAATCCAGATCGCCAACTCAAACATGGCGTTGTGCGCCACGACCGTCGCGCCCGAGGCGACGGCTTCGATCAGTTCAACCGGCGGCGGGTCGCCCCGCCGCCAGCGCTTCACTGTTCCCCTGCCCCACTCGTCCTCGATACACCAGCAGGCCCACAGCACTGAGGTCGTCGGGTCCATGGCGTAGCGCACGGCCCCGTGCGTCTTCAGGTTGATCGCCGACCGGGTCTCGAAGTCGAGGTGGAGCTTCATGGGTCAGGCCACCGGGCCTTTGCCGTCGTGGGTGTCCTCGTCGGCGGTCTCGGCCGCGCCGTCCGGCATATCGGGGATTTTCTTCGTCGGCCACGCCTCCATCAGGTCGGCGTGCTTGCGAGCAGCCGCCACGATCTCGGGGCTCGCGCCGGCCGTGGCCGCAGCCGCCGCCCAGAAGCGGACGACATTGGCGGCCACCGCGTCCTGCCCGCGCAGCAGGAACACCGGCTCGTCCTTCGGGATCTTCTTCATCACCTTCTCGTAGTCTTTGCGTGCGGACTTCATAGCTATCTCCCATTGTTGCAGTGCCAAGTTGCCGGTCGCGGCTGGTCAAGCCCACGGCCCACCGGCTCTGTCCTTCCGCGATAGCTCGCGTTCACAGGTCGTCGTAGGGGCGTATCAGCCCCAGTCGTCGCCGCTGCTGGCGGCCCCGGCGGCCGGGCTGTCCCAGTCGTTCTGGCTGACGCCCGAGTTCTGGATGATCTGGTTCGCGTTCGGATCTTCGATGGACACGGCGTCCTTGAAGTCGTCGGGCGAGCCGCCACCGCCGGCACTGCCGAAGGAGGTGTCGTCGGCCAGCTTCATCACGGACTGGAGCCCGAAGAAGACGCCGGGGTTGCCGGAACTGGTGGACTTGATCAGCGCGTATTTGATGTCCACCCAGCAGCCGGGATAGAGCAGCGTCGTGATCTCCTCGGGCAGCATCGCGACGACACGGCCATCCTTGCGGTGGAAGCAGGGCACCGCCTTCTCGGACTTGCCCGAGGCGAAGGGGAAGCCCGTCACATAGCCGGCGGTCGTGTTGTTGACCGGGTCGAGACCGCCGTCCTTGACCGAGACCTTCAGGCCCTGGTCCTTCATCGCCGAGTTCTTGTTCTTCGGGTCGAGCAGCACCATCGGATCGGTGACGTTCGGATAGTTGGCCCGCACGGAAGCCTTCAGCGCTTCCATGATGACGCCGATGTTCTTGTGCACGAACAGGGCCGAGGCCTGATACTTCGGCTTGTCGCCGGGCTTCGGGTTCTTGGCGAGTTGGGGCTTCGCCAGGCTCGGCCACGAGAGCCGGGTCGCGCCGGTGAAGATAAGGCCGCCCTCGCCGATACGCGGCGGGTTGCCCTGGAGCAGACGCGCCAGGAGTTCGGGCGCGAGGTTCGACTGGAACTTCGGGTCGATGGTCGTCATCAGGTATCTCCGTTGATCAGATCGTCACAGCAGAGGCGAAGCCGGCCTCGGCAACGGCAAGGGGATTGACCGCGTCCCCCTTCGCGCTCTCGGGCACAAGCTTCATGCCCGAACTCTGTTTGACGACGTGCTCGGCCATGGCCTTCACGCCGTCCTTGCCCACGTTCATCTTGACCAGCTTCTCGGCTTGCGCAACCGAGAGCGTCTTGCGCGGGGCATATTCGTCCTCGTCGAGCATCGTGTGCTCGGCGAACCAGCGGCGCGCGGCCTCCTCGTCCTGCCACTTCCGGCGCGCGACCTTGTCAACGAACTTGAAGCCCGGCGAGAAGCCCGTGCCAGTGGCATAGGCCTCGGCCGCCGTCTCGACGCCGTCGATCCACGCTTGCAGGATCGGCAGCATCTTCAGCGTCTCGAACAGCGCGGTCGGATTGTGGCGCATCCTGTCCGGCGACGGCAGGGTCACGATCACGTCGTCCCCCGGCTCGGGGTGAACCCATGACACAGCTTGCTCAGGCACGGCGAGGGCTCCCTTGTTGAGCATGGGGCAGGCAGCGGCCATGGCGACAGGGCACCACTCGTCGCACTGCGGGCCGACCACGAGCGGCGGGTTCTCCCCGACAGCCAGGGCAACGGCCGCGTCCACGTCGTCGCTGAAGGCGATCAGGTCGCCGGGGCTGTAGATGGCGGTGCGGATCGGCTCACCGGCCTGACAGCGTGGCTGGATGATCGTCGCATCGACGCGCTCGACCACGAAGTCCGGCAGGCCGAACAGGACGCAGGAGGCGTAGAGCTTCATCTGCGGCGTGGTCTCGGGCACATACTTGCCGCGCCCGTGCTTGTAGTCGATCACGATCAGGAGCTTCAGCGACGGGACGTAGATCACGATGTCGGCCGTGCCGCCGATCTCGGTCGGTTCGTAGCCGGTGATCAGCCCGTCTTCGTCGTAGACCGGCGTGGGTGTCGGCATGGGCAGGGTGAACTGCCGCTCGACCCACATCACCGCGTCGGGGTGACGCTCCAGGATACCGTTGACGTGGTCGAGCGCCTTCTGCACGGCCTCGACATCGTCCAGTTCAAACTCGGGCCAGCCCGCTTGCAGCGAGACGCCGTCGAACTCCAGCACGCTATCGCGGCGCTCGCGGACGGCCAGTTCCAGAAGGGCGTGCGCCCGCGTCCCGGCGGCCATGTGCTCGTTCTCGACCTGGGGCGGCAGGGTGGCGCACAGACGGGCGCTGCCGGGGCAGGCGAGCCATCTGTGCGCCGAGGAGCCGCCGAACGTCAGGTGTGTCTTGGCGTCCGGCGTTCCCATCACGCGGCCCCGTAGAGGTCGTCGATGGCGTCCATCAACTGGGGCGCCTTCAAGGTCTCGGGTTCCTCGGTGCCGTATTGCTCGACCAGGATACGCTTGGCCTTATCGGCACCGACGACGAGCGCCACTTCCTTGAACGCCTCGACCAGGCTGGCCTTCGGGCTTTTCGGAAGCTTGGAGGCGATCTCCTTCAGGCGCTTCGCCACCTCGGGCGACTTGGGGTCGGCCGGCAGCTTCGCAGCCGCGTCCTTCAGCGTCGAGGCAGCGGCGTCCTTGGCGACATCGTTGGTCGGCTCGGCGGGCTGGTTCTCGGGCTTCGGGCCGGGCTCCGTCTTGGGCTCGGGGTTCTGCGAGCCGGGAGCCGGGGCGTCGTCCCAGTTCGCGGCTGCGTCATTCGGCGCGGTGGTCGCGCCCTTCTTGGCTGGCTTGGTCATCGGATCGCTCCAGTTTCACGGGGGCAGGATCGCCCCCGTGTCAGCACCATAACGCATCAGAGGGTGATTTCGCCCCGTCCGATTTTCTGGAGCGCGTCGAGCAGACGGGCGCGGTCGCCCTCGGCCGTCGTCTTCAGCGTGCCGGGCGAGCCGTCAGCCTTCTTGAAGTTGGCGGCGATGTAGGTCTTGACCTTGTCCGGCCCGCCAGCGCCGAGCTTGCCGGTCGCCACGTTCGCGGCGGCGACGAGGTCTTGATCGGACGGCACGGCACCCTCAGAAGGGGATGCAGTGGTGGTCGCAGTCTGGCCACTGGCGGAGGTCTGCGTGCCAGCGTCCGTATGCGAAGCCCCGGCCGACGAAGCTGCGGTGCCCGAGGCAGCAGCGGTCTCGGTCTTCTTCGGCGTGGCCGGCTTTCCCGTGGTGACGGCGACTTCCTTGCCCGCGAGTGCGGCGGCGATGCGCTCCAGGTCGGCCGGATCGTTCGTCTCGATGTTCAGTGTGATCTTCATGTCGTCCTCGGTTTTCAGGTTAGGTGGTTCGCGCATAGAAAGTTATGCAATCCGGCGTCGCGCGTCAAGCCGGAAATTCACAGGTCGCGACGGCGGATCACGAGCGGCCCGTTCAGGTAGCTCACGACGCGGACGGCCAGTCCTCGGAACTCGCGGTGGCCGTCGTCGCGGCAGAACCGAAGGTCCGACTTCAGATCGACGGCGTTGCGGGCGAACCGGGCGAAGCTCTCCCCGCCCCACAGGACCACGAGATCGCGCTGCGGGTTGAGCCTGTTGTCGTCGTTCATGAACCCGATGATGGCTCGGCCGATGATGTCCTGGGGCTCGCCTTCGAGCGTGATGACCTTGGTCTCGATGGTCTCGGTCATCGGGGTGTAGCTCCCAAGGAGCCCGGCCCAGTTGGCGATCCGCCAGGCCAGGCGCTGGAGCAGGGTCACGGGCGGCAGGGCTTGCGTGATCGGCGGCAGCGCCTTGGGGAGGATGCGATCCCGCAAGACTAGCTGCGCGGTGTTGAAGGGCTGGATGGGGCTCATGTCAGGTGTCTCCTTCGCTGGCCAGAAAGTCGCGCACTTCATCGAAGCGCGAGGCGATGTCGTCGAGAACCGAGCGGTTGTCGTTTTCTTGAACCAGCGCGGCGTCCCACCCCTCGCGGTCGAGTTCGCCCTCTATCTCGGTGCGGATCAGATCGGAGATTACCGTGGGCTCTAGTGCGTCAAGCTCCCACGAGCTGTCACCGAACTGCTCGGCGTAGTCGTTGCCTCGGCTGTCACTCAGACTGCCATCGGCCTTCTCTTTGAGCGGATTTGGCGGCGGGTCGTATTGTTCGACCTGGTCGAAATTGAGCGCGAGCCGGCGCACCTCTACGTCCCAGCCGTCAGCAAACATACTGAGCCGCGCTTCGATGTCACGGGTCATGTCAATGCCGCTCGGGTCATGGTCGCCAAGGTGCAGAACCAGGGCGCGCTTGCCGCGCACGCGCTGGCGCTTCAGGCGCTCGCCGGCTGTGAATAGCTCGGACTGCGAGGCGTAGCCCCGGCAAGAGAAGTAGGGCACGCGGAACTCGGTGCACACAGGTGCGATCACCCCGGTGAGTGCGTCCTTCTCGATCCACGCCTCGACGTAGAAGTCCTGCGAGGCCCACAGGTTCTCGGCGTAGCCCTGCGCGGCCGACTGGATGATGCTCTCGGGCGAAGACCAAAAGGCGTGCGTTTCCAAGTTTCGCGTGCGGTCTTCCAGCGCGTCCCAGTCGATCAGCCCGGCTAGCCGGCCGTTGCTGATGATCTTGCCAAGTCTCTTATACTCACTCTGCTTGTTGGCGATCAGGTTGCGGGACACGAACTGGTAGTATAGCTGGCGCAAGGTAAGTGTGAACCCCTGCCTCTGGTATTCAACTATGATCCTGTTCGCTTCTTGTATTACAGCGAGAGACGCCGGCGCGAAGGCCTTTGTAATGAACTGCTTTTTCATGCTGCGTTCTCCTTGTGCGCCATGGCTTCTTGCAGGTTGTTCTTGTCGGTGATCGAGATGATCGTGTTCGCCTTGCGCGTCACGATCCCGGCCACCGCATCGTCAAAGCTGTTCTGGAGCATGACGAAGCGCGCGAATGTCGGTCTAGTCTGACCCTTGCGGCGGATGCGCCGAACGGCCTGGACGTTGTCGGCCGGGGTCCAGGAGCTTTCCAGCATATCAACCCGGCAGGCCGCCGTGAGGGTCAGGCCGGTGCCGGCGGCGGTGATGTTGCCGCAGATCACGCGGACCCCCTTCGGGTCGTCCTGGAACGAGCGCACGATGTCCTCGCGCTGGCGCTCCGAGGTTCCGCCGACGATCATGGACGCCTGGATGCCGTGGGCGTTCAGGTGCTCGGTCACGATCTGCAAGCCCCGGCGGTGGTGGCCCATGACCACGAGCTTGTCGATGGTCCCCGACTTCAACTCCTCGGTGATCAGCCGCGCATAGCCGGGGGCCTTGGCCTCGGCGATCATGGCGCGCAGGGTCGCGATGTGCGTGCTGTCGTCGAACGATAGCTGCCCGCCACCGGCTTCGATGCTCTGGAGGATGCGGTCGGACAGGCCGGGGTAGTCCTTCAGGTATTCGACCACGGCGCGGCTGTCGCCATCGACCGGCAGAACGTCCAGCCGGATCGGCGGCAACGAGCTTCCCACGTCCTCGAAGGTCCGCATCAGCGACATGTCGCGCATCATCGCCTGAAGCTCGGGCAGGGCTTCCTTGCGTGGCGTGTTGGACACCGAGAACGTGCCGATGCGCTGCTTGAAATAGCGCTTCTGGAACGCGGTGAACTCCAGCTTGGTCTGCATCGACAGACGCATCGGAACCCACAGATCGGCCGGGTCGTTCTTGATCGGCGTGCCGGTCAGGCACCAGACATAGCTCGCCATGCCGGCGATGGCCCCGATCCCGTCGCCGTGGTCGCCGACGATGGCCTTGGTCCGCTTGGCGTCGGGGTTCTTCAGGTAGTGGCTCTCGTCGATGATCAGGCAGTCGAAGAAGTCGTTCGCGATGTCGCGCCACCATCCGGTCGCCTGCTCGAAGCTCATGACCAGCACGTCCACGCGGCCCTTCTGCCACGCGACCAGGTCGAACACGCTGTCGGCCTTGACCACGCGCGGGTTGCTGCGGCCCCACAGCTTGAACTGGAAGGGCCAGACCTGGCGGACGCCGGCAGGGCAGATCACGATGGTGCGCTCGGCCTTGACCAGTTCGCAGGCGCGGATCGCCTGCGCCGTCTTGCCCAGACCCGGCTCGTCGAAGATCGACGCGCGGTAGCTGGCGGCCAGGAACGCAGCGCCTTCGATCTGGTAGCCTTCAAGCTTTTCCACGGGTCGCCTTCTCGGCCGCAGCCGCTCTTAGGATTTGGAAGTGGTTGTGCGCGTGCTGGATGCCCGTGACCCGGTCCTTCGGACTGAACCTGACCGCGTTCTCCAGGTGCCGGCAGCACGTCTTGTAGGCGTGCACGCTGGTCAGGCCCTGCGCCTTCGCGAGCCCCTGGATGCGGGCCAGCAGGCCCTTGACTTCCTGCTTCGTGATCATTTGCCACCTTTGCGCAGCGGGACGCCGCAAGCCTTCACGGCGGTCCAGACGGTGCGGCGCTTCACGTCGAACCGTTCGCATATTTCACCGATGGGCACACCGGCACGATAGGCCTCGGCGACCTCGACGTGCTTCTTGCGGTTCAACTGACGCGGGCCGACCCCGCACTGGCGAACGAGCTTCGAGACGTAGGGGCCGGACATGCCGTATTTGGCGGCCACGTCCTTCGCCTTCATGCCACTCGCAAGGTCGGCCTCGACGGCGAGCGCCCGCTGCTTGCGGCGCGCCATCTCGTCCTGAAGGTTCAAGCCTGTGGGCGGCTCGGCCGGATCACGGCGCTCGTCGCCGCCGTCAGGATTGCTGGTCCAGTGGGGCAGGCGGGTCATGGTTCGATCCTCATGCAGACGTAGGCGGGCCAGTTCGCCAGGCTCACGACCGTAACGATGCACCTCTGTTCCGCGAGGCCCGGCAGGAACTCGACATGGAGCCCCTTCATGTGCTCGTCGTCGATCACGATCCCGAGCGCGTTGGGGCTCGTCTTGGTCGGCTCCTTCAGGATGTCCGACACCAGCTTGATCCGGTTGTCGATGTCGCCCCGCATCTTCGGGTTCAGGTCCAGCCACAGTCCATAACTGCCGGCCTCCAGGACCGGCAGGTATTGACCGCGCCCGTTCTCCTCCAGCACCTCGCGCTCCCAGAAGCGATAGCTCGCCGTCTTCTGCGTGAGATGGCTACCCCGCCGAGCCGCGAACGCTTTGTTCACGGACGGCGGGGTCGGCAGGTTCACCGAAACGATGCTCGACCGCTCGCGCATCAGTCCTGCCCTTCGAGCCGCTTGGGCACGTCGAGCAGGTCGCGCAGGGACTGGAGCGCGTCTTCGCGCCCCTGCTGGTAGGCCGTCTCGACCGCGTCCACGATGAACTGCGCCTCGCGCTCGTCAGTGACACGCATGACGCCGCTCGGGCTGATCCGGCCGACGACCCACCACTGGCCGGCGCGGTCCCGCTCCTTGCTGACCCGAGCGGCCATCACACGCCCTCGGGCTTCAGGACGGCGTCGGTGCCGAGCGCCTGTTCGATGGCGTCGAGCGCTTCACGACGGGCCGCGATCTCGGCGCGCAGGCGCTTGACCTGGTCCGGCTTCACGCCGGGCCACGGGCGCTTGCCGTGCCGGATCTGCGAGTAGTAGGGCTTCGACAGCGCGAGGATCGCGGCCATGTCCGTGTCGGCGATGCCGGCGGCGGTCGCGAGCCCCGGCAGGTTCGGCGCGGTCGCCACCGGCTCGTCATCCCAGGTTGACGTGACCGCGTATTCAGCCGCGCTCTCGTCCCACTCGTCGCCGCCGGCCTCGCGAACTTCCTCGACCGCGTCAGCAATGGCTTCAGAGCGCTCGGCCGCCTCGTCCTCGGCGATCTCGGCCTTGGTCCGGCGCGTGCGGCCTGACAGCGGGTCGGGCTTGCCGCGCGGGCGAGCCACAGGAGCCGCGACAGCGCCGCCGGGGTTGACCACGGCGTCAAGCTCGTCGTCCCAGTCGTCGCCGCCGTTGTTCAGCATCAGCGCGGCGGGGGCTTCGGGCTTGGCGTGCTCGGGACCGCGCAGCGCGGCGACCGTCCGCATCACCTCGCCGTCGAGGCGCGGGTCGGTGCCGACATAGTGCATCAGGTCGATCACCGGCAGCGGCTGGATGTGGTAGCCCTGAACCGCGACCCCGAAGGCCTCGCGCAAGGCTTCGCACCGGGCTTGCCAGTCGGCCGCCGCGAGCACGCCGGACAGGTCGATCTCGGGACCGTCTTCGACATGCTGCGCGAGCACAGCGTCCAGATCGGCCAGCGGGCCGTCTTCGGCAATGGCGACATCCATCTCGGTCGCGACGGTCTCGGCGATCCTGCCGAGCGCGCGGGACAGGGCCGAGCGGGCATTCTCCAGCGCGGTCGCGTTGCAGGCCCTGCGCACGGCTTCGGCCGTGATCTCGTCACCAGAGGGCCAGAGGGTCGGATCGTCCTTCATGGAAAGCCCGAACTCGGAAGCCGCCTTGCTGGCGGTGTCGTGGATGTTCAGCATCGGTATTCTCCCGTTGATTTCGCATAGAACGTTATGCGTTTTATCGGGCCGGGTCAAGCGCTGGCGCTCACTACTGCCGCCCGAAAGCGGCAGGGTGTCAGCGTCACGCCTTGTCGCTGGACAGGACAGCGGCGGTGAACCGCTTTGCGTTCTCCAGACTGTCGATCATGGCCCCGATCTGCATCAGGGTAGGGCGCGAGCGCGCGCCATTGTGGCGGTGGAGTGATCGCAGGACGGTCTCGACTTCGTCCTTGGCGCACTGCGCGAGTTGCCGGGTCGTGTTATCGATCATGGCGGGGCTCCTTAGCGGTTGAGGGCAGAGTGACAGGTGTCGTGGGAGTGGCGCTCCAGGCACGTCGTCATGGCCTGGTCGCGCATGTCGATCCGCGCCGCGACGAGCGTGATGCAAGCCACGAGCGCCGCGAGGATGACGCATTCGATAAATCTGGCGGGTCCGATCAACATGAGCCGCTTTCCCTTTTGCGGTTGAGGTAGTGGAGCGGGGCGCTCCCCATTGCCGGCCCGATCTGGACCGGCAAGGCGGGAACGTCACGCGGTCAGTCCCCTAGGTAGTAGAAGACATCTTCGCCGCTGGCGTAGATGCGACCGGACACGGTTCCAGCTTCGGAGAGGCGCTGCGCTTCGTCCCAGTCGATCCCCGCCACACCGCCGCCGGGGCAAAGGCCCTCTAACTCGCGCATGTCGCCTGCGACCATTTGGACGAATAGCGCGTTGCACTCGGTCGCGTCCCATGCGGCGATCTCTCCGGCTTCCCATGCGCCAAAGCCGCGCACATGGTCCCTGAACACGTCCAGGTCGTCGTCCGAGAGGATAGGCCGCTCGGCCGCTTCGGCCTTGGCGTTCGCCCATGTTTCAGGGCCGGCATTCTGGCCGCGCTCGGCGCGCGACGCGGAAAAATCAAACATCTCGCCTTCGGTCGCAAGCTTGGTCACGTTTATCTCGGCCATGGGTCTAGCTCCTTTGAGTGTGAAGCGGGGCGCTTCCTACTAGGGCCAGCGACGGCCCTAGGGTGGAAACGTCAGACTGCCTGATAGACCGTGAAGCCAGCGTCGCGCACCGCGTCGTCCCAACGCTTGCCACCATCTATCGACGCGGCTTTGAGAAAGGCCTCTTGATCGGATCGCGTCGCCGCTCCCGCCTTATCGTAAAGCGTCCAGTCCGCCTTGCGTGCCGCGCTGGCCACGCTGGCGCTGTCTTTGTCGTATCCGCCCCCGTTGGCGACGCCCTTGACCATCGGCACGCCAAGCCAGTGAACGAAGGCAGTAGTGCGGAGACCCGACGCGCTGCGCTTGATCGCGACCTTGGCGACGCAATCGCCGTTGCGCGGGTTGATGACGACATAAGCCGCGACGTGAGAGAAAGCGGCGTCGAATTGATTGTAGATAGCGGCGGGGTCGAGCTTAGCCATGGTGATAACTCCTGTTTGCTGAAGCGGGCGCTTCGGATTGCCGGCTGCGAGCCGGCAAGGTCGAAACGTCAGCGCTGGCCGTATGAGACGAGCACGGCCATTTCGGCCCGCAGCGCCACAAGCGACGCAAGCGTCTGTTTGTGCCACTCACGGCCGCGCAAGCCGCGATAGCGCAGCGAGTTCCAGCGACGCCAATACTCGCGCTTGGCGTGATAGAGGCCCATCGGGCCGGCGATGCGCGCGAGCCCGTTAGGCGACGCCGCGTAACCGTGCCGGAAAACGATTGCGTCTTTATGCTCGGCCCAAAACATTTGTTCCGCGCATGCCGCGCCGACGCGATGCGACCGCGCCAAGCGCTGGTCGCGCACGCAAGCCCGGCATGCGGAATACCACTTCTTGAACTCGACCTTGGCGGATGTCGTGCGCGCGGCGAACTCGTCTTCGCTTAACGCGACATCGACGCGGACGACCTGCTGACCGATCCCCATCGCCATCGCTTGCGACAGCGCGTCGTCTTCGTCGCGAGCCGTGACCGGAATTGCCTGCTTCGTCGATGTGATAAGGTAGTGGGTGGTCATGTCCGTATCTCCCAGTTAGCAGCCTATCGAGCCCTTTACCTAAACCTAGGCAAACAGGCTGTCAAGCGTGTTGCAAACAAAAGTTATCAATTCCACGCTTCCCAGGGAAACAAGCCGGTTTCAAGCACGCTGACAACGTCGCTGAACAGCAGCCCAACGCTAGAGGTGGTGACGATTGATCCACGGAAGCCCGACAAGCGCAGGCCGGTGACTGGCGAGCCGGCCGCGTAGCGCGCGGTGCGGTCGGCAGTAAAGCCGCGATCCGTGGCCCACACGAGCACGCCGCCGTCTAGAGCGAAGCGCGAGCGGATCACGGCGCGCCATTGGTCAAGGTCGTGCTCGGGAGGCAGTGAGGGGACTAGCGTGGCGTCGATTTGCCAAGCCCATTCTCCAGCGTGCTCTAGCGCGAACGCGACATCGGCCGTCAGGAGCGTGTAACCTGAAACAGTTATTAGCGCGCCGCGTCCGATCACGGCTTTGCCGCCTGCTGGTGATCCCCATGGCGCGCGCTTGGCGTTGCGCGATCTTACGGTGTTGACGGGTTGCCAGCAAACGCGACCGTCACGCATGGCGAACAGGTCGAGCAAATCGGGTGGAATGTCTGACATAACGGCTTTGGTCGCATACATTGTGATAACTCCAGTTAGCCTAGGTATTAGACCCAGGTTATTACTAGTCAGGTTTGGAAGTCAATTCCCGTATAAGGCAAGCCGGCAAATCCGGCTATTTGCCGGGTTATGCGACAACCTAGCGTGTAGGGATAAGAGCACGGCTCTAGCCGGCTCTTGCCTTGCGCTACGGTGTCGCTGTGGGTTGGGTGATCAAGGCGGGTTTTGGCTGTTCACTGATAGGCTATGTCGGTGGATCGCTAGGCTTAGGGCTAGGTGTAGGCGTTGCCACGCGCTCCAGCGTCACAGATGCCTTGCGTGGATCGCCGGGCCTTAGTCAACGCTTCACCGTGCTAACTATTCATTGCAGCAGTGAACTATTGTTAGCACGCTGAATGCCTAGGCAAATCAATGACTTAGCAGCTCGGTCGAACCGCGCGCACTGCTAACTCATGCGAAAACTTGAGTTTGCAGCCTGCCAACTTAGGGGCCGGGGGAGCCCCCAAACGATTTGCACAGCGCGGCGCGGGGCTAGACACGCTATTTTCCGGGACATCCGCACCAGCTAACTTTTGTTTTCAGCTACACGCCCGCAACAACTGTTACAGCCGGCCCGCCCGGCCCTCGCCCTAGCCAGCGAACTACAGTTCGCAGAAGCACCGACACACTGAACTGCTAACTTATGTTCCGTGAGTTGCGTCCAGGCCGCCGGGCTACCCGGTGATCCGTCCATTCGCCCGGCCCTTGACAAGGCCGAACCCCGATGGCTATCTGCCCCCGAACAGGAGAAGCGCCATGCCCGGTGACCCGAAGGCTTCAGAGCAGGTGACGCACGACATGCGGTCGAGTGTCCCGCTTCGTTCGGTCTGGCGCGCCCGCTACCGGGTCGGCGCTGGCTCCGAGCAGTTCACCGCGTGGACCGCCATCGGCGAGATGCTGAGCGTGCCGGCCGACGCGGAATATCTCGGGGCCGAGTTCGACGGCGAAATCATCTCTGGCGGGCCGTGGCTCGGGATCGGCGGGGGGCCGCGAACCTGATGCCAAGCGACGCCCGCCTCCCCAACGCCCTGCCGGGTCCGCTGTCGCGGCCGGGTAGCGCACAAGGCAAGATCAAGCTGCCCGCGCCGCTCGCGGCCGGCATCCTGCCGCCGGACGATAGCCGGATGTGGCTGTTCGTGCCCAAGGCGGTGCAGCAGGGCGAGAGCTTCATCCAGGACGACACCCGCGACTGGTTCGACGAGCGCGAACGCAAGGTCGTGATCTGCCGGGACTACCCCGACCATCCCCGTTGGCTGATCGCTGCGGCGAACGGCATCCGCGCCAAGATGCACAACGCGCACATCGTCGCCGAGGTGCACATGCTGGCGCGGCTCCATGCCGGCAAGTCGGACTATCCCGACTGGGTGCCGGCGCGGATGACGGTCAAGCAGCAGCAGGCCGATCTCGCGTTCCGCCTGTCCAAGGTGGCGCGGGAGACCTTCGTCAAGGAAGGCAAGGCCGCGATGGAAGCCTTCGCTGCGAAAGCGCCGGGGCAATACATCAAGACCATGATGGCGACCTTCATCCCGAAGAAGATCGAAAGCGACGTGACGATCCGGCCCGGCGAGGTCATCGACCCAGAAGCCGCCGATCAAATCCTGGCGGCCCTGAACGAGGAGTTGAAGCGCCGCGCCGAGGAAGCCAAGGTGGTCGCGACGACCAACGTGCTCGACTACGAGGACATCGACGTGGCCGAGGCGATCCAGGGGGCGGCGACCGCCTTCGAGCGGGCGACCGTCGTGAGCCCGACCGAGCGCGTCGGCGATCTGCGGATGCCCGCCAGTGTTCACCTGACGGACGGCCTGAAGCGTGTCGTGGACCTGGAGGCCGACGTGCCTTCCGAGACGGAGTGGGATTGATGGAGCGACCTGTCGTGAGTTCGGGTATCTGGCGCGGCATGGCCTGGGCCATCGTCCCGGCGCTGCTGGTCTACGGGGTTGTGATCTGGCTGGGAGTGAAGCTGTGGCACACTTTCGCAAGTTTGCACTGATCTACGGCCTGGCGGTCTGGACCGTCATCGGCATGTTCACCATGGGCGGCAGGACGATCAGTTCCTCGCCCGAGTTCGCACGGAGCACGAGATGAACGACATTCTGAAGCGGGTCCAAGCCGGGGTCGCGGCCCGGCGGCCCGAAGCCCGCAAGCTCGACGCGACCGATCGCAAGGAGGCCACCTACTCGGCCGACGCCGCCAAGGCGCGCGAGATCGTGCGCGAGTTGCGATCCGGCGACCTGCATCTGATCGCGGCGTGCATCGCCAAGGTCACGGCCGACATGAAGGCCAAGCACGGGCTGGAGGAAGCGGTCGAGCGCTTCATGGCCGCCAACATCGCCTACATGCGCGAGGAAGGCCAAGACCTGAACCGGATCGTCGGCTGGATGGGTGTCGGCCATGGCCGCATGCCCGAACTGCCGGAAGGCTCGCCGGACTACAAGGTCGAGTTCGCCCGCGCCTGGAACGTCATGCTGTCGGCCGTCAACGAGGCCACGAAGGTCGGCGTGCACAAGCCGCACCGCGAGCACCCGATCATGCTCATGGCAGACCTGGAGGTGCCGAACAACACGGCGCGGATCATCACCCCCGAGCATATCGAGTGGAACTGATGGCTGAAGCAGGGGAGCCAGAAAGCCGGCGTGCCACGCACGGCAACTTCGAGCAGATGGCGCAGACGGCCGACGACCTGACGAGAGCGTTTTACAACGACAGGTGCACGAAGCTGAACCCTCAACAGCGTGTCGCGGTTAACCAGATACTGGTTAAGCTGGCGCGCATCTCTACCGGCGATCCAAATCACAGAGACCACTGGGACGACATCGCCGGCTACGCGAGCCTGGTAGCGAAGGACTTGCCGTGAGCATCGAACACCTCCGCAACCTGTCGGACGACGAGCTTCAGGCGCTCGTGCAGCGGGTCAACGCCGCGAAGCAGGAGCAGGCGAAGTTCGCCAAGCTGTCCGACTATCGGCCCTACCCGAAGCAGGTGCTGTTCCACGAGATGGGCGCGAAGTATCGCGAGCGCCTGTTCTCGGCCGGCAACCAGCTAGGCAAGACCTACTCGGGCGCAGCGGAGATGGCCTTCCACCTGACCGGCCGGTATCCGCCCGGCTGGAAGGGCCGGATGTGGTCGCGGCCGACCGCCTGGCTTGCGGGCTCCGAGAGCGGCGAGCTAACCCGAGACGGCATGCAGCGCCTGCTCGTGGGGCCGCCGTCAATCGAGGAACTGTGGGGCACGGGGCTGATCCCGCGCGAGTGCATCGCGCAGCAGCCGAAGCGCCGGGCCGGCGTCAAGGACGCCATCGACGCGGTCGTGGTCAACCACATCCAGGGCGGCCAGTCGATCCTCCAGTTCAAGAGCTTCGACCAGGGCCGCGCGAAGTGGCAGGCCTCGACCGTGGACGGCGTCTGGCTCGACGAGGAGCCGCCCTATGACGTTTACGAGGAAGCCGTCACCCGAACCAACGCGACCGATGGCATGGTCTACATCACCTTCACGCCGCTGAAGGGTATGTCCCAGGTCGTGATGAAGTTCTTCCAGAACCCCGGCAATGACCGCGTCGTGGTTCAGATGACCATCGAAGACGTGGGGCACTATAGCGATGCGCAGAAGGCTCGAATTATTGCGTCATACGATGATGCAACCCGTGACGCCCGCACGAAAGGCATACCAGTCCTCGGATCAGGTCGTGTCTTCAACATCTCCGAAGACCGGATCAAGATCGACCCCATTCAAATTCCCGACCATTGGGCTCGTCTCGGTGGAATGGACTTCGGCTGGGACCATCCTTTCGCGGCCGTCGAGATCGCCTGGGACCGCGACACCGACACGATCTACCTGACCCGCGAGTATCGCGAGCGCAAGCAGACCCCGTTGGTGCACGGCGCGACCCTGAAGCAGTGGGGCGCTCGCCTGCCCTGGATGTGGCCTCACGACGGCAACCAGCACGACAAGGGCTCGGGGCTCCAGTTGGCGAAGCAGTATCGCGCGGCCGGGCTGAACACGCACGAGAGCCACGTCACCTTCGAGGACGGATCGGTCGGCGTCGAGGCCGGGATCATGGACATGCTGACCCGCATGAACGAGGGCCGCTGGAAGGTCTTCAGCACCTGCACGATGTGGTTTGAGGAGTTCAACATCTACCACCGCAAGGACGGCGTGCTGGTTAAACTGGCAGACGACTTGATATCGGCGAGCCGCTACGCGATGATGGGCCGCAGATTTGGTCGCACCATGAACCGTCGTGTCTCCTGGGGAGGTGACTTCAGGCCCCCTATCATGGTAGCCGCTGGCACAGGCGAAGTGAAGCTCTAGAGGAGATACGACCATGGCTGGACTTATGGGCGGCGGCGGACCGAAGGCTCCACCTCCTGTCGCACCGCCTCCGCAGATCGACGACGCCACGTCGAAGATCAACGCCGAGGACGCCGCCGCGCGCAAGCAGGGCCGGCGCACCACGATCCTGACGAGCGATAGCGGCCTTCCGAACCTCGGCACCACGACCAGGACTGGACAGTAAGATCATGGCCGGCGAGGAGCTTGCGAAGACGCTGAACGACCGGCTGAAGCGGCTCCAGTCGGATCGTGTGAACTTCAACTCGACCTGGGAGCGCATCGCCCGCGTCGTGCTCCCGACGAGCATCGGGTTCACCACGTCCTATGCGCCGGGCACGAACCTGAACCAGGAAATCTTCGACAGCACGGCGCAGATGGCGCTCCCGCGCTTCGCCGCAGCCATCGACACGCTGATCACGCCACAGACCAGCAAATGGTCCCTGCTGACCCCGAAGAACCGCGCGCTCAACCGCAACCCGAACATCCAGCGGTTCTGCATGGGGCTGAACGATCTGCTGTTCAGCGTGCGCTACGCGCCCCGCGCCAACTTCGCCAGCCGGGCCTATGAGACCTACATGGGGCTTGGGGCCTTCGGCAACGGCGCGCTCTACATCCACGACGCCAAGCCGGGCATCCGCTACGTCTCGATCCACCTCTCGGAGGTCTGGTTCGACGAGGACCACAACGGGATGATCGACACCGCGTTTTGGGTGCACGAATATACCCTGCGCCAGGCGGTCCAGCGCTTCGGCAACGGTCTGCCCGAGAAGATGCGCAAGGACGCCGAGAGCGCGCCGGACAAGAAGGTCAAGTTCTGCAAGGCCGTCTACCCGCGCACCGAGCGCGACCCGCGCAGCAAGCAGAACAAGAACATGCCGTTCGCCTCGGTGACGTTCATCGTCGGCGAGGACTGCATCGTCGAGGAGACCGGCTACCGCGTCTTCCCGTTCGCCGTCGCCCGCTACGTCACCGCGCCCCGTGAAATCTACGCACGCGGCCCGGCGCAGGACGCCCTGTCGGACATCCTGACGCTCCAAGAGATGGCGAAGACCAGCCTGCGCTACGGCCAGCTTGTGACCGACCCGACGTGGATGGCGGTCGATGCCGACAGCCTCGATCCGTTCGCCGTGCGGCCAGGCGCGATCAACTACGGCTACCTGTCGCCGGACGGCGTGGACCGGATCAAGCCGCTGCGTCCGCAGGGCGAGACCGGCTTCACGCTGGAACTCATGAACCAGCGCCGGCAGGCGATCAACGGGGCCTTCCTGATCAACCTGTTCCAGGTGCTGATCGACCAGCAGGGCGACCGCAAGACCGCGACCGAGGTGATGCAGCTTGTCCAGGAGAAGGGCGCGCTGCTCGGGCCTGTCGGTGGCCGCCTGCGCACCGAGTTCCTGGGCGCGATCATCGAGCGCGAACTGGACATCCTGTTCCACGCCGGGGCGGTCCCGGCCGAGAGCGTGCCGCGCGAACTGCTCGACGACGGCGGCATGGACATCGAGTTCGACAGCCCGCTCACCCGCGCGATCAAGGCCGAGGAGGGCGTCGGCATCCTGCGCACGCTGGAGAGCGCGGTGCAGCTTGCGCAGTTCGACCAGAAGATCGCGCGCCGGGTCAACTCGGGCCGCGTGCTGGAGCGCCTGACCGACATCAACGGCGCGCCGCCGGACATCCTCTACAGCGAGGAGGAGGTCGCCGAGCAGGACCAGGCAGACGAGATGGCGATGCAGGCGAAGCAGCTTTCGGAAGCCTTGCCCGACATCGCCAAGGCGACTAAGGACTTCGCGCAGGCCAGGCAGATCGGGGCGCAGGCCCCGGCCGGCTCGACGACAGGGATCATCTGATGGACGCCTTGTATCCCGAAGGATCGGTGGCTCGGAAGGAGCACGGCCCGCTGGAGAGCGCCATCGCTGACGCGGTGAAGCACACCCCGGCGGTCGTCGTGGTCTCGGTCGAGGCTGACGGCACCGTGACATTCGGCTATCACATCTTGAACAGCGCACCCACTGATGTGCTAATGCGCTTGATGTGCGGAACGCAGAGTGCTCTGGAATTGCTAGGCCAGATGATTACGGCCCCCACAGACGAGAAGGTGCACTGACATGGCTGGCATGGGACGCGGCAAACACGATACCGGGCCGGCGGAAGACTACTTCCCCATCACGCCGGATGACGGGACCGATCTTGCCTACGAGACCCGCGAGATCATCGTCGCCGTGGGTGGAACGCTCGCGGTGCAGAAGCGCAACGGCGCTGCCGTCACGCTGACGCTTCCGGCCGGGCGCTTCGCGCTCGTCATCAAGCGCGTGCTCGCCGCCGGCACGTCGGCGACCGGCCTCACGGGTGTCGTGTGATTAGCGGGGCGTCCATCGGCATCGGCACCGGCGCTATTGTAGCGGGTGACGCCCATGGCACGGGTGGTAACCCCGCCGCCTGGGCTTCGTCTCCCGCCCCAAGCGGCTATCGCTGGGATTTCGTCACCTTCAACGGCGCCATGGCCACCCGCAGCGGTGAGCCCGTCGTGCATCTTGTGAGGGCCGCCTGATGGTCGAACTCGTCAACACGGGCGCGATCGGTCGCCGCCCCATTATCGCCGCCATCGGCTCGTCGAGCGTCGAACGGAGCTATGGCAAGTCCACCGGCAACGACACATCGCAGGCGAGCTGGAACGAAGTCGGGTGGGTCACCTGGGCCAATCGCCTGTCGCCGCAGGTCGAGTTCCGCCACTCGCATATCTTCGGCTATGGCGGTGAGGGCGGGCAGACATTTCTCGCCAATATCGGTCTGATCACCGGGGCCTCACCTCGTGCTGCCGCGTGCCTCGTCGGCATCAGTTCTAACGACGCCGGGTTCTCCAGCGAGCTTTCCTTTGCGGACTGGCTGACCGCGACGACGGGCTACTACCAGGGCATCATCGACGCGCTGAAGGCGGCCGGCATCCTTCCGATCCTCGTGATCCAGCACTTGCGGCGCGACTATACCGTGGGCTCCGCGACATGGGCACGCCAGGCGGCGCTGTTCTCGTGGGCACGGCGCGTCGGGCGCATCCAGGGCGGCGTCGAGGTCGTGGACCTGTCCTCCGCTCTCAGCGACAAGGCGTCCGTCAACAATGTGACGCCCGCCTCTCTGGTCAATGCCGACAACATCCACATGTCGCTGGAAGGGGCGTTTCGGGCCGGTGTCCTGATCGCATCGGTGCTGGTCCGCCTGTTCCCGACGCTTTCCTATGCTCCCATCGGTTCGCCGGGTGACATTTGGTCTGCAGAGAACCCTTACGGCTCTCTCGCCGCCAATCCGGGTATGCTGGGCACAGGCGGCTCGGGCGGATCGAACATCGCGGACAACTGGACGCTCGGGTCCATCCCTTCGGGCATGACCGTGACCCCGTCCAAGATCACGGACGCCGATACCGGGTGGGTTCGCCAGCGTCTCGTCATCAGCGGCACCGATGCGTCCGGCGGTTTCATTCTCCTGACCGGCTCCTTCATCAGCGGTGCCCTCGCATCGCTGGCGGCCGGCGAGCGGCTGGAGGCATTCTGCGACTACAAGGTCAGTGGCGCGATGACGGGCTTCCGGCAGGCCGGCATCCGCTTCACCCCGACCGACAGCGGCTATGGCGGGGCCAAGAACTTCCGCGACTGCTCGGTCAACAATGCGGCCACGGAACTCTGCGCCGTCGCTCACAGCGTCCGAAGCCGGACGCCGGCCTATACCGTCATCAATGCGCCATCGGCGGGCGCCTTCGTCTTCTCGATCGACCTCGTTTCGGGGCAAGCCAATGACTACACGGTCGACATCGGCCCCATCGGCGTCGTGAAGGTCTGAACCCACCACTCATTGCAAGGCAGATAAGTCCACATGAGCGTTCAACCGGGAACCAAGGCCAAGGTCCGCCAGCAGGCGCTGCGCCAGATGTGCTATGGACCGGATGGCGGACTGACGAAGAATGCTCGCCTGATCGCAGCGTATCTGCGGAAGGAGTGCAACGGCGACGGGCGTGAAGGCCCCCCGCTCGCCCGAGAGACCGGGGCAATCGACCCGGTCGCAGTGGGGGTCCAAATCGGAAGGCGGCAGGTCTTCGACATCCTGGCTCGCATGTTGAGCCTTGATCTCGGAACCATCCACAACCTGAAGGAAGACCTATGACTATCTATCAGCGAATGCTTCTGAGCGCCGGCATCCTGCGCGCACCGGAAGGCGGCAGCGGCTCGGGCGACGGAGGTGCCGGTGGCGCGGCCGGCGGAACGGGGGGCGCAGGCGACGGCGGGGCGGGTGGTGCCGGCGGCGCGGCCGGTGGCGCGGGCGGGGCCACCAACTGGTTTGAGAAGCTGACGGCCGACCCCGAGGCCAAGACCTGGGCCGAGAGCAAGGGCTGGACCAAGGACACGGACACCGGCATCGTCGCCGACAGCTACCGGAACCTGGAGAAGCTGTTCGGTGCGGACAAGGCTGGCCGCACGGTTCTGCTGCCGAAGGACGACACGGACAAGGCCGCGCTTGACGCGATCTACGACAAGCTCGGCAAGCCGAAGGAGGCCAAGGACTACGAGGTCGAGGTTCCCGAGGGCGCTGATCCGACGTTCATCAACACGGCGAAGGACTGGTTCCACAAGAACAACCTGACCAAGACGCAGGCGAAGGGCATCACCGATCTCTACAAGGCGGCCGAACTCGACGCCGTGAACGCGATGACCGAGCGCCACGCCACCGAGGTCGAGGGGCTTCAGACGGAGTGGGGGCAGAAGTTCGACGAGAAGGTCGAGGTCGGCAAGGCAGCGGTGAAGGCGGCCGGGCTCACCACGGAACACACCCTGGCAATCGAGAAGGCCCTTGGGCCGGCGAGCGCCGCCAAGATGTTCGAGTTCTTCGGCCGCAACTATGTCGAGGGCTCGCCCCCCGGCAACGAGCAGCGCACGACCCCGAGCTTCGCCAACATGAACCCGGCGCAGGCGTCGGCGAAGATCGACCAACTCTACCAGGACCCGAACTTCATGGCCCGCTACAACAACCAAGACCCGAAGATCCGAGCCTCGGCGATGGAGGAGATGGAGGCCCTGTCGAAGCTTGCGGTCAACGCGAAAGCGAGCTAACTTCTGTATGCCCTCCTTGGGCGTTTCCTCCCTAAACTCAGCCCCGCCCTAACCGGCGGGGCTTCTTTGTTGACAGGACTGCAAACTCAGAGTTACACATGCGTAAGCGTCGGGGTTGACGGGCCGCCACAGGCACAAGCCCCATGACCCGACAGCCCCGACAATTTGTCGGCCCGGCATTCCGCTGGACAACCGCGACACCTGGAAAACCATAACCCTTCGCGGGAGTTCACGATGTCCTTCACCGTCCAGCAGCACCATGTGTTGCAGTTTTCGCGCAACGTCGAGCACCTGCTTCAGCAGGGCGCACGCAAGCTCCCGATGTTCGTCGAGAGCGGTTCCTATACTGGCAAGGCCGGCTCGCCGGTTGACCAGGTCGGCACCATCGGCCGCATCCGCAACCGTGCCCGGCACACCGACACGCCGCACCTCTCGGTGCCTGGCGACCGGCGCTGGGTCTACCCGAACTCGATCACGTCCTCGACGCTGATCGACAACCTCGACGTGGTCCGCGTCCTGATCGACCTGAAGTCGGCCTACGCCACCGCCATCGCCAACTCCATCGGGCGCGGCGAGGACGACGAAATCGGGCAGGCGTTCTTCGCCCCGTCCGCTGTCGGCGAGCAGGGCCTGTCCACCATCGCCTTCCCCGCCAGCCAGCAGGTCGGCGTGAACGTCGGCGGCGCGAACTCGGGCCTGAACGTGCCCAAGCTCCGCACCGCGAAGCGACTGCTGATGGCGTCGGGTCTCGACCTGTCGCGTGAGCAGGCCTACATCGGGATCACGGCCGCCGAGCACGACAACCTGCTCGGCGAGCTTCAGGTCACGAACATGGACTACAACGACAAGCCGACCCTCGTGGACGGCCGTGTCACGACGTTCATGGGCTTCAACTTCGTGCACGTCGAATGGCAGGCGACGGAGACGGACGGCGTGTCGCCGACCTACCCGCTGTCGCTGCCCTACATCGCGCCGGGCGGCCTTGCCTCGACGACCCGTTACCTGCCGGTCTGGGTCCAGAGCGGCATGCACTTCGGCCGCTGGGGCTCCCTGGATAACCGCGTCGATCAACGGCCCGACAAGAACTACAACTGGCAAATCTGGTCCGAGGAGAGCGTCGGCGCGACGCGAACCCAGGAGAAGAAGATCGTTCAGATCGCCGTCAACAGCGCCTGATGGCGGGGGCGAAAGCCCCCACCTTCCCCTGAAAAACCTGATTTTGGAGAGCCACAATGGCAAAGTTCTTTTCCACCGAAACTCGTAGCTCGGGCGACGTTCCCGCGCGCCCGGCCGGCGATGCGGCCTACGGCGGCCGGGAGCGCTGCTTCCGCGCCACCGTCGCGCTCGACGTTCCCGCGCTGTCGTCCTCGTCCAACGGCGCGGTCATCGCCATCGCCGACACGATCTCCCTCGGCGTCCGCCCGGCGGGCACCCGCTTCCTCGGCGGCAAGATCACCTCGTCGGTCTCGCTGGGCACCTCGACCATCGCCATCGGCACTGCGGCGGCCCCCGCCAAGTATCGCGCGGCGGCGGTCCACACGGCGGTGGACACCCCCACGCTGTTCGGAACGGCCGCTGCGATGGCTGCGGTCGAGACCCAGGTGGACGAGGAGATCATCGCCACCATCGCGGTCGCGAACCTGCCGACCACGGCCGGCGCGCGCCTGGTCATTGACCTGGAGTTCGTCGCTCCCTAAGATCGACTGGCTGAGACGACTATACCGACGACGCGGCCGGGGCCGGGGTTAGCGCCCCGGCCCTTTCCACATCCAGAGGCTCGACATGCCACTCTCGCGCACGCAGGTCACGAACGACGGGCTCCGTCACATCTCGGCGAACCTGATCGCCGACCCCGACGAGGACACCGAGAGCGCCCGCCAGGCGAAGGGTGTCTACGAGCAGGTCGTCCGCTCCGAGCTTGAAGCGCATGCCTGGTTCTTCGCCAAGAAGCAGGCGATCCTGCCGCAGAATGGCGAGCCGCCGCTGTTCCGGTTCCAGCGCGCCTACAACCTGCCGCCTGACTTCATCCGGCTCGTCGAGCTTGACGACAAGTGGGTGTTCAGCGTGATCCGTGGGATCGACGTTAACCCGATCCCGCCCTACGAGATGCACGGCCGCGCGATCCTGACCGATCTCGCCGCGCCGCTGCGGATCACCTACCTGCGCGACGTGGTGACGGACCCGACCCTGTGGACCCCGCTGTTTGCGAACTGCGTCTCGGCCGCGCTCGCAATCCGGCTCGCGATGCCGCTGACCAAGTCAGAGGGCATGGTCAGCCTGGCGTCCAAGATTTACGGAAGTGAACTGACGCGGGCGAAAAGGTCTAACGCGATCCAGATGCCCACCGCGCAAATCCCTGACGGCTCCTGGATCACGGCGAGGGTCTACTAATGCCGCGCGCTCGCCCGATTACGACTTCGTTCAACGGTGGCGAACTGTCGCCGTTGCTCGACGGCCGCGTGGACCAGGACAAATACTTCACCGGCTGCAAGACGCTCCTGAACTTCATCCCGACCGTCCAAGGGCCGGCGCGGCGGCGCGGCGGCACGCGCCACGTCGGCATGGTCAAGGACAGCGCCCGCCGGACCTGGCTGGCCGACTTCGTCTTCTCCATCGGCCAGTCCTATGTGCTGGAGTTCGGCCACCTCTATGTGCGGTTCTGGACGAACCGGGGCCAGCTTCTGAGCGGCCCGACGCCCTACGAGGTGGTGTCGCCCTATATCGAGGCCGACCTGATCACGAACGAAGGCACCTTCGCGCTGCGCACGCTTCAGTCTGGCGACGTGATGTGGCTCGTCCACGCCGAGGGCAAGTATCCGCCCTACAAGCTCTCGCGGCTCGGGGCCACGAACTGGACGCTTCTGCCCGAGGAGTTCAAGGACGGCCCGTTCCGTGACGTGAACACCGACAACGCGCTGACCATGCAGGCCAGCGCCACGAACGGGTCCGTGACCGTCACCGCCTCGTCGGCCGTGTTCCTGCCGGGGCATGTCGGATCGCTGCTGATCCTGAACAGCATGAACCCCGGCCTCGTGCCGCCGTGGAACCCCTCGGGCTCCTACAACGTCGGGAGCCAGACGCGGAACGGCGGCAACATCTACGAGAGCCAGACCAGCTACACCTGGTCGGCGAACTCGATCCAGCGCTACGTCCCGACCCACGCGGAAGGCACCGCGAGCGACGGCATTATCAACTGGCGCTACCTGCATTCCGGCTACGGCTGGGGCAAGATCGTGTCCATCGGCGGGGGCGGCACCACGGCGGTCATCGACGTTCCGACCGAGCGCCCGCTGCCGGCCGAGGTTGTCAGCGCCAACACGCGCCGCTGGGCCTTCAGCGAGTTCTCGACGGTCTACGGCTGGCCCACCGGGTTGTCGTTCTTCAAGGAGCGCCTGACCTACTCGCGCGGCCGTCAGGTCTTCCACTCCGTCACGGGCGACTTCACCAGCTTCAACCGCCGCGACGCCGGGGTGGTGACGGCCGAGACCGCCATGTCCTTGACCCTGGCGTCCGACAAGCTCGACGGCATTCGGTGGATCACGCAGTCGAAGACGCTGCTGATCGGGTCGGCCCGCGCCGAACTGTCCCTGGGCGAGCAGACCTCGCAATCGGTCTACTCGGCCACCAACGTCCAGAACACGCCGCAGACGGAATATGGGTCCAGGCTGATCCGGCCGCTGCGCGTGGGCGAGAGCGTGCTGTTCGTCGAGCGCGCCGGCCACCGTGTCCGCGACATGAAGTATGACTTCTCGATTGACCGCTACAAGGCCGAGGACTTGACGGTTCTATCGGAGCACCTGTTCGACGGCTCGGAGGTGATCGGCGACGCCGAGCAGGAGCAGCGCGACATCGTAGACTGGACCTACCAGCAGCAGCGCGACAACCTGGTCTGGTGCGTCCTGTCGGATGGCACGCTGGCGAGCATGGTGTTCAACCGCGAGCGCGGGGTCATCGGCTGGACGCCGCACTACATCGGCGGCGCGGATGTCGTGGTCGAGGCGGTGCAGAGCATCGCGTCCCCTGATGGCCGCACGGACGACACCTGGTTCATCGTCTCGCGCACGGTTGACGGCGAGCAGGTGCGCTCGGTCGAGTATATGACCGACTACCGGCTCGTGAAGAAGGGCGTGCCCGAGGCGGTTCATGTGGACGGCAGCGTGACCTATCGTGGCGCGCCCGCGACGGTCATGACCGGGCTCGGGCACATGGAGGGCCAGGCGGTCCACATCTGTGTTGACGGGTCGAACCACCCGCCGAAGACCGTGGTAGACGGGCAGGTTACGCTGGACCGCCCTGGCTCGCTGGTGCACGTCGGCTACCAGTTCATCTCGCGCATGCAGTCTATGCGGCTCGAAGTGCAGGGCGGCGGCGGCACGTCGCAGACCGCGCGCAAGGCCATTGCGGAGGTGCACCTTCGGCTCCAGTCCACGGTCGGCGGTCGCTGCGGCCCGAGCTTCGACCGCATGGATGCGATCAAGACGCTAGACCCCGCCAAGCCCATCGGGTCGCCGCCCATCGTGACGAACGGGGACTACTCGATCACCTTCCCGAACGGCTTCGATACGGACGGCTATGTCTGCTACGAGCAGGCGATGCCGCTGCCGGCAACCCTCGTCGCGATCATCCTGCGGGTCCAGATCAATGATTGAGTTCACCCGTGACGTTCGACCGTCGATGGCGCTTCAACTGGAGCCGCACCAGGGGCAGGCGGCGCAGGCTCCCCTGTCACCGGACAACCTGTTCGCCCTGATCAGAACTGGGCCAGCCTGGGCTGTCCGACTAGACGGACGTGTGGTCGCCATCGGCGGTCACACGCCAATCTGGGCAGGTCGCACGATTTTGTGGGGCTACCTCGGAGCGAACTGCGGCCCGGCGCTTCGCCAGATGACGAAAGAGATCAAGCGGCAGATCGCCGATATGACCGTTGAGTTCCCGCGCATGGAAGCCTATGCTGAACGGAACCACGTCAACGCGCACCAGTGGCTTAAGTTGCTCGGGTTCAAGTCCGAAGGGCTCGCGCGCAAGTTCTACAACGGGCGGGACTATGTGGCCTACGCAAAGGTGACGTGATGGCATTCCTTATTCCAATCGGCGCGGCCATCGCGGGGGCGGCCGGCAGTCTGTTCGGCGGCGCGGCTGCGGTAGGCGGTGCGGCTGCTGCGGCGGGCGGCGCTGCCATCGGCACCGGCTTCTCGCTTGGCACGGCCCTGACCATCGGCTCGGCGGCCCTCGGTGTCGCCGGGACGCTCGCCCAAGCGCAGGCGCAGAAGAAGGCGGCCAACTACAACGCCGCCGTCCAGGAGCAGCAGGCCACGCTGGAGCAGCAGAAGGGCGCGGCGAAAGCCACGGAGATCGCGGGTCGCACGAAGCAGCGCCTGGCCGGCGCGCGGGCTGCGTCGATGGAGAGCGGCCTGGAACTGACCGGCAGCGTCAGCGACGTGCTCGACACGGTGAACCAGCAGGGCGTGCTCGACAGCATGACCGCCCTGTGGGATAGCTCGACCCGCGCGCAGGGGCTGCGCAACAGCGCGGAACTAGAGCGATCGAAGGGCAAGAGCGCCGTCACCGCCGGGTATCTCGGCGCGGGCTCCTCGCTGCTCACCGGCTTCTCCAAACTCTACACGGTGTGATCCATGGTTCGTCTCCCTGTTGACATCATGTCCATGGGCAACCGGAACGAGTTGCCGTCCGGTCAGTTCCAGGTCGAGAAGGCCACGTCGGCGTCGTTCGGAGGGCAGGAGGCCGCCGCGCTCGGGGGGCTCGGTGATGCGCTCGGGGGTCTGGCCGCCAAAATCCAGGCCAACGCCAAGAAGGTCCAGGAGTTCGGCTACGAGGAGCAGTTCGTCAAGCTCCAGGAGGCCGACAACACCGACTATGAGCAGCGCCAGCGGACGGGCCTGGCGGGCGCGGGCGAGGGCTGGTGGCAGACCGCGCGCACCACGACCGCGACGCGCTTCGACGAGTGGACGAAGAACCTGCCGGAACACGCGCGGGCCGAGTATCAGGCCAAGGCCGCCCGGTTCACGGCGGCCCGCACCGCGTCGGCGTTCAAGGACCAGTATCAGCAGCAGGACACGAACACGAAGCAGGTGCTGACCGAGGAGCAGAGGAAGGCCGGCATCCAGGTCCAGAACAACCCGCTGACCTACGAGCAGTTCGCCGAGCAGCAGATCGGGCTGATCGACAAGTCCACGCTGCCGCCGGCCGAGAAGGAGCGCCTGAAGGCCGAGGCGAAGAACTCGCTCGCCTATGTGGCCGAGAGTTCGCGGGCGCAGAAAGACCCGGCTGGCGTCATCGCTGGACAGGTCGGCGGGGGCTTCCGCGCCGCGCTTCGTGGCAAGGAAAGCGGCGGCGACGACACGGCGAAGAACACCTCCAGCAGCGCGCGTGGTCGCTATCAGTTCCTCACCGACACCTGGAACGCCTTTGCCGGCAAGGCGGGCGCACCGCCGGTAACGGCCGAGAACAACGGAACGGCGAGCGACCCTCGCAACAATCCAGACCTTCAGGAGAAGGTGCTGGACCAGTATATCGCCGCGTCCACGGCGAAGCTGACGGCCGAGAAGCTGCCGGTTACGGACGCTAACCTCTACATGCTTCACTTCATGGGGCAGACGGGCGGCACGAACTTCTTGCGCGCCATGCAGTCTGACGCTGGCGCATCGGCCGCCACGCTGTTCCCGAAGGAGGCGGCGGCAAACCGAAGCATCTTCTTCGCGCGCAACGAGCCCCGCACGGTGTCCGAAGTCTACGGGATGCTGACGCGCAAGTTCAACGGGAGCGGCACGACGGCCGCCCCGAGCGCGGCGGCGAGCAACCTGACGCCGCAGCAGAACGCCGCCGTCACCGAGACGGCGCAGCGCTCGCTGATCCAGCAGGCCGCCGCCGCGACGCAGGCGGCGCAGGAGGCGCTGGAGGCCAAGCGCAACGCGCTCTACATCGACCTGAAGGAGGGCACCGCCCCGCAGGCCGCCTACCAGGACGCACGGCGCAACGGCGTGCTGACGGACTTCGACCAAATCTCGAAGGCCGAGAACATCATCAAGCAGCGGTTCAAGGACGAGGAGAGCTTCAACACCGGCATCGGCCTGATGCAGGGCGGGCGCGGCGTGTCGAACCCCTACAACAAGGACCACCGTGACGGCATCAGCGCCTACTATGATCGGGCCGTGAAGGCTGGCGGCGACCCGGCCGCGCTCGCGGCGCAGGCGTTCGACAAGACCGGCATCGTGCCCCAGGCGTTCGCTACGGCGGTGCGCGGCGCGCTGATCTCCGAGGACAAGGCCAAGGTCGCGGCCGGGCTGCTGACGGCGGCCAACATGGCGCGCCAGAACCCGAACGCCTTTGCCGGCGTCGAGGGCGGCCCCGACCTGGAGAAGTCCGCTGGCGAATACCGCCGGCTGACCGAAGGGCTCGGGCTGTCCTCGGAGCAGGCGGCCGAGCGGATCATGAAGGACGCCCGCGATCCCGAGAAGCTGAACCCGGTGAAGCAGGAGCAGCTTCAGCAGTTCAAGAAGCAGAGCCTGACGCAGGAGCAGATCGACAAGCGGCTCGTGTCGGCGTTCTCGTCTTGGGTGCCCTTCAGCGGCAGCGCGCAGCTTCCGAACGGCCAGCAGCGCACGGCGATCTCGTCGATCTACGCGACCTTCGCGACAGAGGGCTTCGAGAAGCACCGCGACCCCGACGCTGCACTGGCCTACGCGGACATGCAGTTTCAGAAGCAGTTCGGCACGCAGAACGGCGTCATCACGCGCTACCCGCCGAGCAAGGCCGGGCTCCCCAAGATCGCGGGCGTCGGCGGCGACGGCTACGGCTGGATCAACGAGCAGGCGGCGAAGACGGTCAAGGACAACCTCGGCATCGTGGTCGATCCGAGCCAGATCGTGCTGCTCCCGGTCGAGCGGGACGGCGTCAGCACGCGCGCTGGCTTCGACGGTCGGCCGATGGACGTGAAGCGCCGCGACAGCAAGCCGGGCCAGGAGACGAGCTACCAGTCCGTGCCCTACCAGATCATGGTCGTGCCCAAGACGCCCGAGCAGGATGTGCATGTCCTGAACGGGGCGTTCTTCCCCGACGTGGATACCTATATCGGCGAGAAGAACAAGGCGATCACCGAGCAGAATGCGCAGTCCTTCACCGGCTATGATCAGTTCGGCATTCCGTTCGAGGTGCCGGCCTACCAGCGCGGCGCGATTGAGACCCCCGTGCAGCAGGAACGTGCGGCCAAGGCGAAGACGGAACAGCGGCTCCGCGATGCGCGAGAACAGGAGCGCGCGTCAAGAAAGCCTGTCATACTCAACGAGTTCGACGAGCTTAATGCTCGGGCGCAGGCGCAGAGGAACGGCAAGTGACCTTCAAGACCTTCGACGAACTGGACGCCGAAGCCGGCCCGGCCGGGCTGTTCACGGACTACGCCAAGAAGCCGACCACCCTGCCGCTGGCGGGCTACGACACGCCCGAGACCATCGTGAAGGCGAAGGAGATCGCCGAGCGCTCGACGGTCGCGGCGGCGTTCCGGCAGGACAACACCATTGGCTCCATGCTGTCGCGCAAGGACACGGGTGTTGACAACGAAGACGATGGGCAGTTCGACCCCGTCGCCTACATCAAAGACAACAACCTCCAGGGCTACGAGAACAGCTTCATGGGCGTGCTGAACGGCCGGCGCGCCGACGCCGTCCGCTCGCAGAT